>Ga0209211_10008839_pt1 | contig 13650 bp, 16 predicted proteins | sample RifGroA2_FD_183992 | JGI IMG/M metagenome (GOLD analysis project Ga0209211, IMG submission 183992) | Groundwater microbial communities from Rifle, Colorado, USA - Groundwater A2 (SPAdes) (version 2) | ecosystem: Environmental > Aquatic > Deep subsurface > Groundwater | place: Rifle, Colorado...
TGGTGTTCTTAAGGTAACAGATTTTATAAGTTCTTCCTTCGTCTATCTGCGAGTAAAAGGTGTTGGGATGTACTCTAGAATTATCGGCTAAAGTTATTCTGCTTGAAAGCGTTCTACTCGCTGGGTATTTATCAAGCACTTTCTGTACAGTACATTCTTTTTCATAATAAACAAAATCGAGTACAAAGTACAACAAATTTAGGAAACCAAGCAGAGAAAATAGCAAAAGAACACAGAGGACATATATTCTCCTTTTTGTTTTTTTGTCATTAAACGTGATATATATTACCCAACCCCAAAAAGTTAGTATTGCTAAGGATATGATTATCGGGGTGAGAAGAGCAATTCTTCCTATACTATGTAGTCCCGGCGGTTGTCGACTAAGTCCTATCAGAGATGCTATTACCAATGCAAACACTATAACAGCAATGAGCATAGCCAAAAACCACCGCCAGGAATTTTTACCACACCAAAGCCAAAATCGATTGCTGGGGTTCATAGCTGATTAAAATCAAAGAGGTACTTAAAACTACTGGTAAATTGATGTAGTTCAAAAATGTGATGATGCGGCTGTTTATTATTCCCGCACCTTCGACTATTTCAACGATGTAGACAGCCGGGCCAGCAGCAGGGCCGGCGTTTTCCTTCTTTTAGCTCCGAGCAGACTCTTTCTATATGACTGCGTCTCGTCTCTGTCTTCTTGATGGAGGTAGTCCAGCAAATCCACTCGTTACGCGCCACGGTGTAAGGCCGTTCCATTTCGCAAGCACATCTGGACTGGAAGTCAGCGCTTTTCGTAAATCTGCCGGCACCTTATGTACTACCAGCGGCGATTCTTTTCTGGGTCATAAGATTTTTACCTCGAAATTTTAGTTAAGCGATAATCTGCTATTTGGGAGCGGATGGTCAATGATTAAAGGTTTGCTTTAATTGAAATAAATCTTCATTTCTGTCCCAGATACATAAAGGCGACCAAAGAGGCTATAATGGCGAGCAGGGTGGCAATAAACAGAAAAGTGCCGGTGTTGAGCTGGCCATCATACGTGCTTACTTGCTTTACCGATGCGCCGGTGAGGCTGAATCCGTCAAACCATTTGGATAATAAAGCCCGGAGTGAGAATGGTTTTTGAGGAGTTATTTCTACCGGTACAGCTTCCTCAGCAGTGGAGAGTTCAGTTTCCTCCTCGCTGGCTGGTTCTTCTTCGGGAACGGTTTCGGATTCAGATGAAGTGGTAGTACTGCTATCCTCGCTATCGGCGGTGCTGCTGCTCTGGCTGGAACTCGAGGGACTGCTGCTGGAACTGCTGCTCGATGAGCTGCCCCCACTGCTACTGCTGCTGGAACTGCTGCTGTCACTCGAACTACTGCTGCTATTAGTGGTATTAACTGCAGGGGTTACTTCCCAGGTTCCCATTGCTTTTTGCATATTACCGGCGTAGTCAATGACAGTGCAGGTCGTGGAATTAAAAGTGCCCGTGGTAGTGGAATTAATCGGCTCTGAAGCTACACCGCTGGAAAACGATTTTTGCTGTACACCACTGAGACTATCTGACCCTGAGCAGGTGCAGGTTACATTCAATCCAAGAATAACACTGGAGGGAGAACAACTCGCCTGCGCTGTTGGTTTAGTTCGATCAATGACAAAGAGCAGGGACTGAGTATTGTTAAGATTATGCAGTATGTCTTGAGCATAGAGCCTGACAATGTGAGTCCCTTCAGCTAAGAGACTTAGATTGAGGAGGGCAGTCCATTTTCCATCATTAAACAAGGGTGTGGCATTAAAATTGGTTGAATTAGGAGGAGTGATTTCAAAGGTAACAGCAGTTACGAAGGTCAAGGCATCAGTTACCTGAGCAATAATGGGAAAGGCATCATAGCTGAGGCCAGCGCTTAAATTTGCGTGGTTGGTGACATTACTCAATAGAAAGCTGGAAATGACCGGGGCGGTATTATCAATAGTAATGCCTTGGGCAACGGTATCATTGGTAATACTGGTATCCGGGCCTTCTTCGGAAAAATTGTAGATTGTGATAATAAGATTATAGAGCCCATCGGGTATGGACTTGGTGTCAAATAAGATACCAAATTCTGATTGATTAGCGGTGGTATTGGAAAGGGTAATATTTGCTTTAACGACACTCTCATTGATAGAAAACCACATCAATGAAACATTGGAGATATGCTCACCATACACTCCATCTTTGAATAAACTGACGCTGAGGTTGAACGCTGAGCCGCTGATATTAATTTTAGAGCTGCCATCGGGATCCATCAGCCCCTGCGGCCCGGCAGCCTTGCTCAGACCAATGATTAAATTGGGCGCTAACAGCGCAGCAACTGGCGTGATAAGAATAAATATGCTGAACAAAGTTAATAATACTACTGTCCTTTTCACAACTCTAAACACCCTTTTTTATTCTTATTGGAGAAATAATCCTTATAAATCTTTCGTTACACTGAATAGGAATGACTTATCTTCGTGATTCTGAAACTAAAAGCTTTTAAAGAAAATACCGTTCGTAACTACTTCACGCGGACGTGCCGGAGCGGCCAAACGGGCTGGATTCAGATTGATAACAGGAAAAGTCCAGTAGCTTAGTGCTTCCCCAAGTTCGAATCTTGGCGTCCGCATTTGTTATTAGCGAAGCTATGGGGTTGATAAGGGGCAAAGCCACTTATGCGCGGTGCTTCCCCAAGTTCGAACATACTCATTGAAATTCGTAGCTTTCGATGATATTCGAAAGTCTTGGCGTCCGCATTTTTATATGTTCTTACTATTGAGTAAATAACCTAGAAAGTTTTATAAATACAACATCATCTACACAAGACTATGGTTGATTCTACTCTTAGTACGGTAGTACGAGCGTATGACCTGGGCGGCTTTGGCGATATAGCGGGAGCCATGCGGGTCGCAAGTTATTTGCAGAGAACGGGAATTGACACCAGTATTAAAGCTAAATCTTCAAGTGCAGTAGAAAAACTTCGAATTCTTAAGCCCGATGTTCGCATTGAATTCCCCGAGGATGTCCATGCTGCCTCAATTGAAGTTGATATAGCTGGACATTACAATGATTCTCGAAATCCTACCAACGACATCCCCCATCATTTTACCGAAGATATGGATAATCCGGAAAATAGAAGAAGGGAAGTTCCCATTTATTTGAAAAGCGGTTTCGTGCCTCACGCAGCAAAGGTTCCGGGAAATGGTTCTCATCCTGCCCCATTATTTTACCGACCATATCGTGAATGGGAACTTCCTAAGCCAGGTGAACGTGATGTTCGTCGGCAGATTTTTGAAGCTATGTTTCCCGAGCGAACCAGAACTTTGTTACCAAAATTTCTTCGTAGTTCCTTAGAGAGAGATTTAGAAAGAGTACATCATTTTGGTTTTGCGCATATCTCTCCCCCACTCCAAGCGAATCCCCATCTTATTTTAGAGCATCCTTATTTTTATGCAGTCCATACAGCGGCAATACATAATCCCACTCAAAATTACGCTGTGGGATTATTTGTACATCAGGAATTGGAGAAAAGATTGGCAGGTGTGGCATTGCAGGGATATTGGAATATTATTGGAAGCGATGGTGCGGTTACAAAAAGCGATCCTAAGCTTCCTTATCTTATTTTTTTAGGTCCAAAACCACAGACTACAACCACGGGTTTATTTTTATCAGCAACCATGCCTAATTTAGTCACGGGAGATTTATCTTTGTCTGACGCGTTGTATGGACTGATTGCCATGGAAGGTCCCGCTTTCTTCTATGAGGCTCCTGGGTGGAAAATTCCGACATTAAAAGAGATGGGGAAATTTTTATCACGAGAATCTCACAAATTAGCTGATTGTTTTCTGGTGGGGGGAAATTTTCTAAGTATCTCACCTGAAAAAGAGATTATATATGATGAAGATATGGCAATGGTAGCAGGTATTTTCTTTGATAAAAATGAATCGATGCGAGCATATACACAGGATATGAAACTGGCCCTTCGTCATGAAATTCAAAGACGATTTGGTGATGTACCGGTTGAACCTCAACCAGGAGGTGACTTTTATATCCCCTCCGGAACACCATATCTTATTCAAGATGCAACGGCAGGAGTGGTGGATGCTTTGCACAATGATAGCACCTTGTTGGATGATGTGGAAAACGCACGAGAAGCAATACGAAACGGAGTTCCAGTGGTAGTCAGTGTCAGTGGAGTTTTAAAAGCAGCACCCCCAACACCAACGGATACTAGTCATGGATATTCTTTAATGGGTCTATTAACAGAACACAATCAGAATTATAATAAGAATTATAAACCTGAAAAAACCCTGGTATCCCTATTGTACTCTCTAACTAATAAAAATAACGACCAAAAGTTGGAATATCTTATAGGAAGTAAATACAAGCAAATAAAATATGAAACTGTTTATCATAGTCAATATAATTAAGAATTTTACATAATAATATGGATAGACCAACAAAACAAGCCACTTTATGTGTAATATGTAATGAGGATGAAATTCTTTTAGCGATGAAAAAGAGAGGATTTGGAGTGGGGAAATATAATGGTTTTGGAGGGAAAGTAAATCCTGGTGAGACCATTGAGGAAGCTGTTGTGCGGGAACTGGAGGAGGAATCGGGGCTATGTGCCAAAGTTGAGGATGTACAGAAAGTGGCGGAATTAGATTTTTATTTTCCCTATAAACCAGAGTGGGATCAAACGGTGCATGTTTATTTAGTTAGGAAGTACTCGGGAGTACCTCATGAAACAGATGAAATGGCCTTTGAGTGGTTTACACGAGATACAATTCCTTATGATAGAATGTGGGATGATGATAAATACTGGCTGCCGCTGGTTTTGGCGGGGAAAAAGGTAGAAGCTACATTTATCTTTAAAGAAGTGCAGGGTGAGAGCAGGGTTGATTATAAAGATATAAAGCTGAAGGAGTAATAAGTGGTAGTGATTACTTTTCTTTATGACTAAACCAAACCTTTTGAACCCTGAATTTTGGATTTCTTTACGGAAAAGAACCAGTCTTGATGGCTGGGTTGGGGTTGAAGAATGCAGTTACTGGACAAATGAAGTTCTGGATTTATTGCGAGAATACCGCCCCCATGGATTTATACGAATTGAAGGGGGAGTGAGTTCTGAGCAGAGATTACGACACCACTTTTTTGTAGATTATCATCGTGCACTTGGCAAACGACTTCCGGATGGAATTTTTATTGCCGATGGCACTGCCGGGCAAATTCACGATGACTATCTACTAGGTTATTATGGGTATATCGATGATGCGCCAGCACGGCTGCGGGTATTTTATAAAGAGATGGTGAAAGGATTTTAAGAAAACTTTTCTTTACAAGTCATTTCACAAATTCCACATTCTCAATATTCTTAAACTCTTTGTCACCAGTTAAGAACTTAATTCCTCTATCTGCAGCGATTTGATATCCTAAGCAGTCAGCATATGAAAGATCATGCTTCTTGTTATGCAACCGAAACTTCATTGCCTTTTGAATGCTCTCCTTAGATGGATGCACTGTTAAAGGTTGTAAAATCTCCAGAACTTCTTTGGCTTTTTCCTCACCAGTTTCTTGAAGCACGGAGTAATAGATCTCTAAAAGATTCAGCAGAGTGAGAATCCCGGTGTGCTCTTCAAAGTATGAACGAAAAAGAGGATTATCATTGAGATATTCAATAACTGCATAACTATCGTAAAAGAATACACTCATTTCCAACCAGCTCGCATAGCATCTTTGAGTTGTTGAGCAGATCTAGAAAAGCGCACTAACCCTCGTAATTTTCTAATATCTCTAACTTGTTTAATTTCGACAATGACCCTTTGATTTTCAATAAGGTGTTCTTTGTCCACCATTTCTTTTGGCAGAGTAATGCCTAAAGAATTGCCCCATTTTCGCGTTATCGTTTCTACTTCAGCCATAAGTAGGGTAATTATACTATAATTATATAAATCTTTGGGAATTAAATCTAAATAAATGTAGAATTTAGAATACACAAGCTTTTATATTATTCACATTTTTGAATAACCATGACCAATTACGCGGTGGAATTAGCCAAAATTGCCTTGGATATCAAAGCGATAAAACTGAGCCTCGAGCATCCTTTTAAGTGGGCATCGGGATTTTTTATGCCTATTTATAATGATAATCGATTGCTGCTGCAAGATGCCGGTCATCGGAAATTGGTGGCGCGGGGGTTTGAGGAATTGTTGCGCGCCCATGCAATTTCCTACGATGCCATTGCGGGAACTGCTACTGCTGGAATTTCTCCTGCGACAACCTTGGCTGATCATCTGGGTATTCAACTAATGTATGTTCGGGACAAACCAAAGGATCATGGCCTGCGCAATCTAATTGAGGGGATAGATTCTGAAGGAAATCTAAAAGGAAAAAAAGTTGTTGTGGTTGAAGATTTAATTTCAACTGGTGGCAGTTCGCTCAAGCCGGTGCAGGCAGTTCGCAATGTGCTGGGTACAGTTGATCATCTTCTCTCTATTTTTAATTACGGCTTGCAGGAAGCAGAGCAGCTCTTTTTGAATGCGGGAGTCACGGTTCATTCAATACTCACCTATGATGTGCTTTTGGATATTGCCAAAGAAAGAAATTATATTAGCAGTGATCAAATTGAAATGCTAAAGCAATGGCGCACTGCTCCATTTGATTGGGGTGAACAACGAGGTTTTAAACGAGGTGGACAAATGACGTTTGCAGAAAAATGGAATGAAGCGGTTGAGAGAAAAAATTCTATTTTGTGTGCTGGTTTGGATCCAGCGGAGTACGGACAGCGTGGCGATGGAACGCTGCCTCTGTCAGTTCCTAAATTGGTATGGTGTTTAGATTTTGTAGAAAAAATAGCATCTTACAGTGCAGCGGTCAAACCTAATCGTAATTATATCAAAGATTTTTCCCGGGCAGAGACGCAAGCGTTAGTTGCCCGGATTCATGAACTGGGGATGCTGGCGATTGATGATTCAAAATTAGTGGACATTGGGGAGACCAATGATTCAGGATTGTATCACAGCCAGCAAGAAGGCTTTGATGCAGTAACCTATGCGGCGTTCCCGGGAAATACCCAGGAAGCAGTGAATCAAGCTCATCCACGGGGCTTAGGTTTAATTAGCTTAGTGTTGATGTCCAATCCTCAGTTTGAAGTCATTAAAAATTCAACCATTCGAGGAATGAAAGGGTATGAATATTATGCCTTGCAAGTTGCGGAGTATGGTGCGGATGGCATGGTCATCGGAGCTCCGAGCGATAAGAATCATATCAAAGATGAGGAAGTTCGTAAGGTACGTGAAATTGCACCTGATGCATTAGTATTGATGCCAGGAGTTGGGGCGCAGGGCGGGGATGCGCAGTATATATTAAGTGTGTTTGGTGATAAGGTTATTGCCAATGTGGGGCGGGCAATTATGTATGCGCACGATCCTGCTCGCGAGGCGATGAAATACAGAGATATGTTAAATGGGCTGCGAGGATCATGAAAGAGGCTTCTAAGGATTAGAGGATAGGAGATTTTATAAGATTATCATTTTACAAATTCCACTCTTTCTATATTTTCAAATTCCTTGTCTCCGGTTAAAAATTTCATTCCTGCTGCAGAAGCTAGCGTATATCCTAGTGCATCGACATAAGAAATTTCTTTTTTATAATGTTGTAGCTTGAACTTGGAAGCGGCAAAAACATGATCCTCTTCAAAAGCAATAACCAATGAAGAGAAATGGTAAAAATAATCTTTTGCTATCTCTTCGCCATAATCGCGAAGAAGAGTATAAAATAATTCGTATAGGTTCATGATACCTGTATGCAACTCTTTATCATGATAAGGAAAATAAGCAGGATTTCCTTTGATAAATTCTACCAAAGCATAGGTGTCGCAAAAGAATTTCAATGTGCCCACTCTTTTCTTAATTCATTTTTCATCTTTTGGGAATTTATCTTCCAATCGGGTAAACTTCCAAACAGGTCTCTGACGGATTGCCTTTTCCGAATATCAATGACAACTTCTTCACCTTCACTCAGATGTTCATATCGCACCAATTCTTTGGGTATGACTACTCCTAATGAACTTCCCCAATTTTTTACGGTGGTGGTCGCAATCATCTTTAGTTAGATATTTAATATAATATTTAAGCTTTGCGGTACAGAAACATTTAATTACTCCCCCTCAAAAATATCCCCTCGTGGGGCTGTCGTCTAACCTGGCTACGATTTGAATCGTAGGGTAATTATGATCGGTGGTTCGGGTGATGAAAGCCGAGATCTTGGTACCTTTGGACTTCGTCCAAAAGACCGCCAGATCGGGGTTCAAATCAGCGTCGCTACCCTGGGAAGCAGTCAAGTGCCATTGACAATGGCACGAAATATTCAAGAAGGTAGGCGTGCTTTTGAAAGTCCTCGCAGCCCCACTTTTTGTTTCACGAAGTCTGGGGTTGATAAGGGGCAAAGCCACTTATCCGAGGAGCCCCACTTTATTTTATTTAGAAATTTGATAGAGAGAAATCCAAACGTAAAATCAATCACTTCAATTTCTTGCGCAGTTTGGCTAGGGCGATGTAATCGTCTTTAGTTCCTGAGCCGTCTTTGCACTTGGCTTCCAGGACAGCTAATTCGCCTTTGGTGTCTTTCTGCCGCCGTTCCAAATCTCGTTTACTGATGGTCATGGGAATGATGATTATTTCTTAGTTTATAAAAGGTACTGTTTTTCGGCACAGTTCGAAAAGTGAGTGATTTCGCAAGAAGCATTTACGCCACCTTGGTCGCTCGCCTCGTGCCAACCTCACCCTAAATTTTGCTGAATTTTAGCTTCGTTAATCGTGGGGTTGCACCAATAACTTCGTGCAAGCAAAGGTAGTTCTTAGCTTGCCTCTTGACCTAGACGGCGGCGTAAATGCAAAAATCACTCACAAAATAAACTGTGCCTGTTTTTCGGGCAAGTCAACTTCTGTTGCGGCTTGATTGTGCAATCTGACTCGTTCTTCCAGGTTTGTACATAACTCTTCCCCTAGTTTCTCTCTGGTCTTATAATCAATAGTGAGCTGCAGGGGGCAGTAAAATATTCTGAATTGCATACATGTAAGAGACACTCGACAACCGTGCTCAGTTCACCCCAATCATTGGATCCAATAACCTCACTTTCCGATGCAGTCATACCACCGGCGCGCATTACTTCCAGAAAATAGACATCTTCCTGGCAATGTGGAGGAAGAATCCTAACTGCCCTTTTGAGTATCTGGGGCATATTTCCAAGATACTTGAGCTCAATTTCATAGGGACCGAGGGTTGTATTCATATAAATCGCCGCACCTTGCTTTTATATTGGGTATAGACCTCTTTAAATTGTTCTTCCAGAAATTCTTCTTCGTGGCGGATGACCATATGGATGCATACCAGCAGTATCAGCCACAGGATAAAGGCAATCTCGGCTTTCAGCAATAAGGCTAAACCGGCGGCTTGCAGAAGTATCGCGCCATAAATAGGGTTCCGGCTAATGCTAAATACGCCCTGTATCATCAAATTTCCTTTGTTCTGGCGGTCAATGCCCATCCGCCAGTGCTGTCCCATCTGGGCGTGGGCTGTAACCATGACGGCAAATCCAATGACCAGGAAACTCATCCCCAGCAGGTGCATCCAGGGATTCTGAAGCAGAGCATATACTGGCCCAATATCAGCCCCATAAAAATGCATCATGGCAATGGCACCGTAACCGGCTAATATCCCCAGCATTACTATCCATACCAGGAGTTCTTTTTTCCTGCCAGTCAGGAATACGGCGGGATTGATATTGAAAGTAAGATGAAAAAGCACTGATTTCAAGACTAAATAAGCCACAAAAAGAACCATAAAGAGGACGAGAAAGGCAGGAAGGGTGAGCATACTTTCTTCCAAAAAAGTGTTGTTTATAATAATTTATTTGCTGGAGAGGTATTTTTGGTTAAGTTATCTACTAAAAAGTAACGAAAAGTTTATAAATAGTGCCATTTCCTCCATTTTATGACATCTGAAAATGACCCCAGCGGCTTAGAATTGGTCCTTGCAGAGTATGCCGCGGTAGATTCCATTACTTTTGAACGGCTCATAGGATGGGAGTCGCAATTGAATGATCCTCACGAAAGCTTACGCCTCTATAATCTTATTTTATCGGACCGGGTGCTAGCTACCGATGATCATAGTGTAAAACGGTTAGATGCTGGCCTGTTAGGGTATATCAAAGGACAGACAATGAATGCCCTGAGAACAGCAGAAGAGCAAACGACAATGGACAGCCTTACCGGTCTAGCCAACAAACACGGTTATGAGCAAGGCCTGGAACGGTGTTTTGCCCGGGCCAGACGAGAAGATTATGCCGGGCAAGGCAAAAATATCGCCCTGATTGCCATAGATGTTAATAAATTCAAAGAAGAAGCCAATGACAAATACGGGCATCATTTTGGCGATAAGGTGTTGAAGTATATCGGAGAAGCGCTTAAAAAATATGTGCGGGGAACGGATTTGAAAGCACGAGTGGGGGGCGATGAATTTATGCTGGTCATCGATACACTTAAGACTGAGAAACCGCAAAACTTTCTGAGCGATCTTACCCGGCGCATCAATGACTATATCCAAAGGTCAATCGCGGTTGACCATCCGGGAAAAACTTCTCAGGTAAGTGTTAGTCTGGGCATGTCTATCTACGGCCAAGATGCCCAGGATAGGGATGAACTACAGCACCATGCGGATATGGCGATGTATCACGCGAAAAGGAATGCGGTTATAGTTAATGGTAAAGAACTTCATTTTCAGGTGTATGATTCGACTAGGAGTTATGATTAGTTTAGATAATTCACAAATTCATTTCTTCTTCGCCATCTTTTCAATTTCGTTTGAAGTCGTTGCCTGCTCGGCTTTCTTGTCGTCGCGGAAATGTACAAAACGGGGAAAGCGTAAGGCTAATCCAGTTGCACAGGTATGATACGGGCTTTTGGTTATTTCAGCTGCCAATACCTCAATGACTATCTTGGGCTCAAACCAGATATTGGGCTCCATTTCTTTTTTAATGACTACCCGGGCGGGCTTCTTGTCAGTTTTATATTTTGCTAATTTCTTGGGCAGTTCTTCCAGCAATTCATCGGTTAAACCCGTTCCTACCTTACATACTGTTTCAAAGAGATTTTCTTTCTCATTATACGAAGCGCATAAGACGGCGCCGTACTTTCCAGATCGATTTCCCTGGCCATGATAGGCGCCAATGATGACTAAATCAAAGGTATCGCTCAGGTCTTTGGCGTACTCTTTCTTCCATTTAATCCAGTTCCAGCCACGAGTTCCAGCCTGATAGACGGAATCCTCCGCTCGGGATTTGATAATCATTCCTTCATAGCCTGATTGGAGCATCTTTTGGAAAAATTCATTCATCTCTTCAATGTCATCAGTTATTTTTCGATCGGTTAAGGAAAGGTGTTTTCCTACCTGAATTATTTTTTCTAGTTGTGCTGAGCGCTGGTAGTAGGGAACATCCAGATATGATTTTCCATTGAGGTAGAGAAGGTCAAATACTTTTAACTGCACGGGAATTTTTTCACGAAATTCTTTGATATCGTATTTTCGGCGCCGTTGCATCAGGGTTTGAAAAGGTAAAGGTTTACCTTGGGCATCGATGGCAATGACTTCTCCCTCGAGTACAAATTCTTTGGCATCGATCTGTTTTTCCAAATATTCTACTAAATCGGGAAATTGGTCGGTAATGGTATCCAGGTTGCGGGAGAATAAGGTTATTTTTCCTTTCTTATCTTTATGGGCTTGAATCCGCTCGCCATCGTATTTTGCTTCCACCGTTACTTTTCCGGGCATTTTCTTGGCAACTTCCTCTAACTCTTCGATGCGCTGGGCGAGCATCATCTTGATGGGAGTTCCTACATGAATATCTATTTTATCAATGCCTTTGAGGCCATCTTTAATCAGGGTTTGCGCAATAATTCCTAAATCTGGACAAATGTTGTACCTGGCTTCAAGCAGTTCTTTGTTTTTCTTATCACTGGTGAAGGCAATAGCGAGGGCATCGAGCACGGTCATGTCACCCACACCCATTCGCAACGTTCCTAAGGTAATTTTGATGATATACTTGGCTCCGGCAGGGGTTGATTTTTGGAGTAAGGAAGCCAAAATATTCATCTTGGTATCCTGCGAACCCGTTCCGGTAGAAGAAGCAATTTTATGAAGTTTCTCAAATAATTCATGAATGGTTACTTTTCCTAAAGGGACCAAGGTCTGGGGTTTTTTCTGCAGGACTTTTTCAGCGGTGAGTCCGGCATCACCGGTCTCATGCATGATCTTAGTAACTTTGGAGATATCAGTTCCGACAGCGGTAGCGATGGCTTTCAAGACTGCTTTATCCGCCATGCCCAGGACTACTCCTTCATAGGGCGAGGCAATCTGGCCTAAGGTGAGATAAGAAATAATAGTAATATCTTCTGGCGGGACACTCTTAAAGAAATTGGAGAGAATCTCACGCATGGCGTTGCCCGATGCGGTTTTCTCTAGTTCTTCATAGACCTCGACCAGCTTTTGAAAATCCATACTTGAGACGTAGCCTTGGAGTTAATAAAGATTACTCCTAGGGGTAGTTTATAATTAATCATCCTAGAATCTAATCAGAAAGCTTACTCGGCTTGGATTTTACGCTTGCGTTTGGCCTTCTTGAGCTTCTTGCGCTGCCATTTCCAGCGCATCTGCTTCTTTTTTTTCCATCGGCGTGAGCTTCTTTTCATCTGAGTCGGTAGAGAAGTGACCTTTTTATAAATCTTTCTGTGATGTTTATTTCTTTCTCATCAAAAATAAGTACAATCCTAATAATCCTAAAATAAGCCCACCTAAAATATAGAGGGTGGTTTCTTTTTGAGTTAGTTCGCTGGAACTATCAGAATCGTCAGCCGTCGCATGCCCGCTGATTGATTCACGAAAGGGGTCCAGGCTGGAGAGATAGCCAAACACCACTAATAGGAAGAGCATCGTAAATAAGACTCCTTTTTCTAAGGTAAGGGGAATAGTTTTGAATTGTTTCATGCAATAGGTAACAATATTACTGAAATTTATAAACTTTCTCACTCCTCCATATCATCATCACTTCTTCGCAGAAAGAAGTAGAGAACGAAAAGAACGACGCTGAGTATGATTATCCCAAACACGATGAATTCTTTGGTTCCTAGCTGTGGGGGTATTAATTTTCCAAACCAGCTTTGTTCTAATTCAGAGCTTCCAGCGATGGCAAAATAGGAGAGGTAATCAACTTTGGCCTGGTAGAGAATAGACTCATTGTCTTCTTTGATCAAGGTTGTTTCGAGAGGCTGCCAGAGTTTATTCTTATACCCATAGAGGAGAGTACTTTCAGTTAAAAAATGATTCTCCAAGAGCCAAGATTTAGGAACTTTAAAGTCGATGAGCAGCCCTTCAATATTTTTGGGATCAACTTCGGCGGTAATTTGTAGGTATTGGTACGTGTTTTTTAAGGTAGAAACTTCTGCTGGTTTTTCAGGATAGGAGAGGACGGTGAAGGATATCTCTTTTTCAATATTAGCATCTACTTTGACAGTGGTAAAGGCAATCTTAGAGTCACCGACGGTGATGGTGCTGGACTTACCCCTAAAAAGGCTGACCAGCTGGGTGTATG
>Ga0209211_10008844_pt1 | contig 13642 bp, 14 predicted proteins | sample RifGroA2_FD_183992 | JGI IMG/M metagenome (GOLD analysis project Ga0209211, IMG submission 183992) | Groundwater microbial communities from Rifle, Colorado, USA - Groundwater A2 (SPAdes) (version 2) | ecosystem: Environmental > Aquatic > Deep subsurface > Groundwater | place: Rifle, Colorado...
CAAAAATAAATTTATCTTGTGCTATGCCTAATACCAAAGGAGAATCACGCTTTAATGCGTATAATGCATCCTGATCCTTTAAAATTAGCAAGATTGCAAATGTTCCATGCACTTGTTTAAAAAACTCCTTGATTGCTTGCTGCATTGTCTGCTTTTTCTTATTTAGTTGATAATCGAAAAAATGCGGGATGATTTCAGTATCTGTCTGAGTTGTGAAAAAATAGCCAGCTGATTCTAAATCCTGTTTAATCTCCAAATAATTTTCTATAATCCCATTGTGCAATGCAATGATTGTTTTTTCCTTATTTGTATGAGGGTGTGCGTTTGTCTCTGATATTCCCCCATGAGTTGACCAACGAGTATGACTTATTGCTAAGTTTGTTTCTGAATCTTTTGTTTTTTCTATAAATGGATCAATAAAACCAATATCTTTCTTGATAATACCCTCTTTTGTTGCAAACCCAACTGAATCGTATCCGCGATATTCCAATTTCTTCAATGATTTTAAGAGAACTGTCTTTACTAAAAAATTTCTTTTTGAGATAATGCCAACAATTCCACACATGTTAATTTCACCTTAGTTGATTATATTTTGATTGATCTTAATTAATTATGTTTTTTGATTACATCCCAATCAATGCTAAAACACTTTCATTGATCTCTGAAATATTATTTACAATCAAATCTGCTCCTTTCAATTCTTTTGCTGAAAAAGTATTTGTAATAGCAATACAATAACAGCCTGCATCTAATGCAGATCTCATACCGTTGACTGAATCTTCTATGGCAATTGCTTCTCTTGCTTTTATATTAAGCTTCTTTATTGTCTTACAATATGGTTCTGGATCTGGTTTGCCCTTGGTAATATCTTCAGCTGTGATAAGCACTGAAAAATATTGCTTGAGATTAAACTTTTTTAATGTAAATTCCAGTTTTGTTTTTTCTGCTGAAGTTGTGATTGCCAATTGATAACGTTTTGAAAACCTCTGGATTGTTTCCAAAACTCCTGGAAATAACTGCAAACCTTTTTTGTCAACTAAATCAAAATATATCTGCTCACGCTCTTTTGTTAATTCTTTTGTTGTTTTCTTCAGCTTATATTCCTTGATCACTCTTTTGAATATTTCTTTATCATTTAGACCAAGAAATTCTCTCCTGTCTTTTTCAGAAACAATTATTCCACTGTTTTTTAGTATTATATCTGTAGATTCATCATGCAATGGCTCTGAATTGATGATAACACCATCCATATCGAAGATAATCGCTTTAATCATATCTATTAATCCTCTCCTTTCCACTGTTTCATCTTATCTATCTTGATAATCTCACAAGGAGCTGTGTCAATATCTGGCCAGATCTTTCTTCCCGGATAGATTGCTGTCTTTATGCTAAGATGAACATTATCTCCAATAATTGCTCCTAGTTTTCTTCTACCTGAATCAATCTTTTTCCCATTAATAAAACTCTGTACTGTTTTATTATCATGGCGTAAGTTTGCTATGATTGAACCTGCTCCAAAATTAACTTTTTCCCCAATAACTGAATCGCCAACATAAGATAAATGACCAACATGAACATTGTCAAACAAAATACTTGCTTTTATCTCAACTGCATTGCCAACTTTACAATTATTGCCTATTGCTGTTGGACCACGAATGTAGCAGTTTGGACCAATTGTACAATTTTCTCCAATTATAATTGTTCCTTCTAAATAAGCTCCATTTTTAATAATTGAATTTTTACCGAGAATTACTATGCCTTTGATTGCTGCGTTTTTTTCTACATTGCCTTTTATCTCGCTTTTTGTGAGCTTGTTTAATAATATTTCATTTGCTTCTAATAAAGACCATGCATATGTAATAGGAATCCATTGTTGAGCTTCGACAATTGCAAAGCTTTTGTCTTTCATCATCAGAGAAAGCATATCTGTCAACTCAAATTCATCTCTTGAAGACTTTTTTATTTTATTTTTATAAGCAAAGATTGATTTGTCTAACATAAATACGCCAACATTTGCTAAATTACCAATATCTATATTTGCAGCAGGCTTTTCTATGATCCCTAATGCTTTGTTGTTTTTTGTCTGGATTATCCCAAATAATCTAGGATCTTCAACTTTTTTTGCTAATAAAGCATATTCATGCTTGAGAATCTGCTTGAAATCTTCCTGCGAATATAAATCGTCGCCATACATCAATAGGAACTTATCTTTTATATATGATTCTGCTGCAATAACTGCATCTGCTGTGCCTAACATCTGCTTTTGCTCTACAAATACTATCTTCATACCTTTGTAAGAATCTCCAACTTCTTTGATAATCATCTCTTTCATGTAATTTACAACAATAATCACTTCATCAACTAATCCAGATAAATTATCTAAGAAATACCTGATTATCGGAGAGTTTGCTATAGATAATAATGTTTTTGGACGTGTTAGAGTCAATGGATAGGTTCGTGTGCTTTTGCCTGCGCATAAAATGACTGCTTGAAGCGTTTTGTTTTGTTTTTGCATAGTGCATACCTCTTAATTTGATGCTTTCTTTAGTTCTGCAGCAATTTGATCTGCATAATTAGTGATTTCTTTTTTATCTTGACCTTCAACCATTATTCTGCAGCAGTTTTGTGTGCCTGAATAACGTACTAATACCCTGCCATTATCTGCTAACTTATTCTCTACTTCTTTTATTTTTTTTGAGACTGCTGGAAGTTTTTCCAATGGAGTCTTCTGCTTAACTTCAACATTAATGATAACCTGCGGGTATTCTTTGAGTACTGATGCTAATTCAGACAACTTTTTTTTCTTTTCCTTCATAATTCGCAATACCTGCAATGCTGCAATTGTTCCATCTCCTGTTGTAGTGTACTCTGAAAGAATAATATGACCCGATTGCTCGCCACCAATAATTGCACCACTATTCTGCATCTCTTCAATGACATATCTGTCTCCTACTTTCACTTGTACAAACTGTATTTTATTCTCTTTACAGAGTTGTATTAAACCTAAATTAGACATTACTGTTGCTACAACTGTATTTTTACTCAATTGTTTCTTTTCTTTGAGAAATAATGCAATAATTGCAAGAATATAATCTCCATTGATAATATTTCCTGCTTCATCCATGAGAATAACTCTATCAGCATCTCCATCTAATGCTATACCTAAAGCTGCTTTGTTTTCAAGCACATATTTTTTTAATAGTTCTGGATGCATTGCTCCTGCATTATCATTAATGTTTAAACCATTAGGTGTGTTGTTTATTATAATTACTTCTGCGCCTAACTCCTTAAATATTAATGGCGCTACTTTGTATGCAGCACCATGAGCGCAATCTAATACTATCTTTAATCCTTTTAGTGATAAATTATTAATTGTTCCTTTTGCAAATTCAATATATCTGCCACGAGCATCTTCAATTCGGTATGCTTTTCCAACTTTATCACCAATTATATGTTCTGTAGAGATATTATTTGATAATATTATCTGTTCAATTTTTTGTTCTACATTATCAGGTAATTTAAAGCCATCTGCCGAGAATACTTTTATTCCATTATCAGCTGCTGGATTATGAGAAGCTGAGATGACAATACCTGCATCTGCAGCAAAACTTTTAGTTAAGTGCGCAATCGCTGGAGTTGGCATAGGACCAACAAGATAAACTAAAACACCCATTGAACATAAACCCGCAGTTAATGCATTCTCAAAAATATAACCAGAAACCCGTGTGTCTTTACCAATTATTACTTTAGGAGAGCTTTTTTTTTCATTAATCAATACTTTTGCAACTGCTTGGCCAAGCTTTAATGCTATCTCTGCTGTCATAGGATATATGTTTGCAATTCCGCGTATACCATCTGTACCAAATAACTTTCTTTCCATAATGAATTGAACTGGATAACTTATTAATAAAGTTAATTAAAAGAAAGTTTGATAGAGGTTGCTGAAAAAAAAGAAATACGATGAACAATAGCAAAGAAGTATAAAACTAAAGCTTTGAACTTCTCTCTGCTTCTTTCACAAAAATGGCAAGATCTTTCTCAATTGGTTTCAAATCTAGCGAAGTGATTGAATAATTTTGCGAACTAAAGTTCAGCAAAATTATTGGATTGGAGTTGAGATCTCACTTTTGTGTTAAAATAGCACATACACACTAGTGCATAACTAAAAGAAAGAGAGAGAAAAAGAATTCTTTATAGAATAACAATTTTTCTTAAAGAATTACTGAAGATTAGGCATTGCAATGCATTATAATGCATTGCAATGCAAAAGATTCAAATAAATTGAGAATTTTGCGGAAAATAGTGGTGAAGTAACCACCCCGCCAACGAGTTTTCTTATGGAATAAAAGGATTTAATGCTGAGAAGATGATTAAAGTGAGAGATAATAAGTAGAAAAGGGCATTATAATGCATTGCAATGCATTGGAAACATTGGCATTATAATGTTGCAAATGTTGGGAATGTTGCAATGTGAATAGAGAACAAAATAAGCATTAACGCTTAAAGAGGCATTATAATGGATATGTGAAAAAAACAGAAACAATATGCGAATAAACTAGATAACTTCCAAATTATACATCTTCTTAATCTTTTCTTTGTTATTGAGAACAAATAGTTTAACACCTGATGGAAGCATGTGTTCTTCAATAAAACCTTTCTTTTTTAGAATATTCATATTAACTCGCACTGTATTAATGCTATGACCTGTCTTATTAGAGATGCTTTCATAGCTTAATGGTTCTTGCTCATTAAATAAGATAGAAAGTAATTTCTTTTCAGGATTAGTTAATAAGTTATACGAATAACTTGGAATATATTGCTGTGTTATCTGCTGAGGCAATGGCTGCAGATGTTTTTGTTCTTCTTTGATGAATGTCTTTTGCTTGTCAGCTAATGCAACCATGTCTGTCAATTCTTTTTTGATGATTTCATGAACTTGCTGTTGCTGTTTTTTTACTAAATCATCCAGCTGCTGCAGTTCTTGCGTGAACTGGCGTTTGATTGTTGATAATGAATTCTCTACATTCAATAATGATTCATTAACAGCCTCACGTTTTAGTTTTTCAACATTAACTGATTCTTGACGTGATTGATGATATACTAATTGATTAAGTCTTTTGTGTATCTCACGGATGTGATCATTGTATAATTTGAATGCTTTTTGAATGTGTTTTTCTACTGTTTCAACTCTTTCTTGATGCTGTTTAGTATTATCATTCAAATGCTTGATCCAAGCTGCAATGTTCTCTAATTGCTTTGCTGTAACCTCTTTGTGAGAATCATGATGCCCTTTTAAATGCGAGTGACTTTGATGAAGATAGTTGATCCATTTGTTTTGTAATTCAATATCCTTACGAATGTTTGTAAAAGAATTTGTTAATTGTACTTTCAATGTTTCTATTTTCTTGAGATGTTTTTCATCATCTGAAAATAAATTTAATATGCCCATAAAAAAACACTCACCCCGTGATGTGTTTTTTTATTTTTTTTAAAGTATTTAAATTTATTCCTTTTGTTGTATCTATCTTGACCAGTTTACTATGCAATTGTTTTGCTTCATGATAGATTATCTCAAATATCTCTGCATCAAGGTTTTCTCTCACTTTTGCCAGACCATAGTTTCTTTTCCTTAATCTACTTTGTAATTTCTTTAGATTGCAGGTTGTTATGATGCAAAGATTAACATATTTGCTTGGAAGATAATGAGATAAATGCGAATCTATAATAAGATAAGCTGTTTTTGCTTTTTTCTCTTTAGTAATATAATCAATTAAGATTTTATTTAGTTTCTTTGTATCAATAATATATGTATCTCTTGATTTTTCATATGACCATTTTAATCCATGCTTGTTGATGATAAGATTGACATCTAAAAGTTTTACCTGTAAGCGCTGTAAGTATTTTACTAGTTTTTTAGATAATGTTGATTTTCCTGTACATGGTGTTCCTGTTACAATAATTGTCTTCATCCAGATACCACCAATTTTTCATCTTTATATAGTTTTTCAAACAACAAAATGAATGTATCAGGCTCAGTAACTATTCCTGCAGCTACGATTGTTTCTGCCAATTGCTGGCCACAATAATGATCATCACCCTCTACTTTTAACCCAAATAATCTTTTTATTGAATATTGGCACATATATTCATTGTTAACCTTCAATACAACATCCATGCCTGCTTCACTAGTATTATTCTTAAAAAACTTAAGTTTTGTCATATCAGCAACTATATTATTCTTTACAAGCACATATCTTGATAATGTATTAAAACCATGCTTCTCTAATTCACAACAAAGAAAATCAAGAATTACAGTCTTTGTATCTGTATTCTTAAAATAATCTTCAACTGATAAATTAGAGCTAGATTGACTATCTCTTTTTTTGATAAATTCTTCAAACAAGATAGTTTTAGTCTTTCCTAATTCACATATCTTTCCAAGATATTCAACTGTCTTCTGCCTTGAACCCTTTTGCGTCCAAGTATTTTCAACAAGATATGCATATTTCTTTCCCTTAATTATCTTTGTTCGAATAAACATTGTTTAGATTAGGCACTATCCGCTTAAAAATGTGCCTGAAAAATACAAAAGAAGAAGAATTAGTTTATTTGAACAATTCTTTCAGAACGTCATCAACTGCTTCTTCATCATGATCTTCTATAAGAACTTTTCTTATTTCTTTTTTTGTCAATTTCTTGTTCTTTCTCAATAACTCATGAACTTCTCCTTCAATTGTGAGTTTTTCAACTATGTCATCACCAGCTCCTTTAGCCTTTTTTTGTTTCTTTTCTTCTTGAGCAGGAATACGAACAACTTTCTTTTCCTCTTCTTTAGCAGAATCTTTTACATTTTCAGTTGATTTTTTAGAAATTGATTTTATTTTTGAATAATCATCAACTGACAGTTCTTCAGTTTTAGCATAATGATGCTCTTTTTCCTGTTCTTGACCAATGCTCTCAAGTTCATTTAACACATCATCATCTTCCCTTGAATGTTTAACTATTTTATCTTCTTCCTTATGTGAAAAATGATGATGTTCAGCTTCATATGAGAACGATATTTGAGGATGCTTTAAGATATAATTAGTTCCTGATAATAAAATAACTATCAACAAGAAAAAAATAATGTAAATCATAGCAATAACTAACTCAAATGATAAGAAAGGCTGAAGTAATAACAATGTATTTGCAGTAATATCTGTGAAAAGCTGCAATGGATTGTATTTGGTAAATAAAAAGTACCTTTCAAATAATAGATTAGAGAATAAAACAAATAATGAAAGCAATGAAAAGATAGCCATTGCATTTGTCTCTTCTGTATGTGTTAGAACTGCTACAAGACAGCCGATTAATGTGAATAGCACTGTAAATATAAGAATCAATGCAAGATATATATGAAATACAAAGATAAAATTCCAGTTAACTGTTAAACCATAAATGATTGTAAGAATAATTGCAACAATACTGTTTATAGTAAATACAGTAATCAATACATTAAAAAACATTTTCATAAAAGATCCGTCATGCTCAGCAAGTTTTATCTTTAATAAAAGTGATGATATAAACAATGTTATAAATAAGATAACAAAAGAAAATATAATGATTAATTGATATGCTATTTTATTAGAACCAACCTTATTAAACATTGTTGCCACTAATACATTTTCTGTCTGTGTATTTGCCTTTATTGTAGGTAAATTTGTATTTAATTGGCCAAAATATGAATCAAGTATGGTTACATATCCAAGCGTAGAATTAATACCTGAAGTAATACTTGCAACAGTAGATGATGTTGACAGCTTACCCTGCATTGAAGAAACTACTTGATTATTTAGAACTGCCAAACTCGCTTTAATCTTTTCAGTACTGTTTGTAATATAGGAAATATCCTTATTTGTATCTTCGAAATCAGCATCTATTTCTGCTGATAATGAAGATAAATCAGCATTTGTTGTATTAATTATTTTCTTAATTGCATCTTTCTCTGCTGAAGAAATATTGAGATCATTGACCTTTTTCTCTATATCTAAAAAAGAAGATTGAGCATTATCAACTGCTTTCTTACCTTTTTTCTTTAAAGAATTAACTTCGCTTGATACAGAAACTGATTTTTTATTAACCTCATCTGCATTGAAATCAGTAACACTGAATTTAACGTCAACTTTGTCTAATTGCTGCTTTAATTCATTAATCTTGCTTTGTGCAAGCGTCAACTCACTCTTCATAGTATTAAGAACTGTTGTTTGATTGCTCAATTGATCTTTTAAACCACCTAATTTTGTAAGTAGATTAACAGTAACTTCTGTCTTAGTATCCTTTGCGTTTGAGCCTAAGGATAATGTGTAAGTTTGTAAGAACGGCTTAATTTGCTCAAAATTGTCTAAAGTGAGATATATCTGCAATTCTTGTATATTTTGCTGCTTTTGAGGAACAATCACACATACATCATGCTTTCCAACAATTAATGCACTTATACATGAAACATTTCCGTCATATTTTACAACAGTAAAATCAGTATAAAAATTGTTTAGTATATTTGTAGTATTTCCTGTTGTTGCATTAAAATTTGTTTCCTCATATACTCCTATTGAAGGCGTAAACTTATTGAGCTGTAAAGATAGATTTGTGAGAAAAAGAACAACAATTAATGGAAGAACCAACAAGAATATTGTCGTATACCTGTATTTCATTACAGTTTTGCTATTTTCAACAATTTCTTCAACAAAATTCTTTTTCACTTAGCTCACCTTCTTAAGATATGTTTAATACATTTTCCTATGAATGTAATTATTTTTAAAGTTATTGTTTTTGAAAACAGAATGTTCAATTAAATATACCTTATATCAACCCATGTACATTATATCTTCTTTTAATAATAATTCAATCTGCTGAGAGAATCTTATTAGATGCATAATATACCTACCTTTCAGAAATTGCCCGTCTTATATTTCTTAATAAAAATGAATCTTGCTGAAAAGCAGAGATCTCAAATAGATTATCTATCTCTTTAAAACTAGGAAGAGAATATTTCTGAATATATAACAGTTATAAAAGCCTCCGATGGGAATTGCACCCATGACCTCGAGATTACAAGTCTCGCACTCTGCTAGCTGAGCTACGGAGGCAGTTGTTGCAAAGAAGAAGCAAAATGTTTATAAATTTTGTCATAGCAAGATTTATATATTAATCATCCCTAAAGAACTTTATGGGACTTTTACATAGAATAAAGGTATGGTTGTCGTTACAAAAAGCCAAAAATGAAGAGAGTAAACATATTCTCACTAAAAATGAAGTGCTGCATGTTGCTAAAGACTTAGAACTTAAAGAAAAGAAATTGAAGAATTTCTATGTCAAAAATACAGTTAAAAAGATAAGAAAAAAGTGAGAATAAAGTAAAAGAAAATCTACTTTAGCTCTAGATTAATTATCTCATTAATCTCATCCTCTCTTACAGAACAACCATTAAGTTTAATGCCCCATAAAACTCCTTCTAAAATTGCTTTATTTAAATCTACTTGCTTGAATTTTGCATCTGTAAATTCCTTATATAACCCTAATTCAAAACTAATAACAGCTAATTCTATTGAACGAATTACTCTGAGATTCTTTAATTCTTCTTTCATTTGTTGAAACTTTTCCATATCTATAGTTATTTTTGTACCTAATTTTCTCTCTAAATAACGTACATGACCTTCAGGGTCTTCAATCAATTTTCTTGTTGTTCTTTCATCTATTACTATAGCTTCTGCTTTAACAAATTTTGCACAAGAAATAACCTCCATCTCTGCAAAATGCACTAATTGAATATTATTTCCAAATGCTTTAAAGCAACTATTGATTAAATCAAGAAGATATTGTGCATAATCTTGAATAGATTTATTAAAATAGATATCTAAAGTGTTATTATTAAAATAAGGTAAGACTTGCAATGCCTCTAACTTATATTTTTTTGTAGACAATGGTTGTGTGATAACTTCCCCATAAACTGAAGGTGTAATTATAAACTCACCATTAAACTTTTTTTTTAATGGATCTAATATCCACAACAAATTGTTAATTGTTAAGCTGATGATTGGACCTGAATCAAAGACTAATGCTTTCATTTGTTTACACCTTATTAATTTACACTTTATTATTAACTGTGGATTGTCTGAATAATAATCTTGTAAATTGCAACCTCTGCTTAACATCAATCTTCTCTGGAAGAAAATCTATAACTTTAGTTTTACCAATATATTTCATTAACTCCCATTGTGATATGTTCAGCAATTTTGCAGTTTGTGCTAATGAGATTCCATGATCATAAATCTTACTGCCTTTTTTGATTTCAGCTTCATTAAAAACATGTTTTATGTAGAGATTCAACTGCCTATCTTTCTTTGTTATCTCTTTTGTCAACTGATTTATTTCTTTATTGAACCTTTCTATCTTATATTTTTGCAGATAGTTTCTTGCTTTTATTAATCTCGTGATGAATTGTGGATCAATATTATCCTCGCGCTCTACTATTTTATATAATGCATAAGCAACAACTGCAATAGAAACAGAATGAACATCCTGAAAAACAGAAGCACAATGAATGATCTCATTGCTAATATTGCCTAAATCATTAATATCCTTTCGTTGTAACTTAATAATTAATTTGTCAAGAACAACTATTATATCGCATCTTACTTTTTCTTCAATAATCTGCTTTTCATCACCCATGCAGTTTTTATTATTCTTCATTTTTATAAATTCTTCGCTTATAGTTGAAAACATTAAGAATTGATTTTCGAAAATTATATAAATAAACCCCCAATCTGATTGATTATGTTGCAGATAATAAAGAGGTTTGTACACAAGATATTTAGAGATATCTTTCGCACAAGAAAAGTATTAAAAGTTGGATTTTATGGACCACCTAATGGTGGAAAAACTACATTAGCCAATAGAATATGTAAAGATTGGTTAGGAGAAGAGATGGGTTCTGTTTCAAATGTTGCACATGAAACACGAGAGATTACTATTAAAGAAAATGTCTCAATTCGTTCACAAGGCAAAGAATTAATATTTAATTTTGTCGATACTCCAGGAATAGCTACAAAAATTGATTATGAAGATTTTTTAAAGCATGGATTCACTGTACGAGATGCAAAAGAACGGGCAAAAGAAGCTACAAAAGGAGTTATTGACTCAATCACGTGGCTTGATACAATGGATGTTGTATTGGTTGTTCTTGATGCTACAATCAACCCTTATTCACAAGTAAATATTACTATAATCGGCAATCTTCAGGCAAGAGAGATTCCTGTGCTAATTGTTGCTAATAAAATAGACTTAAAAAGAGCAGATGTAAATAAAATAAAAGCTGCTTTTCCACAATATGATGTTGTAGGAATATCTGCAAAACATGGGAATAATGTTGATGAGTTCTATGAAGCATTGTTTGTATTGGCAGGGTGAATTTATGCTAACACTGCAATTTATCCCATTTACTGAAATCGAATCATTATCTTCAGATGAAAGAATTGAAAAATTACTTTCAATTGTACGTGAGAATAAAATTGCGCTTGTTGAGGGAACATTGCATAAAGAAGAATCTGCTGCACTTATAAAAAAAACAATGGAGAATATAAATCAAGAATTCAGAGGTATTGAATTTGCTGTAATATATCCTGAGCAGAATGATGATGCAATGTTTAAGCGATTACGATTAAAGTTGATTAATGTACTCTTAGGAAACAGGCGAGGATTGACAATAATTGGTCCAGCAAGTGTTGTTAAGGAGATTAAGCAAGATCCACATAAAATTGACCTTTATACAACTTCTCATGAACAAAAAAGTAGAAAAGTATTAAAACAAAAACATAATTCTTCTTCTAAACGATAAGATATCATTTTGTAAAGAGTTGTAAGAAATAGTTAATTGATAAAGAGGTTTTTCAATGCCACACCAATGTGTACGATGCAATGTGTTATATTCAGATGGGTCGAATGAAATTCTGAAAGGCTGCAGCTGCGGGTGCAAGTTATTCTTTTATGTAAAACGAGATCAAATAGAAAAGATGAGGACAGCTACAAAAAATCTTTCCGTAGAACAACGGCAAGAAGTTGAAGAACAGGTGCATGATATTCTTGATGTTAGTGAATCAGAACCAGTTATTCTTGATTTTGAATCAATAAGGATTCTAGAACCTGGAAAATTTGAAATCGATTTAGTTAATCTGTTTAATAAAGAAAAACCAGTCATCTATAAGTTAGAAGATGGGAAATACATGATTGATATAGCGCAGACATTTAAGAGGAATTTAGAAAAATAATATTTGTTAGTTCACCTCGTTCACTCAACAAATATTAAGATTAATTACGGTTTTATTCAAAAAGGTGAGAAAGTGAAGATAATGAACGATAAAATTGCTATTGATGTAGTTCTTCTTCTTCCACAAGAAATAATTGATGAAGCAATTAAAGTTAATAGTAAGTTGAATAATGATCAAATTGTATTAAATAATAAGAATTGTCTGCCACATATTAGTTTGTGTATGGGAGTTGTTCAGAAGAAAGATTTGCCTATTGTTGCAAAGATAATAGAAAATATAGCTTCAGATACTCAAAGATTAAACTCAGAATTAACAGGAATTAAAGATTATACAGCATTTGATATTAGGAATAATATACAACTGCAAAAACTTCATGAAATGTTAATGAATAAATTATCACAATACTTAACATATGATGCAACAGTTGAAATGTTTTATTCTTCCCATTTAGTTGAACCAAAATCATTGTTCTGGGTAAATAATTATAAAGATAAATTTAGCTTTGATAATTATTATCCTCACATTACTCTAGGAGTAGGAAAAGTTGAGAAGAAAAAAATGAATCTTACTTTTACTGCATCAACTGTTGCATTATGCCATATTGGTAATTATTGTACTTGCAGAAAAGTTTTGTTTACTGCTGATTTAAAAAAATAATTCAACTAATTGTGTAAAAAATTTCTGAAAAGAAATTTTTTACTTTCCACTTACTATCTCCACAATATCTAAGTTCTTTAATACATGCTCTCTGCCGATTGTTCGTTTTGTTCTGACATCTTTTGCACAGATGAATTTGTTGCCAAAGTCTGTATGCAATCTAAATGCAAAGCTTAATGCTGTTGTCTGCGGCGGCATTAAAAAACAATCTGGAATAACATTTCCTTTTGAATCTTCTAATTTATTAACTCCACCTGGAAAAATTGCAACATATTGTAATAAATTAAAAACAGCGTCATTTATTACTTGCTGTACTCCAGTAGAACCATATTTCTCAAGAATGTTTTTTTTGATGAATTCTAATGCTTTCTTTTGTTTTTCAGATAGTTTTCCTGGATTGATAACATTGAAAGAAGCATCTCCTGGCACATATTTTATTAACTGATGCTTTGCTGCTTCTCGTAATGCTAATTCTGATTCTGCACTTATTGGAATAATGATGTATTCTGGAAATTGCTGTTTTAAACGTTCAATATTTTTTTCAGCAATTGGAATATCGACTTTGTTTGCAGCAATAAGCATTGGTTTTGTCTTTTTACGCAGTGCTTGTGAAATTGAATATAGAATATCTTCACCCCATTCAATTGGTTTTTCTTTTTGTATTTTCAACTCCCTGATAACTT
>Ga0209211_10008845_pt1 | contig 13642 bp, 12 predicted proteins | sample RifGroA2_FD_183992 | JGI IMG/M metagenome (GOLD analysis project Ga0209211, IMG submission 183992) | Groundwater microbial communities from Rifle, Colorado, USA - Groundwater A2 (SPAdes) (version 2) | ecosystem: Environmental > Aquatic > Deep subsurface > Groundwater | place: Rifle, Colorado...
ACTCTTGGCAGGATTTGAAAAAGGTGCAAGAATTTAAAAAGTAAGCCCGCCGAAAAAATCACCGGCGGAACGCTCGGGCGCGACGGAAGGGGGTTGGGGGAAGAAATTCCGCCACGCCCTCGCCTTCGGAAATTTCAAAACGGCGACGAATAAATTTTATGGAATTATCTCTTTTATTTTTTCTTTTATACATAGGGATTGTTGTCGTTATCGGTATCGTTTCCTCTATGAAAGAATCCGAGGACGATTTCATGATCGCAAATCGTAAAGTTCAGGGCGTTCAGGTGGCGGCCACCATGAGCGCCGGTTTTTTTGATGGTGCAACTCTCTCAATTTATTTTGCATATATTTATCTCTACGGATTTTCGGCAATCTGGCTTTTTGTCGGAATTGCTATCGGTTTTTTGCTTGTAAGAAAATACGCTTGGAAAATCAAACAAAAAGCAGATGAGTTGAAAGTGTATTCCATGCCGGAATATTTTTTCAGAGTTTTGGGAAAGAAAAATGGCCTCATGTTTTCGTTCTTTTTAGTACTCCAATTTTTTCTGTTGCTCATAGTGAATTTGATAATTAGCGGAAAGGTTTTGTCGGCCATTTTTCCGGTCCCATATTTTCTCGCTGTACTAATTGGTAGCGCGATAGTTCTGACATATCTCTTACTCGCTGGTTTCAAGGCAGTCGTACGAACAGATTTTTTCCAAATGATCATAATGTTCATTATGACTTTTTCGGTTGCGGTTTTTCTTTTTGGCAAGACCAACATTCCGGTTTTTGAATTTAATCTCGGCACTTTAGGAATTGGCAATATCATCGGCTTTCTCATTCTTGCTGGTTGTGGAATTATGGTTGCTCCTGATTTGTGGCAAAGAATTTTTGCAACGAAAGATGAGAAAAATCTGAAACGCGGATTAGCATATTCCGCTTTGATATTGCCAATTCTCGGAATTGTTATTAGCGTTGTTGGTCTTGCCACAAAACAGCTTTTTCCGAATATTGTGCCGGAAGACGCCTTAGTTACCGGATTTTCACATCTGCTTCCTTTCGGACTAAAAGAGTTTGGCATGGTCTTGCTGTATGCGGTTGCGCTTTCGTCGTCCGACACAGTTACTTTCGTTGTTTCATCCATTTTTACTCGCGACCTCAAAAACTATTCTCAAAAATATAGCGCTGAATCAATGAAAAAACTTACTCGTTTTTTCATGATTATTTTTATCATCCTTGCTTCGCTCATTGCCATTTTCTACCAAAATATTTTGGCTCTCGGTTTTTCGCTCGCAAGTTTGAATCTCGCCCTATTCCCAGTAGTTTTTGGGTCGCTCTATTGGAAGCTGAAACAACGAGCAGTTTTTTGGAGTTTGGTTTTAGGATTTTTGAGTATCCTTGTTTTATTTGTCGCAAACCAACTTAATCCTCACAATGCGGTTATCTCACTTCCGGTTGTCTTATTCTCGTTGCTCATCTTCCAAAAATTATTTAGAATGGAGACTACTGCTACCGCTTGATTTTCAAACAACGTCGCCGTTTTGAAATTTCCGAAGGCGAGGGCGTGGCGGAATTCCTCCCCCCACGCCCCCTCCTTCCGCCGCGCCCGAGCGGGCAGTTTGGAGAAGTTCGCAAAATTGCGTCAGCAATTTTGCTCAAAATGGGTTCGCGCTACATATAGAATATCCCAATCAAAAAACGCATCATCATGATGCGTTTTTTGATATGGACTTGAAGTGATGATCACTCAACTACATTACACTTCTTTATCGCTCACATTGGGAGAAGATATTTGAATCTTTTTACCAGCAAACGCTTGTTTCACATCATCCACTGCTTCATCACCAATGGAACGCACTGCATCAAGTATTTCTTGTTTTGCGAAATCTGCCGATTTTTGAATATCAGCGCCTGACCGCTTTGCCGCAATCTTTACTCCTTCCACCAACTCAAGCGCGACAGCGGAAATATCATCTCCTGCCTCTTGCGCATGACCGATTACTTCTCGCACAGTCGCGCGGGACACGGACGCAACGTCATCTGCAGTGCGCGCGGATTGCAAAACAGTTTGCTTGATAATTTCTTTCCCTCCTTCAACAATGCCAACTCCAGCATTCTGCAATGAACGAATTGACTTCTGCACTGCTGTTCGCGCGATGTCAGTCATCTCCTGTGCCGAATCACCAGACGAAGAAAAAACATCTTTTATTGCTTCGCCAACAATATGGCCGGCATTTTTCACTGCCTTTTTTACTTTTTTCTTAAAAAAATATTTTTTAATTCGATGAAATAATTTCATAGTCATATATATTAACATTGTTTATATTCTATCATATACTGTTATTATTGTCACTTGCATTATTGTAACATTGAGAATTTAAAAATTTAAATTTAAAAAAGTTATCCACATATTTTTTACACAAAGTATTGTTGACATGTCAAAATAACTCTATAATAAAAATAGAATTTTCTTTTTGTGAGAATTCGAAATAAAAAAATTAATCGTATATTCTTTTTTATCTTCAACGATAAAGATACATCTCCATGCTTGAGTGTCTTCATCGGTGTAGAATATAAAAAGAATATCCACGAAAGGGGGTGACTATATGGCCGCGAAAAAGAAAGCAGCAAAAAAATCTGCAAAAAAGAAAACCGCTAAGAAAAAAACCACAAAGAAAAAGGCAACTTCACGCAAAAAGAAAAAATAAGAGCGTGAACGCGAAAACAAAAAACTAAACCCCGCACATCTGCGGGTTTTAGTTTTTCTTTAAAAGACAGCGTTGTAGAGACGCCCCGTTGGGGCGTCTAAAAACAATATGTATTTTATCAAGACGTGCCAGCGGCACGTCTCTACAATGCCATTTCGAGTTCAAAACTAAAACAGGGCTGTTTGAGCGACTTTACCGCTTCGTTCTTCTGGTTTAAAAATCCGCACTATCCCATATTCTCCGTCATATCCTGGCTCAACAAACATATCACCTGCTCTCATGCGTTTTATTGCTTCATGCAATTCCGGAGAAAGAATATGTTGCAACTCATCACTATTCAAATGAAGTAAGATATCAAATTCCGTACACTGATTCTTGCACAACAGCGCATGATATTCTTCGCTGACTTTTTTTGTTTTTTTCCCTTGCCCAAAAACTTCCGCAATGACCTCCTCAAGCGGAACCAAACTTTTATATGGAGTAAATTCATTGCGGATTTTTTCAACATCATCATGTGATCTGTCTGCCAATTCTTCAACTCTACTCTCCACGCCAACAGTAATTCCTTTTTTACACTTTGGACATATGCCTTGATGTTTTTTTGTTTCCAAGGGAGATAAACGCACTGCGCAATCGCGATGTCCATCATAATGATATTTTCCTTCTTCAGGATAAAACTCAATCGTGTACTCAATATAATTTTTCACTATTGTATCTGTTCCGCGCATGCGTGAATCGCGAATAGCGCGATATATATTGTGATACGTCAATTCTTCAAGCTCAAATACCGTTGCCTCTCTGCCTAAATTCGCCGGACTGTGCGCATCGCCGTTTGAAAGCAATGCAAGATGATCAAGTTCTGATATTCTCCAGTTCATCGGCGGGTTTGATGAAAGCCCTGTTTCAAACGCGTAAATAAATGGAGTCATTTCTCCAAAACATTCTTCCAAAGAATCAAATCCTGACTTCGATCCAAAGGTCGAAAACCACGGCGTCCAAATATGAGCAGGTATTACAAGACATTCTTGCGACACATCCAGCACAATCTTTGCAAGCTCCTTGGAACTGATCCCTAAAATAGGTCTGCCGTCTGCGGAAAGGTTGCCAATAGCACTCAACCGTTCTACAAGGCGATCAACAACATCAAGCGATGGCGCTGTAATGACAATATGATTTCTCCGAACTTTCCCACCTTGGGAATAAATGCATGAAATTTCCTGTGATAATAAAAAAAGAGGATCGCGATCATCTATTGATTCCTTCCACTTATATAACCCAGTGCCAAGATCAATGGTATTGTCTTTTAATTCTTTCAGCCATTTGGGATGCGTAAAATCGCCGCTTCCAATAACAGTGATGCCTTTCATTCTGCCTGCTGAAGTATTACCGGCCAAATCCAAATTCTTCGAACATGCGCGAGAATATTTTGAGTGAAGATGCAAATCTGCAATGTACTGCATAACAGCGTAAGAGTAACATACATAGGTGGCTGTCTCAAGAATAAAACGGGATTAAAAAAAGACGGGCACAACATGCGACTCGTCTTTTTTTTGGTATTCTCAAAAATATCCCAGCATCGGCCTACTCTTGCAGGGTAAGTACACCCAACTACCATCGGCGCTGAAGAGCTTAACTTCTGTGTTCGGGATGGGAACAGGTGTTTCCTCTTCGCTCAAGACACTGAGAAATTTTTAAGAACAACCAAAGCGATCCCAATCTACGACACTCATCCTAATCTACGAATACGGTCGGTATTCGTAAATGAGTAGATGCGTATATTAGGATTGCATTAAACATCATAAGCAATAACGCCGAGAGCGCACATCTCAAAAAAGAGACATGACAAACGCTCTTGTCATTTTATGCTTGGATCAATTAGTACGCCTCTGCTCAACACATTGCTGTGCTTATACATAGCGCCTATCAACCAGATTATCTCTCTGGGATCTCATAACGATACTTTATCTTGGGGACAGCTTCACGCTTAGATGCTTTCAGCGTTTATCTATGCCGCACGTCGCTACCCGGCAATGCTCCTGGTGGAACAACCGGCACACAAGAGGTGCGTCCTTCCCGGTCCTCTCGTACTAGGGAAGAGCCCCCGCAAGTATCAACGCTCACAGTGGATAGGAGACCGAACTGTCTCGCGACGTTCTGAACCCAGCTCGCGTACCGCTTTAATCGGCGAACAGCCGAACCATTGGGACCTTCTTCAGCCCCAGGATGCGATGAGCCGACATCGAGGTGCCAAACCTCCTCGTCGCTGTGGACGCTTGGAGGAGATCAGCCTGTTATCCCCAGAGTAACTTTTATCCGTTGAGCTTCCGCCCGCCTATAAGGCACGGTCGGATCACTAACTTCTGCTTTCGCAACTGCGCGGGTTGTAGCCCTTGCAGTAAAGCTGGCTTATGCGTTTGCACTATCGTTGCGATTTCCATCCGCAACTAGCCAACCTTTGTAAACGCCTCCGTTACAATTTGGGAGGCAACCGCCCCAGTTAAACTACCCACCAGATACTGTCCATTCCCCGGATTCACGGGATGAATGTTAGATATACAACAATTCAAGGGTGGTATTTCACTGGCGACTCCACCACGCCTGACGGCGCGGCTTCAACGTCTCCCACCTATGCTAAACATAAACAGTCGCATACCAATACCAAGTTATAGTAAAGCTTCACGGGGTCTTTTCGTCCAACTGTGAGTACCCCGCATCTTCACGGGGCTTGCAATTTCGCCGAGTCCTTCGTTGAGACAGTCTTCAGACCGTTACGCCATTCGTGCAGGCCGGAACTTACCCGGCAAGGAATTTCGCTCTTCGTTTCCTTTTACGAAGGACTATGTCTTCACCCCAACATAATACATATCTCGGGGGCATGGCGTATAGTCTCTTGGGGTCACGAGGACTTCCCTACTCATTACTTTTCTTTATAAAAAATTTTGAGTATTTAGCCATGATTTTATAGAACCAATCTTCATTACTGAAGAAAGAGGTAGCTCTTCTACACTTCCTACAATCGTCCCAGTCCTTATCCTGACAAAGAATTATCAAGATAACCTTAGGACGATTATAGTTATCGCCGGCGTTCATCCGCGCTTCAATTCAGTGCTTGCACACCTCCTCTTAACGTTCGGACACTGGCCAGGCGTCAGCCCCTATACTTCATCTTGCGATTTAAGCAGGGACCTAGGTTTTTGGTAAACAGTCGCCTGAAGTCTTTCGCTGCGGCCCTCCTTGCGGAGGGCAGGCCTTATCGCTAACTTACGACCGCTAATTTGCAGAGTTCCTTAACGAAGGTTCTCTCGTCCGCCTGAGGATACTCACCCCACCCACCTGTGTCGGTTTGCGGTACGGTTCCACCGTGCTTAACCCTAGAGATTTTTCTTGGAGGTATTTTTGCTTCTATCGGATCTGCCCAAGGGCTTCCCCTTCTCGCCGTCTCGTTGATTTTGCTTCCGGATTTACCTAAAAGCCACAACAAAACAGTAAACGTGCATACCAATAAACACGCAGAAACATACACACCCCGTCCTCCCATTGGAAACACGGCGGAGGGCAGGAATATTAACCTGCTCTTCCATCGACTACGCCTTTCGGCCTCGCCTTAGGATCGCCTAACCCTGGGACGATCATCGTTGCCCAGGAAACCTTGGGTTTTCGGCGGGCCTGATTTTTACAGGCCTTCATGCTACTCATGCCAACATTCTCACTTCTGTGTACTCCATCCGCTCTCACGAGTCGGACTTCAGCGCGCACAGAACGCTCCTCTACCACCCGCACTATCTTTTGAGTGCAAAAGTCATATTCGACTTTTACTAGCAAACTTCCATTCATCAACAACAGTATAATACCGCCGCTGTGTAATAAAAGTTTACATACTACTCAAAAGATAGTGCGGGTTCACATCTTCGGTACTCATCTTAGCCCCGATACATTTTCGGCGCACAGAAACTAGATCAGTGAGCTATTACGCTATCTTTAAAGGATGGCTGCTTCTAAGCCAACCTCCTGATTGTATCAGTCGCCACACAACCTTTGCCACTTAGATGAGATTTAGGGACCTTAAATGGTGATCTGGGCTGTTTCCCTTTAGACCAGTGAAGCTTAGCCCCCACGGTCTAACTCCGCAGTTATATACTAATGGGTATTCGGAGTTTGATTGGATTCGGTAGGTTGCCCCCCAAAATCCATTCAGTGCTCTACCCCCCACAGGATCACTACGGGCCAGTCCAAAAACTGTTTCGAGGAGAACCAGCTATTGCCGTGTTCGATTGGAATTTCTCCTCTAACCACAGCTCATCCCCCAGTTTTGCACGGCTGGTGGGTTCGGGCTTCCTCAACCTATTACAGTTGATTCACCCTGGCCATGGCTAGCTCACACGGTTTCGGGTCTATTGATTGCCGCCTTTGACACAAATGACTCACGTCCGCATACAGCGGATGTAAGCCATTCGTGTCATAACGCCTGTTAGGACTCGCTTTCGCTGTGCCTTCTCCCTGTCGGGATTAAACAAGCGACAACCAATAACTCGTTGGCTCATTCTTCAATAGGAATACAGTGACCGATGCTCCGCATCGGAAAAACCAAATTACAAATAACAAATGACAAAAAACATTTGACATTTGAAATTTTCCGCCAAAGACGGATCGGCCTTTGGCCGAGATATTTGACATTCCCGATGCGAAGCACCGGCGCCTGCTCTTTGTAAGCACACGGTTTCAGAAACTATTTCATCCCCCTTCCGGGGTGCTTTTCACCTTTCCCTCACGGTACTTGTTCACTATCGATCTCGTAAAGTATTTAGCCTTGCCTCGATAGTCGAGGCGGATTCAAACAGGATTTCTCGAGTCCCGTTTTACTTGAGAAAATCACCATACATGTGTGACACCTTTCGCTTACAGGGCTTTCACCTTCTATGGCTCCGCTTTCCAGCGGATTCACCTAGGCAAGCCACGCGCTCCCCCTTACGGGGAAACAAACCATGTATCTCATATATTGCACGAATATGAACGTGAAACCTCACAACACCATCATGACATATGGGCGTGCACCCTTCAGCCCCCGCTACCCGAAGGTTTAAGGAACGCAGTCATTATGGTTTTGGCTCTTCCCCTTTCGCTCGCCACTACTTAGGGAATGGAGTCACCACTATCACACAGATGGATGAATCCATCGTTGTGATAGAAGCGACATAATTTTTTTCTTTTCCTCAGGGTACTAAGATGTTTCAATTCCCCTGGTTCCCTCTCGTACACCTATCTATTCAGTGCAGAGTCGTTGATCTTCTATCAACGGGGTTACCCCATTCGGACATCTCCGGATCAAAGGTTGCTTGCCACCTCCCCGAAGCTTATCGCAGGCTGCGACGTCCTTCATCGGCTTTACGAGTCAAGGCATTCACCGTGTGCCTTTGTAGCATATTATGACAAGAGATTCGTCTTATTGAGAGCAAACCTTGCGGTTCACTCTAATATCTCTCGACGTTATTGCTTATGATGTTTTAATTTGGACCTTAAATTGTCAAATAACATTTCAGATAAATACCACCCTTTATACTCCCTCATAGTACATAGAGAGAATAAAAGGGCGGCATTCATGTATCTATCACAAAAAAGGAAATTCGTATCATTCGCATGCATTCGTATATTCGCATCGCATTCATCAAAAAAACCACTCTGATGAGCGGCTCACAAACACAGAAAACCAGTTGAGCGCAAACTCATCGTTTATACTTGGTTAATAACACTGTGTTCATAGCTTTATCCCTTAAGAATACAAGCCAGATATAACCTAAAAATAACATTAAAAAGTATAGGGCTTTTCACAATACCTGTCAAGGATTGGAGAAACGAGGTTTTCCCCAGTTTTTCAACAAAAAAATCCGTAAGGTCACAGCCGCGCCATGACCTTACGGAACGGGACGGGTGATCACTCACCTCCCGCGTCGTACAAGAGCCCAATCGCGCAATAAGCGCTCCGGGTCAACCCGCCGCCCTCTCGACGAAGCCACGTATGGCATCTCCGCAGGCGGTTCGGTAACCACCGGTACATCTGACAACGCCAACCTGCGCTGTATCGGCGTTTCCACCCGCTGTACCGGCTTCGTCGGTAGCGGAGCTGTGGCAACTACACGGAGTTGTTCCAGTAGCTGCGCCCGAGTCGGTCTCGAACGCGAATCCCCCGAGATCACCCTTACTTTTGCAGTGATATCCGCCATTAGCGGATTCCTTTCCTATTTGGTGTTGGCGTGGGTCCGTAGCTATCCCACATACCACGTTGTGTAAAAAAAGTCAAGCCCTATTTTACCCACCCGCGCCTTTCTCCTGGGGCACAGTAATACACAACTGCCGTTACGATATAAAGAGCTATATAGCCGACCAAAAGATACGCATTGGGAGTTTTCCGGCAAAAAAACACAATGATCCATATCTCAAGGATCAATCCAAGAACTCCCAACGTGCCCATGATCAGCTCGAATGCCCCCTTTCGATTACTCCACCACGTCGCAATGGCCATGAACGGCCAACAAGGGAGACAAAGGAGCGCGATAGCCAAAACAAGAAACCACAACCCCATGACGCCACGTCCTTTCTCGCTCAATCCGGATGCTCACAACGATAACGCCGCACATATTGCGTCGGAAGCCATGGAGCGCGCAAAAACAGTGATCCAAAACTCACTGCTCGCACCCCCACATTGCGCAACAGGTGCTCAATATCTTCGGGGGCTGTCGCCGAATGAAAAAGAACGAGGAATGGATAGGGGGTACAAAAAGTGATATAATGGAGTCAATATTAAGCTAACCACAGCACAAATATGACCCATCAAACACCAAGTAAAACAAATAAAATACTGTTGCAAACAGAAGATGATGTATTTTCTAAGATTATTCCTGCAAATCACCCCTTCCGCGTGCTGAATGAGATGATTGATTTTGTGGAATTAGTTCGTCCTCTTGCTGATTGTTATAGCGAGGTGGGGACAGAAGGAATACCATTAGAGACGGGATTTAAAACATTGCTTATACAGTTTTGGGAAGATTATTCAGACCGTGAGAATGAGAAAGCAGTGCGGGAGAATATAGCAGTACGATGGTTTTGTGGGTTTGGGCTTACAGAACAAACACCTGATCACAGCTATTTTGGAAAACTGCGAAAACGGATCGGAACAGAACGGTTAGCAAAGATGTTTAATAAAGTAAACGAGATATTGGCACAACGTGGATTGTTCGGGGATGTATTTACATTCATAGACGCGTCATCAATCATAACGAAAACAGCGTTGTGGGAAGAAAGGGACAGAGCGATAAAAGCAGGAGAGGAGAAACTGAATAATGTGAATGTCAAAAAGTATGCGGCAGATACAGACGCGAGATGGGGAGTGAAAGGGAAAAAGAATATATGGTTTGGATACAAGAGGCACGAGGCAGTGGATATGAGATACGGGCTAATACGGAAAGTGGCAGTAACGCCAGGGAATGTGTTGGATTACAAGATGGTAAAGAATATTTGTCCGAAACAAGGAATGGTATTCATGGATAAACTATTTGATTGTAAAGAAGCTGATTATTGGATAAAGGCGAACGGGTGTTATGCGGGAACGATTAGGAAACGAAACAACGCGAAGAAGAACAAAGAATTAGACAGATGGCGATCAGGAGTACGAATGCCATTTGAAGCGACATTTTCAAAGCAGAGGAAGAGAGCGCGATACCGTGGGAAAGTAAAAGTAGGGTTTCAATGTTTCTTTGAAGCAATGGTGTATAACCTTAAAAAAGCAGTGAGAATAGTACCGACACGGATACTGGAACCGGCGTAATGGCCGGGCAAGGGAGAAGTGCGCGTTGAAACAGGAAAAGAAGAACAAAAAGAAGGAAAAAGAACAAAAAATGACAAAAACGAGATAACCATCTCGCGATGATTAGGTCGTTTTTGTCATTTTAGGCCGAGTCGCCTACTCGGCGACAGTCCCCTTCGTACTCCCACACACTACAGCCGATCACCGGAATAGTGCTTGCTTTCACAAGCCGCTCGATAAACCGCCATGTGTGTTGTTGCGCAACCTTCCCAGACACTCCGCCGCCGCCAAGGCGATGAAGCGGACTTTGCTTATTAGGGAATGCCACATGCCATGGGACAGAGTTAATCTGAACTGCCTCAACGCATCCTTGAACTCCCTGCAGAATGCGCTCTGCATTCTGAACCACAGAGAGTTTTATAAGCAAGGGCATCTCGCCGATCGCTTCCTTGAGCGCGAGCGTCTGCTCAATGACCAGCCCTGCGTTCTCTGTCATCCGAGCAGAACTTTCCGTGTTCGGACACGAGGGATTGAACTCAATCCCCACAATATGCGACGCGCTCCCGACGACCATGCGTCCCATTTTGACCAATTCAGGAACAGTGTCGGCGGTGATCGAAACGATGATCGGAATCCCCTGCGCTCCCGCAGTCGGGCCATGCTTCCTGCACCACCACTCGATTCCCGGATTGGTCAACCCAACCGCATTCACCCACCCCTCACGACCGATCTGCTTAACGCATGTCCATGGGTGATACCAGTATAAATTGCCTTTGCGTGGCTGGCGCGTGAGCGTCTTGGTGATCACCGTAAACAGAGACGGATCCAATGCGCCCATCCAGCATAGAGGATATTCCCACGCCCATCCCTTGCCATCGTAAGCAAGGGCTCCGCTTGCGGCACAAAACACCAAACCATGCCCGTTCGAAAGATTGATCACGTGATTCTCCCTTCGTTATCCCCATTAAATCACACAATCTCCAAAAAAGAAAAGGAGCGCGGAGTGAGTGATATACATCGTACATCACCCGCCCGCGCTTCAGGCGCATCGTTGCGACCGCCCTTATGCAGTCGCAAGATACGCATTGATCTCATCGCAAATGTCCAAGGGCATGAGCCCCTCGGCGAGGTAGAAGTCGAGAAGCTCGGTGATCGTAAACACGCTGATCACCTTGCGCCGCCCATCTTTGCGCAGTTCCTCAAGTCCACCTTGCTCGCGATCAACGAGCACTACGATCGCGACGACTGCTGACCCTCGATTCTCTACAACCCTAATGGCCTCCTCCTTTGAATGCCCCGCAGTGATGAGGTCATCAACGAGGACCGACCATTTCCCGAAAACGGGAGATGAGTACCCCGTGATACTGACTACATCTCCCTTAATTCCGACGATCTGCCGTTGATCACCGACTTGTGACTTCACTAGCTCGAACAGACGCACAGATGAATGACACAGCCGATGCATCGCCTCGGCGAACGGATTCCCCGCCTCAGGGATTCCAGCCAAAGCGTTAAAGTTAATGCGTGCCGCCGTAAGCTCGGCGAACATCAACTTCGCAGCCAGTGCCACGATTTCCGGAGTTAGCGGTCCCCCCTTATTCTCGGGGACGCGCAAATGAAGGTAGATCGGAGACAGTGGAGCGTCGGGATTCGTCTCGTGCAGTTTGAGACGAAACCCCTTGCTTTCTGGCGATCGCCCCCTGTCCATCACAGCACCCACGTTCCACAACGCAAGCGCGAGCTGTCGTTTTCGAGCATCCATCACGAGCTTCCCTTCATATCGCACCGCGCTTCCTCGATTTCGGCAAGGATGCGACGCGCGGCATCTTTCGGGTTATCAGCCGCCGTAATGGGCCGGCCGATGACAAGATAGTCCGCGCCAAGGCGGACAGCTTCCCCCGGGGTCATCACCCGGGCTTGGTCATTCGTCGCCGCCCATGTGGGACGAATACCAGGCGTTACGATGATAAAATCGCGACCGCATGCCTCACGAATCGGAACAATCTCCTGCGGAGACGCAACGACGCCGTCCAACCGACACAACTGTGCCAACCGCGCCATGCGGACAACTTGCTCCGGAATCGAAAATGCGTTCTCTCCAAATACCTCCTGCCATTGATCGTCGTTCATACTTGTCAGCACAGTAACGCCAACAAGTAATGGTGTCGCATCTGGAACCGCAGTGCGAGCCGCCTTCATCATTTCTTCGCCACCGGCGATGTGGACGTTTAGCATCCAAACATCATGCCGAATAGCGGATTTAACCGCTTCGGCGACAGTATTCGGAATATCGTGGAATTTCAGATCCAAAAACACCAGATTGCCATACGACCGTACAAGTTGAATAGCGGCAGGCCCCTCTGCCGTGAATAGTTGCTTCCCGATTTTGAATATGTCCGCCGATTCCGCCGTCAGGTCAAGAATACGACGAACGCTAACCAAATCAGGCACATCCAACGCGATGATGAGTGGATTGCTCATTTCCGACCCTCCAATTGAGCGATGATAAAAAGAACAAGCCAAGCCACCGACTTGTATGCATACCCAAAACTTACCCCATCCGAACAAAAAAGCAAGCAAAAGATGTAGAGACGGGGGTAACCCCATCTCTACTTGTCTTTCCGCGCCGCGAGCGCAAATGGTAAAAAATATTTCTCTGCATCAAAACTATATTTATTATCCCCCCACACCCAATCACATACCACCTCTCTTAAACGACACAATTCTTTAATTCTCCCACGCCATCGGGCATCTTCTAAAGTTAAATCAATAAGTTCCAGCATGCGGTACGCGGCATTGTCGCGTAAATCAATATCGCCCTGTTGTATCCAATGCATGACACGCATCGCCTCGGATCCAATATTGCCCATTTGTTCACACAACGAAAATGCGTGCCACCTATCAGTGCGTTGTCTCAATCTATTCATAATAGTAAAATGCTGTAATTATACACTTCGCGCGAACTTTCTTTGAACGGAACTAAGGAAGCCGCCCCGCCGCCGCTCGCTAACGCTCGCCACCCAGCAAAAAAGTTTTCTTCGCTTTTCCTGATTTGCGCGCGCCCGATTTTTTCTTCTAAAAGGAAAAGAAAACTTTTTTGCTGGGTTTTGCTCTGAACGAGCAGGGCGGCGGGGCTGGCCTCTTTTTGTATTCG
>Ga0209211_10008846_pt1 | contig 13638 bp, 10 predicted proteins | sample RifGroA2_FD_183992 | JGI IMG/M metagenome (GOLD analysis project Ga0209211, IMG submission 183992) | Groundwater microbial communities from Rifle, Colorado, USA - Groundwater A2 (SPAdes) (version 2) | ecosystem: Environmental > Aquatic > Deep subsurface > Groundwater | place: Rifle, Colorado...
TATTCCTTGACATCTCCGGGCACATGAACTCCTCTTTTGCTTTTGTAATTTAATATGTTGTTTTCCATGACATTATTCTACTTCTTTTTAGAAGAGAAAATGTGTCCAGGATTTGGGGTACCCCTCATACCTTACAGTCCGAATGAATTCGAAACCCCCTACGCTCCGAACCGTCCGGAGATAGTCTACTGCGAAAAATGTTATCAGCAAGAAGTGTATTAATAGATGTTGATAATTTATGCATATGCAAATTTTATCAACACAAAGACTACTTTCCGAAAGTTTCAAATAAAACTTTTTTGCTTTCTTCGTCAATATGTTCGGTGACGATAATCATCATTTCGGTCGTAAGTCTGAGATCTTTTTTTATATTCGTAAATAAATGTTCAAAAGGGAAGGGGGAAATCCAGGCAGAATTTTTGAGACAAACAAAGCCGGCTTTTTTCAAAAGATAGCGCAGACTTTCACGTTCGCTTTTTCTATTCTCCGGAAGGTCAAGCAAGATAATTCTCCAAAATCCGTCCCACGCGGTGTTTATTAGAGTTGTATCGCTACCTAGCTTTAAGCTGTGTATTTTTTTTCGTCCTAATTTTGTCAGACGCGCGTATTCGTTTTGCGGAGAAGTTACTTGTTCTATCAATCCAGTGTTCTTAAGCCCTTTTAGAGAACGTGTAATGGCGTACTCCGGTTTTTGCGAACATTCTTCCGCTTTTATCTGTTTTGTCAATTCAGGCAAAGAAATAGCTGTTTTTTGACCTAGTATTTTCAATATTTTATCCGAATAATTAACTTTTCTTGACATAGTTATATACTATAATATATACTGGTTTTTGACAAGTATTTTGTGGTCACGAAAAACTTGCTAAAATAATAGATAGGTATATAATGTGCGTATTATAAAAAATAAATTAAAAAAAATAAAAAGTTATGAGCAAAATAATAGGTATAGATTTAGGTACAACAAATTCGGCAGTAGCTGTTATTGAAGGAGGTGCGCCGAAAATTATTGAAAATATTGAAGGCAATCGCACTACGCCTTCGGTGGTCGCGACCGCAAAAAATAGCGATCGCATTGTGGGACTTCTGGCCAAAAGACAAGCAATAACAAATCCAGAAAACACAATTGCAGAAATCAAGCGCTTTATGGGGCATCGTTTTGATGATGCGGAAGTGCAAAAAGATCGCGTAACGGCATCATTTAAGATTGAAGCAGGAGATGGTGGCGGAGTGAAAGTTAAAATGACGGATAAATTTTATCGACCGGAAGAAATTTCCGCGATGATTTTGCAAAAAATAAAAACCGATGTGGAAGCGAAGTTGGGAGAAAAAATTACTGAAGCGGTTATAACCGTGCCTGCATATTTTAATGACGCGCAAAGAAAAGCAACCAAAGATGCGGGAGCAATTGCCGGTCTTGATGTTAAACGCATAATCAATGAACCTACCGCTGCCGCTCTTGCTTACGGATTTGATAAAAAGAAAAATGAAAAGATTGTGGTCTACGATTTCGGCGGAGGAACTTTTGATGTGTCAGTGCTGGAGATAGGCGGCGATGTGATAGAAGTAAAATCTATTGACGGAGACAGTCATATGGGTGGAGGCGATATTGATCGAAAAATAGTCAAGTGGATTGCGGAAGAATATAAAAAGGAATCTGGCATTGATGTAACCAAGGATCCGTTAGCGCATCAAAGATTAAGAGAAGCGGCAGAGAAAGCCAAGCACGAACTTTCTACCACAATGGAGGCAGAAATAAATATTCCATTTATCACTTCTGACGCCGGAGGACCAAAACATTTGCTGATGAAAATGTCTCGCGCCACTTTAGAGTTGCTCACTAAAGATTTAATTGATCGTTCAATTGAAATAACCAAAAGAGCGCTTGCGGCCTCGCCTTTCAAAATGGATGAAATAAACGAAATCATAATGGTTGGCGGACAAACCAGAATGCCGAAGATTGTGGAAGCAGTCAAAAATCTTTTTGGCAAGGAACCAAATATGTCTATCAATCCGGATGAAGTTGTGGCGCTCGGCGCCGCAGTGCAAGCTGGAGTGCTTGCCGGAGATGTGCGCGATGTGCTCTTGCTTGATGTTATACCGCTGTCTTTAGGTATTGAAACGCTTGGGGGCGTGGCTACAAAATTGATTGAAAGAAATACAACCATTCCATCCTCTAAATCTCAAATATTCTCAACAGCGGCCGACAATCAAACTTCTGTTGAAATACATATTGTGCAAGGAGAGCGTCCGATGGCCTCTGATAATAGGTCTTTGGGCCGATTTATCTTGGACGGAGTTCCACCAGCGCCTCGAGGTATGCCTCAAATTGAAGTGTCTTTTGACGTAGATGCGAACGGAATTTTAAATGTGGCTGCTAAAGATAAAGCTTCCGGCAAGACTCAATCAATCAAAATTGAAGCAAGTTCTGGACTGAAAGATGAGGAAATTAAAAAAATGCAGAAAGATGCGGAACTTCACGCCGAAGAGGATAAGAAAAAGAAAGAGGTTGTGGATGTCAAAAATACTGCGGAAATGATTATTTACACTGCCGAAAAAGCGCTGAAAGACAATGAAGCGAAAATTCCTGCGGAATTAAAGGATAGTGTCAATGCGAAAATCACTGCGCTTCGGGGCGTAAAAGATGGCACTGATGGAGAGGCAATCAAAAAGGCTACCGAAGAACTTTCTTCTGAAATGTCCAAAATAGGGGAGGCAATAGCAAAAAGTTCATCCGCCTCTGGTGGGCCCGATACAAAAACTCCCGAAGAACAAAATCCGGAAGTAAAAGATGCGGAATTCAAGGAAAGTAAAGATGACAAAGGAGAAAAGCCGAAAAAATAGAATTGTTAAACATTTAAACATTTAAACATTTAAACATTAAAATTAATTTTTAAAGAAATAGAAATATGTTTGAATTTATAAAAAAACATTTACTTCCGGCAGAAAATTATCAAGAGCCAATCAAACCAAGGCTTGATGATCCTCTGAAAGTGGGAAGGGAAATTATCGTAAAAAGAAGTGAAGAATCTGGCGGAGCATTAGAAGGTGATTTTAAAATTACTGCATTTATTGATGATGGAAAAACTGTTGTTGTTCAAAAGAGATTACCGGGAGAAAAAGTACTGGTAAAAGAAGTACCTCTCAGAGAACTAGAAAAATTAAATCCGCCAAGGGAGAGGTAAAAACACTATACGATAATAAAAATTAATTTTCTCATGCGTAGGGCTTTTAGTTTTTTCTATTTTATTGTAAAATAGCGTTATATGGAATTACCGCAAATACCTCTTAACAAAGAGATCACATATCTTGGGCTTACCACTTATCGGGACAAGAATCAGCTTTTTGGCATAAAGCGCAAAGATAGGCGTCAGCATGTTTATATACTTGGAAAGTCTGGCACCGGTAAATCGGTTTTGATGTTTAATATGATTATCCAGAACATTAAAAACGGTGATGGGGTTTGCATGGTTGACCCGCACGGAGAGAATGTTGAAGCGGTTCTTTCGGCTATTCCGCCACATCGCATTAAAGATGTAATTTATTTTAATCCAGCCGATGCAGACCATCATATCGGATTCAATGTACTAGAGCTGATTGACCCTCAATATAAACATTTGGTGGCATCAGGATTGATGGGTATTTTTACTAAAATTTGGGCGAATGCTTGGAGCGCTCGAATGGAATACATTTTAAATAATGCAATTTTAGCGCTTCTTGACACGCCGGGTACGACTTTGCTCGGCATTCCTCGAATGCTAGTGGATAAAGATTATAGGCAGAAAATTATTTCCAATTTGAAAGATCCTGTTATTAAAGCTTTCTGGGTGCATGAATATGAAGCTTGGCAAGATAAATTCAGAAATGAAGCTATTGCGCCAATTCAAAATAAAGTCGGGCAGTTTCTTTCCACATCCATCATTAGGAATGTTGTTGGCCAATCCAAGAGCACAATCAATATCTTTGACATAATGAACGAGGGAAAAATTTTCCTAGTCAATGTTTCTAAGGGGCGTATCGGAGAAGACAATTCTGGTCTTTTAGGAGGGATGATTATTACCAAAATTCAGCTTGCGGCTATGGAACGAGTGCGAATCCCCGAAGAATCCCGCAGAGATTTTTATCTTTATGTGGATGAATTTCAGAATTTCGTGACGGACGCTTTTGCCGGTATTTTATCTGAAGCCAGAAAATACAGGTTAAATTTAACTGTGGCTCATCAATATACTGCTCAACTAGTGGCGGACAAAAGTTCAGCAGTGCGCGATGCTGTTTTTGGCAACGTCGGTACGATGATAGTTTTTAGAGTTGGATCTGACGATGCGGAATTTCTGGAATCAGAATTTGATCCGGAATTTACTCCGCAGGATATTGTGAATTTGCCGAATTACAAAGTTTACATAAAATTAATGATAGATGGAGTAACCTCTCGTCCTTTCTCGGCAAAGACTTTGCCGTCAATGGTAAAATCTGGCGATAAAAAGATCGAAGAAGAGGTAATTAAATCCTCGCGCGTCCTCTATTGCAGAAGTAAAGGAGTTGTAGAAAGAGAAATTAATGATTGGAGCGGAATGTCGCTTGGTAATGATAATGAACCAGGCAATACAGAAAAATTTGGAGTTATTTGTTCACTTTGCAAAAAAGAAACGACAGTGCCTTTTAGGCCAGATCCGGGCAGGGCAGTTTATTGCAAGGATTGCATAGCAAGAATAAAATCTGGCGAAGTAAAGGTGAAAAAGGATTCAGAAAATCAAATTAAACACGATGAATCCACGTTTTTCAAACCCTTAGCCGATTTGGGCATAGAGTTTCCTACTAAAGAAATGGCAAGCGGAAATCAAAAAAAAGGCAAGTCTTCATCTCTGGTGAGCAATACTGGAGTGTTTGGGACCATTAAAAAAGTTTTTAATAAAGTTTCAACTACTAAAGTCGGAAAACAAAATTTGGCATTAAGAGAAATTTTAAATAAAACTCTGGCAAATCAATCTAAAGCTGAAAAAATTGTTCAGCCTCCTCCGGCTGAAATTTCTCTTGATGCTCTTAAAGATAAAAAATCTGCATCTTCCAAATCCGCCCGCCAATCGGCGGGCGGGGATCGCGCCGCTAGTTCAGAGGATATGAATAAGCTGAAAGATTTAATTTTAGAAAAAATTGAAAAAGAAAAAGAAGAAACAATTCCAGTTCCTCCATCTAATCCTGTCCCTAAAAATCCCCAACCCGAGACTGGTCAGCCTAAAACTGAAAAAGTGAAAGAAGTGCCAGAAGACGTTCTCCGAAAAATTTTAGAATAAAAAATGACTCAAGAATGTAAAAAATGTAAGCAGAAATTTATCTTAGACAAAGATGATCTTTCTTTTTATGAAAAAATAAAAGTGCCAGCGTCTCTTATTTGTCCAGATTGTCGCTTTAAAATGCGGGCAGTCTTTAGAAATGAGCGGACTTTATACAAGCGAACTTGCGATTTATGTAATCGTTCAATTATCACAATGTATAATCCAAATTCTCCCTATACTATATATTGCAATGACTGTTGGATTTCTGACAAGTGGGATCCATATTCTTATGCGGTAGATTACGATTCAGCTCAACCTTTTTTTGAGCAATTAAAAAAGCTTATTACAAAGGTTCCCAAATCTGCTACATACAGTAGTATATCCACAGGTGTGAATATTAATAGCGAGTATGCCAACTTTGCTGGAGGTAATAAAGATGGTTATTTGATTTTTAATTCTGGTCCAAATAATGAAAATTGCGCTTACTCGCGTGGTATCATCGATAGTCAAGATGTTTTTGATATTTATTACGCTGATAAAATTGAAAATTGTTATGAGTGTATAAATATTCATAAAAGCACTGGTGTAATTTATGGGCAAAATATATCCGATTGCATAGATTCTCGTTTTGTTTTGAATTGTTCGGGTTGCCAAAATTGTTTTGGCTGTGTCAATTTGCGCCATAAATCTCATTATTTTTTTAATGAACCGCTTTCTAGAGATGAATGGATGAAGCGAGTAAATAAAATTTCCGGCAGTTTTTTGAAAACGGAAGAAACAAAACGCAAATTTTTAGAATTTTCACTTAAATTTCCACATCGCAATAGTAATAATTTAAAAATTGAAAATTGCTTAGGTGATTATATTTTTGAATCAAAAAATTGCTACAAATGCTTTGAAGTTTCTTTTGGTGAAGATATGCGACATTCTTTTTCAGTAAAAAAAGGCAAAGATTGCGCAGATATGATTGGTCACTGTCGCAGGTCAGAACTATTATATAATGGGGTTGGGGTGGGAGCAGGCTCAAGGAATGTTATTTGTTCTTGGTGGGTTGAAAGCTCTCAAAATGTTGAATATTCATTTGCCACTCGTCAAAGCAAGAATTGTGTTGGATGTGATGCTATTAAAGGTGGAGATTTTATTATTTTAAACAAACATTACAGTAAAGAAGAATATCAAAAAATAAAAAATAACATAATAGAAGAATTAAAAAACAAAGGTATTTATGGCGATTTTTTTCCTACCGATCTTGCTTTTTTTGCCTATAATGAAACGATAGGACAAGACAATATGCCACTTACTAAAGAACAAGCTCTCGCGCAAGGTTTTCGCTGGGAAGACGATATTCAAAAGACAGAAGGGAAGGAAACAATGAAACCCGAGGATATTCCTGATCACATAAAAAATGTACCAGACAGTATTTTGGATGAAATATTAACTTGCGCAAAATGTTCCAGAAATTACCGCTTAATTAGACGTGAGCTTGAATTTTACAGAAAAATGCTTATTCCTATTCCTAGAATATGCTGGAGTTGCCGTTTTACAGACCGCATTGTCCGCCGCGGTCCGTATAAATTCTGGACCCGCAATTGCGCCAAATGCAAAAAAGAAATTACAACAAATTATTCACCCGAGTGTAAAGAAGTAATGTACTGTGAGATGTGTTTTCAGCAAGAGGTTTATTAGAATTATATAGATTTCTTAATATATCATATATGATAGTCTAAGGAATTAAAAATTATGGATAACGTCACAAAAAATTGTCAGAATTGCAAGAAGGACTTCATAATAGAACCGGAAGATTTTAATTTTTATGAAAAAATAAAAGTTCCAGCTCCGACTTTTTGCCCGGAATGTCGAAATCAGCGAAGAATGTCGTGGAGAAACGAGCGCTCTCTTCATAAAATAAAATGTTCTGCTCCGGGTCATTCAGAGGAGATTATAAGTATGTATGGCAATGTTCAAAATTTAGTTATTTTTGATAATGAATACTGGTGGAGTGATAAGTGGAATCAGATGGATTATGGTTTTCCTTATGATTTTTCAAAACCATTTTTTGTTCAATTTTCCGAACTCTTTAAACGCGTACCCTTGGCAGCTCTTTCAACTATCAACTCGGTAAATAGCCAATACACAAACTTTGTCGAATGTAACAAGAATTGCTATCTTATTTTTGGCTCGGGTTGGAATGAAAATGTTCGGTACGGCAACAAACTATTAACCTGTAAGGATTCCCAAGATCTATTTATGTGCACCAAATGCGAACTCTCCTATGAATGTATTGATTGCGCAGAATCATATCGATTATTTTGGAGTTTCAAATCTAAAAATTGCACCGATTCTTACTTTCTTTATAATTGCAAAAACTGCACCAATTGTTTTGGCTGCTCTAATTTGGTCAGTAAATCATATTGCATATGGAATAAAGAATACACCAAAGAAGAATATTTTAATCAATTACAAAAGCTCAGCATAAGTAATTATAGCAACCTTCTTTTGTTACAGAAAAAGTTTATGGAAAAAATATATTTTTCCTCTGTTCATCGATATGCCAATATCATATCTTCGATAAATTGCACTGGCGACAATATCAGTGAATCAAAAAATTGTAAAAATTGCTTTGAGGCTTTTAAAAACGTGGAAAATGCAAAATATGAATATGGAACTCTCGATGTAAAAGATTCATATGATGGCAATGGAATTTTTGATAACGAATTGTCTTATGAATGTGTAGACTGCAATAGAGACGGAAATAATTCTTTTACAATTACTACATACGATTCCAATAATGTGAGATATGCATTTAATTGTCATAATCTAACAAACTCTTTTGGATGTATCGGTCTGCGCAAAAAATCTTATTGTATTTTGAACAAGCAGTATACGAAAGAAGAATATGAAAAACTTTTGCCTAAAATTATAAAACAAATGGATTCTATGCCGTATATAGACCGAAAGGGAAGAGTGTATAAATATGGAGAATTTTTTCCAATAGAACTTTCGCCATTTTATTATAATGAAACCCTAGCTCAAGAATATTTTCCAATTGATGAAAAAGACTCCTTGGTTTATAGGTATGAATGGCAGCCGAAAGAAAATAGGAATTATAATATTGATATTGACGTAAAAAACTTGCCTGAAGATATAAAAAATACAGACGATTCTATTATTGGCAAGGTAATAGGATGCGCGCATACTGGTCTTTGCAACGAACGATGTACCGAAGCTTTTAAAATTCTTTCTGAAGAATTGCAATTCTATAAAAAAATGAATTTAGCGCTTCCAAGATTATGCCCAAATTGCCGACATTTTACACGATTACACAAACGAAATCCGCTGAAACTTTGGCATAGAAAATGCATGAAGCCAAACTGTCCAAATGAATTTGAGACTTCTTATGCTCCCGAGCGACCGGAAATAGTTTATTGCGAGAAATGTTATCAGCAAGAGGTTTACTAAATTTTATGCTAAAATAGCCAGTATATATGCCCAAGCCGAATCGAGTGCAAATAATCAAATATGGACCGCCGCCGCCAGAGTTACCTGTTTTTGGCAAGGTAAAACCGGAGGATGTTTCTTTTATTGGGCGGACGAATTACGTGGCTTCTTTAGAAGAAAAGAAATTTGTTTTTGGTATAAAACGTGTAGATCGCAGACGCCATCTTTATATTGTTGGAAAATCCGGGGTCGGCAAGACTAAATTGCTTGAGCTTTTTATACGTCAAGATATAACCTATAATCACGGTTTATGCCTGATTGATCCGCACGGTGATGTAATAGAAGCAATGCTCAACTATATCCCAAAAGAGCGCATAGAGGATGTATGCATTATAGATCCGTCCGATATTGATTTTCCAGCGTCCTTTAATCCACTTGCTAATGTGGATCCGTTATTTAAATTTCAATTAACTCAAGGATTAATTGAAGTTCTACATAAACAATTCGGAGCTAACTGGACGCCCCGTCTTGAGCACGTATTCCGATTTACATGCTTGGCGCTTCTTGACTATCCGCATGCTACGATGCGTGGAATGATTTCTATGTTGACAGACAGAAACTATAGACAAAAGGTCGTTGAATATATTACTGATGACATGGTTAAAAGATTCTTCGCTATTGAATTCGCTGATTGGTCTGAAAAATTTGATACAGATGCTATTATTCCGCTTGTAAATAAACTCGGACAATTTCTCTCAGACCCATTACTTCGAAATATCTTCGGACAGAAACAAAATAAAATAGATATTAGCGAACTCATGAATCAAGAAAAAATAATTTTAATCAATCTTTCCAAAGGTCGCATCGGGGAAGAAAATTCGTCTTTCTTTGGCTCAATGTTCTTGACAAAAATAAAACAGGCAGGAATGGAAAGAGCAAGTATCCCCGAAGCGGAACGTAAAGATTTTTACTTATACATCGACGAGTTTCACAATATTGTTACTCAAACATTTGAAAATATTTTGTCAGAAGCTAGAAAATACGCTCTTAATCTTACAATAGCTCACCAATATATTGGCCAGCTTCTTCCTCAAGTTCAGCATGCGGTGCTTGGCAATACCGGAAGCCTGATTTGTTTTAGAGTTGGTGGAGAAGACGCAGTTAAATTAAAACCGGAATTCGCGCCTCTATTTGATGTTAAAGACATGATCAATCTTGCGATAAAAGAATTTTACATAAAAATGACGATTGATGGAGAGTCTCATGACCCATTTTCAGCTGAAACTCTTAATGTGCTTCCTCCGACGCACCCGTCTTACCGAAAAGAAATTATAGAAGCTTCTCGAAGAAAATATTCCATACCAAAAGACGATGCGGCTAAACTTATCGCTAAGGAAGAGGCTACGATAATCAGAAGTGTGGAGGAAAAAGCGATAATTGAAGGAAGAGCCAAGAGAAAGGAAAAGGAAAAAAATGGAAATAATGAAAAAACTGAATCTGTCGATTCAATTACTGAAGCAGAAGAGAGCGATTCAGCCAAACCTAAGGCAAAAGCTTCACAAGAAGCCGAGCCTATGATATAAAGTCATATTTATGATACAATCATCTATTGATATGAATTCATATAAAGATTTTAAAAACAGATTTAAATTACTGGCCGGTAAGCATCGGCATTTAGTTGTCAATACACTTTCTAATATATTTACAATGCGATTGATCGGGAATAAAACACATGGCGATTTAGCAGAAATCGGCATGGCAGAATTTATTAACCAGTTTATGTATGATTTTAAAAGTATTCATGTCGGTAAAGATCTTTTTCGTGCGAAAGAACACGAAGAAGATATTGTAATTATAAATGAGGTTACAAATTCAAAATTTCCACTTAGTCTGAAAGCTTATGGTGATGGTCCACTACAACTTTCCACAGATAGCGACCAAAAAATGTTTCCTTATCTTGAAAAACAAGGAAAAAATATTAATGATAAAAAGAAAATAGAAGAAATATTTTCCTCAAAAGCATTTTCTGAATTCAACAATATAAATATTATGCCTCTTATTTATCGCGAGGAAGATAAGCAATGCAATATAATTATTTTTGATCACGAAAAAGCACGCAGGCAAACAGCTAGAATTTTATATATTGGCAAAGGAAAAAGTTTGAAAAGTAAGAGTAAAGGTAAAACGCGTAAGCATCCAATTTTTATGTTTTTGGATGAAAAAGACAATTATATTTGTGAAGTTCGTTATGGTGGCGCATCAGCAAATGCGCTACAGAGAGGACTTTGGACACAGACAAAAAATGCTACCGCTTATTTTGATAGTCTTACAAACGGCTGGATTGATTATTCACACAATCATATTCTAGTGAAATTATTTAGTCTTGCATTAAATAGCACAGAAAAAGGTCATGAAGAAGCAAATATAATTTTACAAAAAGATATTGATAATTTAAAAAAGATTTAATATGGCACAAACTTTATTTGGTGAAAAAGATTTTTCTTACATAAAAACTCAGGGGATTAAATATGCAGGATCAAAACTAAAAATAATTCCTTATATTTTAGAAATTATAAAAGACCTAGAGATTAAAACAGTTTTGGATGGTTTTAGTGGTTCAACTCGCGTAAGTCAGGCTTTTGCGCAAGCGGGGTATGACGTTACCTCCAACGACATTTCATATTGTTCTGAGGTGTGCGCAAAATGTTTTTTATTAAATAATAAAGAAAAAGAATACTATCAAAAAATAATTGATAAGCTGAATTCGTTAAAGGGTCATCGTGGTTGGTTTACAGATAACTATGGGGGTGACGAAGAAATGAGTGTGAAAATGCCATTTCAAAAGAAAAATACAAAAAAACTAGATGCAATACGAGATGAAATAGAAAAACTGAATTTAAATGATATTGATAAATCTGTTATTTTAACAAGTTTATTATTTGCGCTTGATTCTGTAGATAGCACGCTCGGGCATTTTTCCTCATATCTTTCTTATTGGTCTGATAGGTCATATAAAGATTTATTTTTAAAGCTTCCCAACTTACCAAAAACTAATGGTGACCATAAAGTTTTTAGAAAGGATATTTTTGAAGTTGTAAAAAATAATGAGTTCGATCTCGCATATTTTGACCCACCTTATGGATCTAATAATGAAAAAATGCCACCAAGCAGGATTAGATATAATGCCTATTATCATATTTGGACTACTATTGTTAGAAACGACAAACCAATTCTTTTTGGTAAAGTGAATAGAAGAGAAGACACAAGAGATACAATTTCTGCTTCCATATTTGAAGAATTTAGAAAGAATGATAGAGGCTCTTTTATAGCAATGGAAGCAATTAGGACACTTATCCAAAATACTAAAGCAAAATATATTTTACTTTCTTACAGTTCGGGAGGACGAGCAACCAAAGAAGAGCTTACTCGCATTCTCAATGAATCTGGCAAAGTATTAAAAGTTGTAGAAATAGATTATAAAAAAAATATTATGGCTAGTATGAGTTGGACGAAAGAGTGGATAAGTTCCAATGATTCACATAAAGAGTATCTATTCTTGATGGAAAAATTTCCATTTTTTAAGGATGTTTCTCATTCAGTTAAAAATCCTAAAAAGATGGTTTTTGCGTAAGTTTTCTATTTGATTTTTAAGGAATTATTTGTTACATTGTTATTATGGCAAAAGATTATTATGAAACATTAGGGGTAAATAAGGGCGCGTCAAAAGACGAAATTAAAAAGGCTTTTTATAAGTTGGCGCACAAATATCATCCTGACAAAAAGGAGGGGAACGAAGCGAGATTTAAGCAAGTAAATGAGGCCTATCAAGTGCTTTCAGATGACGCTAAACGTTCAAAATATGACCAATACGGATCTGGCTTTGAAAGCGCGCAACAGGGCGGATTTGGAGGCTTCAGCGGAACTGATTTTTCCGGAGGATTTCAAGGCGCGAATGTAGATTTTGATTTTGGAAATTTAAACGATATTTTTAGTGATTTTTTTGGCGGCGGAATGAGCGGGGGAAGAAGAGAAACAAGACGAGGTAGAGATATCTCCACTGAAATTCAAATTTCTTTTTATGATTCTATTTTTGGAACTAATAGAAAGGTTTTGATTACCAAAACTTCAAATTGTCTTGCGTGCCATGGTTCTGGCGCAAAGACTGGTTCCAAGATGGAAACTTGCAAAATTTGCAATGGCCAAGGAAAAATTCGCGAATCAAAAAGAACAATTTTTGGCAATATTGCCAATACAAAAATTTGCGAAGTTTGTCTGGGAACAGGCGAAGTACCCAAAGAAATTTGTGAGACTTGTAAAGGCAAAGAAGTATTGCGTCGCGAGGAAGAAGTTTCAATTGTTATTCCTGCGGGAATACGCGACGGAGAGATGATTCGTATGACTGGTTATGGTGAGGCAATATCCAAGGGAACAACTGGAGATCTCTATATAAAAATAAATGTGGCATCACATAATGTGTTTAAGCGCGATGGCAATGATCTAGTGATGAGTTTGAATTTAAAACTCTCTGACGCGCTTCTAGGCATGGAGTATCCTTTACGAACTCTCGATGGGGAAATCAAAGTTACTATTCCAGAAGGTGTAGCGATAAATGAAATTCTCCGTGTGCGGGGCAAGGGCGTGCCTATTTCAAAGAATAAACGCGGTGATCTTTTGATTAAACTCAATATCAAGCTTCCAGGAAAATTATCTCGCAAATCCCGCGAAATCGTGGAAGAACTCAAAAAAGAAGGGATATAGTATGCTTCCCTCAAATATAATTTATATTGCTGTTATTGTCAGTTTAATACTTTGAATTACGAAACTCTACAAACTAACTTTTCCACAAGCACGTACAAATACCTCAAGTTTTCTTGAATTAAAAACAAAAGCAATTTTTCTTCTTTAACAACTTTCTCTACCTAAGCGCATA
>Ga0209211_10008848_pt1 | contig 13637 bp, 16 predicted proteins | sample RifGroA2_FD_183992 | JGI IMG/M metagenome (GOLD analysis project Ga0209211, IMG submission 183992) | Groundwater microbial communities from Rifle, Colorado, USA - Groundwater A2 (SPAdes) (version 2) | ecosystem: Environmental > Aquatic > Deep subsurface > Groundwater | place: Rifle, Colorado...
AAGAGGCAGCCCTCTCAAGGAATTAAAAAATCCAGAGACTGAAAACCTGCTGAACAATTTGAAGCCAAGTTTTGTAAACCTGGAGAATGCTGTTTTGGGCTTTCCTTTTTACCCAGAAAGTACTGGGGAATATTCAGAAAGAATTACTTTTGCTGAAACATTAAAAAAGATGAACATAGAGAGTGATCCTGTTGGAAAAAATATATGGGCCAAGTTCAAGGATGACCCTGCTGCCAACAAGCCTTCAGAAGTTAATTTCGATGACATCTTGGGATTTTTGGAAGCCCTGGATTCGAAGCCAAACATCGCGATAAGGATTCCGACAATTTTCACAATAATGAGCGGCCAATGGTCCGATTTAAAATTGAATTTGGATCCCAAAACAGGGGCTGATCTTGTCCATTACTTGAATGATCCGGTAACAACAGAGCTTGGAAAGTTGCGTGAGAAAAACGGGCATCCTGAGCCTTATAATGTAAAATATTTTGTTCTTGGAAACGAGATGTGGAACAACCATGCCTATCATAATCTTGAAATGGAACAAATTACTGCGCAGCATATAGCTTTTGCAAAAGCAATGAGGGAAGCTGATTCAAGCATAAAAATAGGCATCAATCTCGGGGATGATTCCTATCCGCACCAATTCTTGAATCCTGGATTGTTAAAAAATGCGGAAAAATTCTTGGATTACAATGACAAGCTCCTCAGCTCAATAAACGGCTATTATGATTTTGCCACTTATCATGTGTACACGCTTCATGGTACTGTTAATGAGGGCAAATCCATGGCGAATTTAAATGATAATGAATGGAAATTTGTGCTTGCACAGTCATATTTGAAGGAAAAATACCAAAATGCTGAGAAACACAGGCAAATTGCCAGGAAATACAACAACAATGCAGGGATAGCTGTTGACGAATACAGCGGCACTGTTGCAGATTTAGGTGGAGCAATTTATATGGCTGATTATATTATTTACCTATTGAAAAATAACTATACATATGCAACTAACTGGAACAGCGGCTGGTTTCAATCTTCTGAATTAATGGGCCTGGTAAAAATAAAAACTGAGTCAGGTGATTACACAATAAGACCGGCTTTTTATGCCTTAAAAATTTTTACGAACCATTTTGAAGGCTCAATTGTCGAGTCGAAAATTGAATCTTCCCCTGTTTTTGATGCAGACCAGATTGCAAGTGACCAGCTCAGGTGGCCAGCAGAGAAAAATATCCCAAGCATTAATGCAATCGCTTCAATAAAGGACAATAAGCTTAGTGTGGTTATTGTTAATCGTGAATTGCGCAAGGGCATAAAAACCAATGTCAGCTTAAATGGATTTAAAGCTAAGAACGCAAAAGTTTATACGCTAAACGGGCCTTCAATCAATTCCGATAATGAAGATGGAAAAGATAATGTTAGGCTAAATGAAAAAACTATGACTGTTTCAGAGCCTTTCGAGATAACGCTTGAGAAGCATTCTGTCACGTTGATTGAATTTACTGCATAGAAAGATTAAAAAACAATCAAGAATAATTCTAATATAGATGCCAGCCAAAATAATTGACGGGAAAAAAATTGCAGACGGAATTCTTGATGAAATTAAACTTAAGATTGCAAAATCAAAGACAAGACCAGGCCTGGCTCTTGTTTTAGTTGGAGACAATCCTGCTTCGCAAATCTACGTGAATTCAAAGGAAAAAAAATGCAGGGAAGTCGGGATTTATGTTGAGAGGCACAATCTTCCAAAAGAAACAAGTGAAGTTGATTTATTGGTTCTGATTGAGAAACTGAACCAAAAAAAAGAAATCCACGGAATCCTGGTCCAGCTGCCGCTGCCAAAGCATATTGATGAAAACCTGATAACCAACGCAATTCTGGCCCACAAAGACGTTGATGGCTTTACATCTGCCTCTCTTGGAAATCTTGTTTCCGAAAAAACAGGAATGGCTCCTGCAACGGCAATAGCCTCTGTTTATCTGGTTGAATCGACTGGAACAAAGATTGAGGGAAAGAATGCAGTCATTATAGGGAGAAGCAAGATTGTTGGAAAGCCTGCTGCATTATTGCTTTTGGAGAAAAATGCAACAGTCACAATCTGCCATTCAAAAACAAAAGATTTGAAAGAGCACACAAAAAATGCGGACATAATTATTGCAGCTGTCGGAAAGCCAAAATTAATCACAAAAGACATGGTAAAGCATGGAGCCATAGTAATTGACGTCGGAATAAACAGGGTCAATGAGAAAATTGTAGGTGACGTTGATTACGAAAACGTCAAGGAAGTTGCAGGCTTCATAACGCCTGTTCCGGGAGGAGTTGGCCCGATGACAATCGCAATGCTGATAAAGAATACATTAAGGGCGAAGGAGATTTATGAATCCATATCAAAATAAGTTGGTTAGGCGTCTAACAATTCTTGCAATATTTATGATAATCCTTATCGTTGGTTGTACTAATAAATACAAAAAAGATTCGTTGTATTGCGAAAAAGACTCTGATTGTAGAATTAAGCCAGGATGTATTTTTCCTTGCGATGAATTTAATCAAGATAAGTCATTCAATTGTTCAAGATTAGAAGTATGTGAATCTTCCAACATATATCAGGGGGAGTCTATCGGTTGCAGAAAAACTTCAATGTGCAAAATGCCTTACAAGATTATTTGCGAAAACAATAAATGCAAATCAATTGAATAAATAATTTTGCAGCGCACTCAAATAGGTTTATTAGAAAAACAAGGAGTTGATTTAAGATGAGAGTAGGCACTTTAGAGAGGTTAGCTACACCAAGAAAACCAGCTTATCCTCTTATAATTGAATGGAAAATCTGGCGCTTTGTAAGAGGGGTCTTTGATAACACAGTCAATAATCCGGAAACAATGCATGCAGACGAATATCAAGTTTCTAATCCAAATGAATATGCTGCATTATTGAATTCTGGAATTTCTCAACTAACGGTTGGTGACTCTATCCGGGCTTATGGGGCAGAGAGTGTTTCTGCTGCCGCAGGACTGCTGGATGCCGGACTGTATTCTGGAGGGTATTTTCCTTATGTTGTTGAATCCGTCAAGATGGCGGGCGCTGATGTCGTCAAGAAAAATTTGGAATCCAGACTGGATCCTAAAGAAATGTACTACCCGATTCGTAGAGAGGCTAAAATGAAGGAGATTCAACAGGGTAGAATTTAGCGTTTATAGACTTCCACAATTTGAACATTTTCCTCTCCGAAAGGGCAAACCAGCCTAAGAGGCTATTGAAATAAAAAATCAGGGCTCCCTTCAAATTGCTTCGCTTGAAAGGGGACCCGCCAGATCTTCTTTTGCAGAGTTTAAATTAATAGCCAGCAGTTGTCGTCGTTTTCATTGCAGTCAATTACGAGGGGCCGACGCCTGGATTCAAGGAGGCCCCGAGGGAAATTTCCATTTTTTAAAAAAAATAATCAAAATTGAAAACCTAAACAACAACCTTTAAAAACAGCGTTCTTATCATTTCCATGAAGGGGGATTATGCTAAAGCTTGGAATTTTGTCGTCAACAAAAGGCACTGACATGCAGGCCATAATTGATGCTATAAATGCCAAGAAGTTAAATGCTGAAATTTCTATAGTGATTTCAAACAAGGGGGCTGCATTTGCGCTGGAAAGGGCAAGAAAGCACGGCATCAAGGTGCTCTTTATTGATCCGCTGAACTATGATGTAAGTGATGATAAAGAAAAATCTAGGGAGAATTATGACAGGAAGATTGCAGAAGTCCTTGAAAAGAACAATGTTGGGCTGATTCTGCTGATTGGCTACATGAAGTACATGTCAAAATGGTTTGTCAGGAAATTTGAAAACAAAATTATGAATATCCACCCAAGCCTGCTTCCAAAATACGCCGGCGGGATGAACCGGAAAGTTCATGAAGACGTTTTGAGGAACAAGGAAAAAGTCACAGGCGCAACATTGTTTTTCGTTGATGAAGGTCCGGACACAGGTCCGATCATTCTTCAGAAAGAAGTCAGGGTTGATGATGGGGAAAATGTTGAATCACTGAAGGACAAAGTCCAGAAAGCAGAGCAGGAAATAATAATCAGTGCAATTGACTTATTTGAAAAAAACAGAATAAAAGTTGAAGGAAAAAAAGTCGTAATAAAATGAAAGAGCAGCCTGATTTAAAGAATTGGTGGAAGGAGTGGAGATTAATAGTCGGCATTTTGCTTATCCTTGGCACCGTAATCCTTGGTTTTTATGGAAAGGCGCTTGTAATAGTAAAATATTACGAGCCAGTCTACCTCATTACTGGCATTTCACTCTGGATTTTAAGCTGGGTCCTGATGTTTGCAGGAGTATTTCTTGTGGGAAAAGGAACCATCAGGATGATAAAGAACTGGATACAAAAAGAGATTAGGAATGCAGTCACAAAAAGTTATGACGCCACAACATCTCAGGCCAAACGTGGATATAATTACACCAAGGAACTTCACAAAAAAGGAATTGAAAAGTGGAATGGCACAAAAAAGGCCGGAAAAAATGGCTAAAACCGCAATAATATCCGTATCTGACAAGACAGGAATTTCAGAGTTCGCAAAGGAACTGCAAAAACTTGGAATTAAAATAATATCCACAGGCAATACTTACAAGCTATTGAAGGAAAACAAAATAAATGCTGTCCAGGTTTCTGATGTGACAAAATTTCCTGAAATGCTCGACGGAAGAGTAAAATCGCTTCATCCGAATATTTTTGCCGGTGTGCTGGCTGACAGGTCAAAAAAATCCCATTTGAGTGACCTGAAAAAACTCAAGATTAATGGCATCGATCTTGTTGTTGTCAATTTCTACCCGTTCGAGGAATCAGCAAGAAAAAAGGCGCCAATGAGCGAAATGATTGAGAAAATCGACATTGGAGGGCCATCTTTGGTCAGGGCAGCTGCAAAGAATCACAGGGATGTGCTGGTTGTTGTTGATCCAAGAGACTATGGGCATGTGCTGAAGCTCCTGATGATGAAAAAAATCCCTGCTGTTGAAAGGCAGAGGCTTGCGTCAAAGGCATTTTCAGTAACAGCAAGATATGACACAATCATTGGAAGGTATTTTTCTGAAAAAATCCTGTGCGAGGAATTTCCTGAAATTTATAATTTCACATTCACAAAACTGCAGGACTTGAGATATGGCGAGAATCCGCACCAGAAAGCTGCGTTTTACAGATCTTTTCTTGTTAATGAGGCATGCGTAAGCATCTCAAAGCAGCTGCATGGAAAAGAGCTTTCGTACAACAACATACTGGATTCCAATGATGCGTTTGAGCTCATAAAGGACTTTGAAAGGCCCACCGGCGCAATAATCAAGCACACAAATCCGAGCGGAGTTGCAAGCGCAGGCTCGATTTTTGATGCCTACAAAAAAGCCTATGAGACTGATCCAAAAAGCGCATTTGGAAGCGTGGTTGCCTTAAACAGAAACTGCACAGGAGAAATTGCAGAACTGATGAAACCCCTTTTTGTCGAAGTGATAATATGCCCCGGCTTTGAAAAAGAAGCCCTTGAAATCCTGAAAGGAAAGAAAAACCTGAGATTGTTGGAAACAGGAAAAATCACAAAAGACTACAAAAGCCCAGACTTAAGGCGAGTTGTTGGGGGCTTATTGGTGCAGACGCGGCAGACTCCGGAACTGGAGGAAAAAAATCTAAGGGCAGTCACAAAAAGGAAGCCCAATAAAGATGAGATGGAAGGATTGCATTTTGCATGGAAAGTGTGCAAGCACGTAAAATCAAATTCAATAGTCTTTGCAAAAAACGAGGTTACTGTCGGCATTGGCGCAGGGCAGATGTCAAGGGTTGATGCTGTCGAGCTCGCAATAAAAAAATCAGAGGGCAGGTGCAATGGCGCTGTAATGAGCTCTGATGCATTCTTCCCGTTCAGGGATGGCATTGATGCCGCGGCAAAATCCGGAATAACTGCAATAATCCAGCCAGGCGGCTCTATGAGAGATGAAGAAGTGATAAAAGCTGCTGACGAGCACAATATCGCAATGGTGTTTACTGGAATAAGGCTGTTCAAGCACTAAAATGGAGTCCTGGATTTTTTTTGTGCTGGCCTCATCTTTCATCTGGGCAGTAACTTCTTTTATAGATAAGATTGTAATTTCAAAGGGCTATGTGAAAAGCCCTTATGTCTACATTGTGCTTAATGGCTTAATGAACGTGCTGATTGTTTTTTTTCTGCCGTTTTTCGGGTTTCAGCCCCTTACAATTATGCAGCTCTTGAGCGCACTTTTATTCGGAATATTCATGAGCGCTGGAATCATCGCATACTACAAGGCAGTTGAGCATGATGACATAAGCAACATTGTCATCCTATTTCAGCTCGAGCCTGTGCTGATATTATTGTTTTCTTTTGTATTTCTTGGTGAGGTCCTGACAAAATCACACTTAATAGGATTTGTCGTGATTTTGGCTGCAGGGCTTTTGGTTTCATACAAGAAAATCGAAGGGAAATTCAAACTTGGAAAGGTATTTTACCTTATGGTCATTTCAGGAGTGCTTATATCAGCCTCGTATTTATCAATCAAATATCTGTACAATACTACAACATTTTGGAATGCTTTTCTCTGGTCAAGGCTTGCCAATATGTGCGCGATGCTCGTGCTTCTGGTTCCTTCTATCAGGAAAGAATGTGTCAGCACTTTTAAGAGGATAAGCATCAAAGTCAAGGGACTGCTCGGTTTCAAGATGATAATAGACTTCACTTCATTCTTTGTCCTGGGCTTTGCGCTCCAGGCTGCTCCAATTTCCCTGGTAAATGTGATAGGAACTTCTGTAATTCCGCTGGTAGTCTTCTTTCTGGGGCTTTTTAGCTCAATATATTTTCCGTCTATAGTCAGAGAGCAAATCGACCTGAAGTCAATAATGGCAAAGATAACTGCGATTGCCCTTGTTGTGTTCGGCATAGTGATCATCAATCTCAACTGAAAACTATTATTTTTGCTTATTCAGTTAAATATTAAAATAACAACGGGATACTTGAAAAAATGAAAATGCGCCTGAAAGTTAAAAGATCTTACAAAATGGACCTTGATTTCCGGAGGGCCTATAATGAGATTTTTTCTGACGCAGAATTTTTGGCGGAATTGAGAGAAATTTCAAGAAAGAAAAAAATTTCCATTGATGATGCAAAGAAGCTTTGCAGGATTCATCTGAAAAGGATTTCTGCCGACCACACAACCAACACTTTTTTCTGGGGATTTATGAGATTCATTGTCCGGAAGCGCATAATAGAGAGTTTCAGGAATATACACTGCAGGAACATTGAAGTGGTCTCGCGGCTTTTGGGGAAGAAACTTGTCGTTATTGTCCCTAATCACAAAAGCGTCTACGATTTCATGATTTTGTGCTATCTGCTTGTTACAAGAACCGGTTTCATGCCGATTGTCCCTGCCGCAGAGGTCTTTGATGTCTTCCCTGTTGGAAAAATTTTCAGGAAGCTTGGCGCGTATTTCGTGAAAAGGGAAAATAATGATGAATTCTATCCTTTGGTGCTCAAGCATTATGTAATGCTCATCTCGAAATTTGAGCTTGTGCATATGTTTTTCATTGAAGGTGGCAGAAACAAAAGCGGCGGCTATTCAGAGCCTAAAGTCGGCCTCCTGAAGTACATAATTGACGGCAGGAAAAAGCACAGAATCAGTAAAGAGATAGCTTTTATTCCTGTCAACATAAGCTATGACTTTGTGCCAGAAAGTGACGTTGTGATAAAAGAGCACGTTTCCGGAAAAAGAACTCACATCTCGAACTCCCTGATAAAGTGCCTGACAAAAAGCGACCTTGGAAACTGCCATGTGACTTTTGGAAATCCAATCTACCTTTCACATTTCCTTGGGAAAAAAGATGATTACAAAACTGTTAAAGAGCTGGGAGACCTGATAATTGAAAAGATTAAGGGGATGGCAGTCATCACGCCAATTTCTCTGCTGTGCTTCACTATTTACAGGATAAGGGGCAAATCAATAAGCGAAGAAGAACTGGGAAAAAAATTAAAGCATGAAGCTGATTTGCTGAAACAGAGAAAACTGAACCTGAAATTCATCGGCACAAAGAATTTTGACGCTATAATTGATGAAGGAAAAGAAAAGGGGTTTTTACGCTCAGATGAAAAAGGGAATATAATCATTGACAGGAACCCGGCCATCCTTTATTATGCAAAAAACATCCTGGATCTTTTAGGGAAAAAATGAAAAAAATTGCAGCCTTTTTTGATTTTGACGGGACCCTTTACAATGGAGTCATTGCATTTGATTTTCTCTCTCATGCAGTTTTCAGGGGAAATTTGAAGTTCAGGGAATGCATGAAGCTTCCGGGGTTTTTTTATTATTATATGGCTGACAAACTTAAACTGGCTGATCGATATAAAATAAACCAGAAGCTGTATTCAAAAATATCCGGATGGAACGCAGAACTCCTTCTGAAGAAATCAAATGATTTTGCAGTGAAAAATGTTGAGAAGAAGCTTTTCCCTGAAGTAGCTGAGGAATTGAAAAATCACAGAAAAGAAGGCCATAAAACAATCATTGTGACTTCCGCCCTCAAGGAAATAGTTTTCCCTGTAAAAAAAATACTGAACGTTGATGAGATTTTTGCAACAGAAATTGGAATTAAAAATGGGAGATATACAGGTGAAATAATTGTTCTTCCTGTCGGTGAACACAGGGTTAAGGTGATAATGGACTATTGCAGGAAGAATGATATTGACGTGGATTCTTGTTATGCATATTCTGACCATTATTCCGACATTGCAATGCTTGACCTTGTCGGAAACCCTGTTGCGGTCTATCCGGAAAGAAAACTAAGAGGGCATGCAGCCAAAAATGAGTGGAAGATTATTGGATGAATTAGCCGGGATTCTAATGCCCAAAGCCGATGAATGATACCCCTGTAATTATCAGAAATATTCCTGCCCATTTTAATCTGTTCATCTTCTCGCCGAGGAATTTTACGCTCAGCAGGCTCACCCAGATATAGCTTAAAGCGATAAAAGGGTAAAGGACAGATAAGTCTCCTCCTTTTAGCGCGGGAATAAACAGAATGGTTCCCAAAGCGTACAGGAAAACGCCTCCAAAAAGAGGAAAGTTCTTTGAAATTGAACTAAGGCTTGAAAGCCGCTGCCTGGACGCTTTTTTCAGCAATATAGGTCCAAATGCGCCTACAATTGTTGCCATTATCACAAGCCCTATTGACCACAGCTGAGTTTCCATTTAGATTGCACCTGCTGAATTTTTGCTTCCAAAACCAATAAATACTATTCCAGCCATAATGGTAGCTATTCCTATCCACTTGAATGAATTCATTGTCTCTCCAAGGAATCTTATTGAAAGGAAACTGACCCAGATGTAGCTGGTTGCAATTATGGGATAAAGCACACTTACTTCTCCTCCTCTGAAAGAGAGTATCATCAGAGCACCTCCAATTGCATAAAGAATTATCCCTCCGATAATGTAATAATTGGATAATATTCCTGCAACGCTGATTTCAAAGCCTGTAATTCCCTGCTTGTAAAGAATCTGCGCTGATGAAGTGAGCAAGGTAGTAAACAAAACAAGCAAGGCTGCCCACAATTTTGTTGCCATTCCAGTTAATTTTGAGGAGTAATATTTATAGCTTTAGGATTGTAAATAGAAATCTTTAAATACAACTTGCAGTTTTAGAAATATATTATTGAAACGATATGTTGGGGGTTGTATTAATGCAGAACAAGGAAATTTTCAATGTCTTTTTCAGGGAAAAGCCGGCAATGATGCTTGTTGAGATGAAAAACGCAAAAGGAGAGATTTATGCCTCTTCAGTTGCAAAGCAGGTTGATTGCACTTATTCTCATGTTGTCAAGATTTTGCAGGAAATGCAGAAATCCGGCCTTGTCAATTTTGAAAAGCAAGGGAGATTAAAGCTTTTGACATTGACCAAGACAGGAGCAGAAGTTGCTGAGAAAATTGATGCGATAAGGGCTGTGCTTTGAGGATTTTTATATTGCAAGTAACTCGTTTAATTTTTTCAGAAATTCCTTGTGATTTTTTCTTGAAATTCTTGCAATTTTCCTAATAACGAGGCTTTTCAAAAAAGTGTGAATCTGCCAATATTTGATTTTGCTTTTCAATGGTAAGTTTCCTTCTTCAAAATCTTCAATAAGAATTCCTTCAGCTTGAATGTTACTTGTGATTGCGCAGCCGACAATATCATCCCCTTTTTCAGCCAATACAAGCATTGGCCTCTTTTTAGAATTAATCAAGTCAGAGAAAGGAAAATTAATAACAACAATGTCCCCTTTAGAGTACATCGTCCCACCTTTCATCGTAAGGATTATCCCAAACTTTCTTTAAAGCCGTTTCACTTAAGAGCATAAAAAGATGTTTATCGTCCATTTTTACTGGCTTAATTGTTATTTTTTCTTTGTCCTCTTTTACCAATAGCTTTGTGCCTTTGCATATTTTCAAATCGTCTCTCATTTTCTTTGGTATGACAATTTGCCCTTTCTCACCGACTGTAATTATCTCCGACATACTAGTAGGAAATTCCTACTAATATTTAAGTTTTGTGATTTTCATTTTATCTTCTCTTCGACTGCATATTTCCCCAAAATCTCTTTTGCCTGCACTATGAAATAATCCTCATGCTGTGTCGGGATTACAGCGCCGGCAGCATTCATATGGCCGCCAGATTCTGCATTGCCTATCTCCTTTATGATTTCATTTATCACGTTCCTTAGGTCAAGGGAGCCGTCAATATTATTTGCGCTGCGCAAAGACACTTTTGTGTTTCCGTCCTGGGCCCTTGCCATAGAAAGTATGAAAGAGTTGTTTGCCATCACAGCCGATTTTGATAAGATTGATGCTAATGTCCCTATCATTGTTGACATTACATTTTCCCTGGCATTTATGATGACAAAACCATCTCCCCAAAAAATGTCATCTGTAAATTTGTTATCATTGTACCAGTTCAGTGTATTGACGATTTCCTTCTTGTAATCCGCAAGGCTGCTGATTGCCTGCTGCTTGATTTTCTTGTCGCCAAGGCATGCTCCTATCCCAAAGGAAGCCCTTCCCAGTCTTCCGCAGGCATTCAGCAGGGTTGCAAACTCCTTTGCATCCCTTGTGGGGCTTTCCTCTTCTTCATGCGGCAGAATGTAAATATCCCCTAAAACGTCTTCTGGCTTTGACTCATTCAGCCTTTTCATTATTATTCCTGTCACAAGCTTTTTCATGTCCTCTTCGTCAAGGTGAACTATCTTTTTCCAGCCGCTCCCGTTTTTTGGGTCAATCCCAATCTGATGAAGAAATTGAATTGCCCCTGATTCAGAGCCAGAGACTCCAGGAATGTAAGGGTCTGTGCAATATTCAAGGGCCTTGTGCAGCGGCTTTGTCTGCGCCCCAAATATCCTAAGGCCTTTCTGGATTTTTACCTTGTTTTTTCTTACTGCGATTTCAAGTATTTCCTTATTTAATCTCAAGAACCCGTTTTGCTCCTGCAAATCTCCAATTGCGCCGATAATCGCAACATGGGCAAAATCTTCCATTGAAGAGTCGACAGCACAGGCAAACTTAAAGACAACTCCTGCTCCGCTTATCTCTTTTCCGCCGTCAATGCCGCACACATGTGGATTCACAAAAACAATATGCTCAAAGCTCTGGTATGATTCTGTGATATGGTGATCGAGGACGAATATCTTTCTGTTGCTTAAAAGCTCGTGCATGTCATTCAGCAATCCTGACCCAATGTCGGTGAAAATGAAGAATTTGTAGCTTTCTTTTGCAAGCTGCTCTATGAATGCCCTGTTCAGCTGCGGCACAATTGAGACAGAGTATTTCCTGCCTTCGTTGTTCAAAAGCTTCAACAGAATAGAGGCTGCGCTTATCCCGTCAGCATCAAGATGGCTTATTATCCTAATTGGTTCCTTCTTCCCAATCCTGCTAAATTCGGCTGCAGCATTCTTCAAAATCCCGTTGAATTGTTCGTAAGCATCCATCAAAGTACCCTTTAGAAATAAACAACTGTAAGTGCAATTGTTTTATATGCTTTTGCATTTTGAAAAAGAAATGTTTTTATACTGACGAAAACCCATTTTGCAGTCAGGGGTGTTTAAGATGATATGGCTATGGGTAGTTTTGGTTTTTGGAACTATTTTCATTCTTAGCGGCATTAAGATTATTGACCAATACGAGAAATCTCTGGTCTTCACATTGGGGAAGTTTACTGGAATCAGAGAGCCGGGTTTGAGGTTGATAGTTCCCATTATCCAGAGAATGGTCAAGGTGGATATGAGAGTGCGCACTATTGATATCGAAAAGCAGCAGGTAATGACAAAGGATAATGTCCCTGTAAATGTCAACGGTGTTGTCTTTTTCAAGGTAAGCAAAGTTGAAGATGCAATCATCAAGGTGCAGGATTATGGGTATTCTTTGTCGCAATACGCACAGACCGCTTTGCGGGATGTAATCGGCGGCATGACGCTGGACGCAATTTTGGTTGAAAGGCAGCAAATTGGCGAAGAGATTAAGAAAATTGTTGACAAGGAAACAGACCAGTGGGGGCTGGACATTCAGGTCATAAAATTGCAGGACATAGAAGTTCCGGATGATTTGAAGAGGATAATGTCACGACAGGCTGCTGCGGAAAGAGAAAAAAGAGCAGTTATCATCAAGAGTGAAGGTGACAGGGACGCTGCAAAGAACCTATCTCAAGCTGCTGATGTCATGTCAAAATCAAGGGGTGCAATGCAGCTAAGGACATTGCAGACACTTGATGGACTTGGCCCGACTGCATCAAACACAGTTGTATTGGCATTGCCAGTTGAAGTGATGGAATTTTTCCAGAAACTGACGAAGAAATGATGAATAGAGCAAAACCGCTTATCATTCTTTTTCATTTTTTAGTTTTCGGGTACCATACATTCGTTGCTGTCTATCGATTAATGAGCGAAAAATGGTTTAGTGTTTCTGTTGAACTTTTGGGAAAGTCTGACGCCTATTTTGATTATGCAATGAATACTATTATGATAATATTCTCATTGAGCCTGTTCTATGGATATTGGATGGCAAAGAAATGGTCTTATGATGCAACAAAGTATTATTACATACTTTACTTTGTTGGATTGGCTGCAGGATTCTATATTGCAATGAATAACTATGAAGCTGTAATGAAAGCAGCAAGTATTCTGAAATATGGGGAAATAAGAGAAATACCACCAAAAAACTTTATCATTTTGGGATTTGTTATAGCGTCTGTGATTAAGCTGGCAGTTGCTTTTTATGCCTTGAGAAATCTCAAGAAAAATAAAGAATATTTCACAAATTAAAACAAGGTAAATTAGGAAATTAATTATGTCGCTTTGAGCGACGATTATAGATACGCTCGCCCCCAATGTCGCAGGGGCTCGCAGCCATTGCTCATGCCAACAGCCAAGCTCGGTGGCAATTCACTCCTCGCACTAGTTTCCTGCACTCCATCCCACGACAAGATTGTGCTGGAACTATTGTATACTTCAAAAACAGCACTGGCGGGTCCCCTTTGAAGCGTAAGCTTGCGCTAGGGAGCCCTAAGTTTTTTTATTTTTTTTGAATGTCAGTTATCCCCGAACAAAAATACATAACAGAAATTTTGGAATTAAAAACATTTAT
>Ga0209211_10008849_pt1 | contig 13634 bp, 12 predicted proteins | sample RifGroA2_FD_183992 | JGI IMG/M metagenome (GOLD analysis project Ga0209211, IMG submission 183992) | Groundwater microbial communities from Rifle, Colorado, USA - Groundwater A2 (SPAdes) (version 2) | ecosystem: Environmental > Aquatic > Deep subsurface > Groundwater | place: Rifle, Colorado...
CTCGGAAACCGACGAAGCCGCCGCCACTGGCGCCCGCACCGTGCCCCGATTCATCTTGCAATGACCCTGCGTTCCATTCCGAACGCGATTACCGTCGCGCGCCTGGTGGTGTCGTTGCCCTTGCTGTGGTTGTTGATGAGTGGCTATTTCGTGCCGGCGTTCTGGCTGGCGCTGGTGGCCGGGGCATCGGATGCGCTGGACGGGTTTCTTGCCAGGCGTTTTGGCTGGCGCTCGGCGCTCGGCGGAGTGCTCGACCCGATCGCCGACAAGCTGTTGGTCAACGTCTGTTTTTTTGGCTTGTGGTGGGCCGGAGAATTGCCAACCTGGATGTTGGCGGTGGTCATCGGCCGTGACGTGATCATCCTGCTCGGCGCCTTCGTCTGGTGGCGCTTGAACGGCTCGTTCGAAGCTGCGCCAACCACCATCAGCAAGTTGACCACACTGGCGCAACTGGTGTTGATCGCGTTGATGCTGGCGCACCTCGCGCATATCGATGCCTTGCACGTTTTGGTATGGCCGCTGATGCTCGCGACTGCAGCTGTGACCGTGGCCAGTGGCGGCGATTATGTGCTGCGCTATGGTCGGCGTGCCTGGCGCATGCGCGGGGGAAAACAATGAATCCGACTGATTCGCGGCGCTGGCAGTGGGTTGCCCTGGTCCTGGTGTTGGGCACTTTGCTCTGGCTGCTGGGGCCGATCCTCACCCCGTTCGTGATCGCAGCATTGCTGGGTTGGCTGGGCGATCCGCTGGTCGACCGCCTGGAGCGCGCGGGGCGATCGCGCGGCATCTCGGTTGTCATCGTCTTCGTCGTCATGACCGTGCTGCTGGCGTTGGCGTTGCTCGTGCTGCTGCCACTGCTCTGGGACCAGCTGCAGTACCTGATCGATTCGCTGCCGCGATTCGCAGCCTGGGTGCAGGTTGCCGCGGTGCCATGGATCGAGAAGCGCTTCCATGTCGACCTGGCCAAGTACATCGACCCGAGTTATCTGTTCGCCCTGATTCAGAGTCATTGGGCCGAAGCGGGCGGCATCGCGGTCACGGTCTGGGGCGGCTTGTCATCGTCCGGCCTGGCCCTGTTCGGCATCCTCGCCAACATCGCCCTGGTGCCGGTGTTGACCTTCTATTTCCTGCGCGACTGGGACGTGATGATCGATCGCGTGCGTTGGCTGTTGCCGCGACCGATGTTGCCCACCGTCACCCGCCTGGCGCAGGAGTCCGACCAGGTGCTGGGCGGATTCATTCGCGGCCAGTTGAGCGTGATGGTCTCGCTGGGCAGCATCTATGCCGTCGGACTGTGGGCAGTGGGCCTGGACCTCGGTCTGTTGATCGGCTTCGTCGCCGGGCTGGTCAGCTTCGTTCCGTACCTGGGCGCCTTCGTCGGCGTCAGCGCGGCGGTATTGGCGACCCTGGTCCAGCACGGCGATCCGATGCATCTGACGCTGGTACTTGCGGTTTTTGCCGTCGGGCAAACGCTCGAGAGTTTCGTGCTGACTCCCTGGCTGGTCGGCGACCGAATCGGCCTGCATCCGGTCGCGGTGATCTTCGCGATCATGGCCGGCGGCCAATTGTTCGGTTTCCTCGGCGTGCTGCTGGCCCTGCCGGTGGCGGCAGTGGCGATGGTGCTGCTGCGTTACGCACACGAACGCTACACGCAGAGCGGGTTGTACGGTGCGGAGATCGCTGCAACCGATCCTGGCGTGGTGATCCTGGAGCCGGCCGGCCCTTCGCCGCACGGCGTTCCCGAGCCTTTGCCCCCGGCCTGATTCCATGAGTTCGCAAATTCCGCTGGCCTTGAAATTCCCGGCCGACCAGCAGCTCGCTGCCTTCGAGGGCAGCGTCGAACTGCGCGAGCTGCTCGGGGCGGTCGCGCGCGGCGAGCGCAACGATTGGCTGTATCTGGCCGGTCCGGGCGGCAGCGGCAAGACCCATCTGCAACTGGCCGCGTGCGCCGAAGCCAGGCTCGCGGGCCGGCCGGCGATTTTCCTGCCACTGGCAATGTTGGCCGGGCACCTGGAACATGCGCTGGTCGGGCTGGGCGAAGCCGGACTGGTTTGTCTCGACGGCGTGGATGCCATCGCCGGCAACGTCGAAGATGAAGTTGCCCTGTTTCACTTCCACAACGCCGCGCGTCAAAGCGGAGCGCAGCTGATCTACGCGGCGGCCGCCATGCCGGCCGCGTTGCCGTTGAAGTTGCCCGATCTGGTATCGCGGCTGGAGCAGTGCACGCGCGTCGCCCTGGAGCCGCTGGATGAAAACGGTCGCCGCCAGGTGCTTCGCCAGCGCGCCGCGCGACGCGGGCTGGAGCTGGACGATGCCGTGCTCGATTACCTGTTTCGTCGCGTCGGTCGCGACCTCGGCACGCTCACGGCGCTGCTCGATCGGCTCGACCACGAGAGTCTCGCCGCGCAACGGCGCATCACCGTGCCCTTCCTGCGCAGCGTGCTGGAGAATTCGCCTGGAAACGCTGGGCCTGCCCGCTAAACATGTGGGAGCGGCTTTAGCCGCGAAGCTCTAACAATGCAGCGAAGCATCCAGATGCGCCAGCCGCTCGGGAGTGCCGACATCGGTCCAGCGTCCCCGGTGGTACTCGCCGGTCGCCAGTTGCTTTTGCATGGCCGCCGACAGCAATGGTGCGAGCTTGAATCGCGGCGGCGTCTGTTCAACTCCGGCGACCGTGCCGATAACCTGCTGCCAGTCGTCGAATAGTTCGGGGCGATAGACGCCGATACCGGAGTAGGTCAATTTCGGTGTGCCGCCGTCATGCAGGAGGCCGGCGGAGTCCAGATGAAAATCACCGCGCGGATGTTGCGCGGGATTGTCCACCATCACCAGGTGCAGCAGGCCGGCCGGCTCGCGCGGCAGCCGGCGGAGTTCGAAATCGGTCCAGATGTCGCCGTTGACCGCGATGAACGGGCCGGGGCCGAGCAGGCGCAGCGCATGGTGCATGCCGCCGCCGGTTTCCAGCGGCTCGGGGCCTTCGGTGGAGTAGTGCAGCCGCAAGTTCCAGCGCGAGCCATCGCCGAGTGCCGGCTCGAAACAATGCGCCAGCCACGAGGTATTGACCACGACATCGCGCACGCCCATCGCAGCGAGTTTTTCCAGGTGCCAGACGATCAAGGGCTTGCCGCCGGCTTCCAGCAAGGGTTTCGGCGTGCGCTCGGTCAACGGTCGCATCCGCTCGCCCTTGCCTGCCGCAAAAATCAGCGCCCGCATGTCAGCGCTCCACGCGTGGGAGCGGCTTCAGCCGCGCTTGCTTGCCCAAGTCAACGGCTATCGCGGCTAAAGCCGCTCCTACCAGGGTTTTTGGGTAGGGGGTCATGCGAGTGGCTGGGTGATGTCGCGATCGCCGAGGATGCGCTCGATCAGGGCGATCAGCGGCGCCGTCTCTTCGTAGCGCGAGCCGATCTGCTTCGTGTAGCGCCAGACCAGCGGCAGGTCGTTGAGATACCCGCGCTTGCCGTCGCGATACCAGAGCCGGCAGAAAATGCCGAGCACCTTGATGTGCCGCTGCAGGCCCATCAGGTCGAAGCCGCGCCGGAACGTGGCGGCATCGACGTGGGTGACGCCGGCCGCGACCAGTTTGAGGCGATATTCTTCGGCCCAACGGTAGACATCCTCGTCCGGCCAGGCGATGTAGCAATCGCGCAGCAGCGACACCAGGTCGTAGGTGATCGGACCGCGCACGGCGTCCTGGAAATCCAGGATGCCCGGGTTGTTCGATTCGCAGATGAGCAGGTTGCGCGAGTGGTAGTCGCGATGAACGAAAACCTGTTCCTGCCGCTGCGCACTGTCGACCAGCGTCCGGAACGCCGATTCGATGACATCCCATTCCTCGCACTCGGGCGTATAGCCCAGGTGTCGTTGCAGGAACCATTCCGGCAGCAATTCCATTTCCGCCACCAGCCGTTGCTCGTCGTAGGGCGGCAGGTCGCTGCTGTCGATCTTCGTCTGCATCACCAGCAGCGCGTCCAGTGCATCGCCATACAATGATTTGGCGCTGCCCTGGTTCAATTCCGGCAGGTACAGCCGGCCGCCAAGGTCGGACATCAGCACGAAGCCCAGTTCGGCGTCGGCGGCGTGGACGTGCGGCGCGTGCAAACCGGCGGCGTTCAGCCGCTGCGCGATGTCCAGCCAGGGCCGGATGTCTTCCTGCTCCGGCGGGGCGTCCATGACGATCCAGGTTTGTCCGCCGGACTGCGTGCGCCAGTAGCTGCGAAAGCTGGCGTCGGCCGAGGCCCGTTCCAGGTCGAGGGTCGGATCATCGAGGACAAGGCGGGTCCAGGTCAGGCGCGAGCGCTCGCGCGAGGTCAGTGGCATCGGCAATTCCGCTTGAGAACGATTGGCAAAGTATGCGGGATCGCCGGCCCCGCGCGCGAAGCCGAGCCGACCCATGGCAATATGGGCGACCATTTTTCCCCCGGTTTTTCATGAGCGCCCTGATCCCAGTCATCCTCTCCGGCGGCTCCGGCACGCGGCTTTGGCCGCTTTCCCGCGAATCGCACCCCAAGCAGTTCCTGCCCTTGTTGGGTGAACACTCGCTCCTGCAGATGACCTGGCTGCGCCTGCGCGGCCTGCCGGGCGCCGAGGCGCCGCTGGTGGTGGCCAATGAAGAGCACCGCTTCCTGGTCGCCGAGCAGCTGCGGCTGGTCGGCGCCAGGCCCTCGGCGCTGATCCTGGAGCCGGTCGGCCGCAACACCGCGCCGGCCATCGCCGTGGCGGCACTGAAGGCGATGGACGCGGGCGAAGATCCGGTGCTGCTGGTGCTGCCCTCCGACCACGTGATCGCCGACGAGGCGGGATTTCGCCAGGCGGTCCTGGCGGCCGTTTCCGCCGCGGAGACCGGCTGCCTGGTGACCTTCGGTATCGTGCCGACTTCGGCCGAGACCGGCTATGGCTACATCAAGGCGGCGGCGGGCGAGGGCGTGCGCGCGGTGCTGCGCTTCGTCGAGAAGCCGGACCAGGCGACCGCCGAAGCCTACGTCGCCAGCGGCGAGTATTTCTGGAACAGCGGCATGTTCGCGTTTCGCGCCTCGCGCTATCTGGAGGAACTGGGCAAGACCCAGCCCGCCATGGTCGAACAGGCGCGCCAGTCGCTGGAAAAGGCCACGGTCGATGCCGATTTCCTGCGCCTGGACCGCGATGCTTTCGCTGCGTGCCCGGCGGGCTCGATCGACTACGCAGTGATGGAAAAGACTGATCGCGCCGCGATCCTGCCGATCGCCGTGGGCTGGAACGATGTCGGTTCCTGGTCGGCGTTGTGGTCGGTGGTCGAACAGGATGGCAACGGCAATGCCCACCGTGGCGATGTCATCGCGCGCGACTGTCGCAACACGCTGGCGATCGGCGACAAGCGCCTGATCGCGCTGATCGGATTGACCGACGTCGTGGTGATCGATACCGACGATGCCGTCCTGGTCGCGCACAAGGATCGCGTCCAGGAGGTCAAGGAAGTAGTGGCTTCACTCAAGAAGGACAAGCGCTCGCAGGCGACCTGGCACCGCAAGGTGTACCGCCCCTGGGGCAGCTACGACGGCATCGACAGCGGCGAGCGGTTCCAGGTCAAGCGCATCATCGTCAAACCGGGCGCGGCGTTGAGTCTGCAAAAGCACCACCATCGCGCCGAACACTGGGTCGTGGTCAAGGGCACCGCCCAGGTCACCTGCGACGACAAGGTGTTCCTGCTGGCCGAGAACGAGAGCACGTTCATTCCGCTCGGCAGCAAGCACCGGTTGGAGAACCCCGGCAAACAGGCGCTCGAGTTGATCGAAGTGCAATCGGGAAGCTACCTGGGCGAAGACGACATCGTCAGGTTCGAGGACGTCTACGGCAGGAGCAAGTCGTAATGCATTCGTTGGCTGACGCGAAGATCGGGATCATCGGGCTCGGCTATGTCGGCCTGCCGCTGGCGGTGGAATTCGGCAAGCGCTACGACACCGTAGGCTTCGACATCCACGACGCGCGCGTGGCTGCGCTGCGCGCAGGCAGCGACACTACTTGCGAAGTGAGCGCGGAAGAACTGGCCAGCAGTACCCGGTTGCGACTGAGCACGGATCCGGAAGAGCTGCGTAGCTGCAATTTCTTCATCGTCACCGTGCCGACGCCGATCGACGCGGCCAAGCGACCCGACTTGCGGCCGTTGATGGCCGCCAGCGAGACCATTGGCCGCGTGCTCAAGCGCGGCGACGTCGTGGTCTATGAATCCACGGTCTATCCCGGTTGCACCGAGGAAGTCTGCGTACCGATCCTGGCGCGCGCGTCCGGGCTGGAATACAACGTCGATTTCTTCGCCGGCTACAGTCCGGAACGGATCAATCCGGGCGACAAGGAACATCGCCTCACCAATATCCTGAAAGTCACTTCCGGCTCGACCCCGCAGGTGGCGCAATATGTCGATCAGCTGTACGCCTCGATCATCGCCGCCGGCACGCACCAGGCCAGCTCGATCAAGGTCGCCGAAGCGGCCAAGGTCATCGAAAATACCCAGCGGGACGTCAACATCGCGCTGGTCAACGAGTTGGCGCTGATCTTCAACAAGCTGGGCATCGACACGCTGGAAGTGTTGCAGGCGGCTGGCACCAAATGGAACTTCCTGCCCTTTCGTCCGGGTCTGGTCGGCGGCCATTGCATCGGCGTGGATCCGTACTACCTCACGCACAAGGCGCAGGAGCTGGGCTATCACCCGGAAGTCATCCTGGCCGGCCGGCGCATCAACGACGGCATGGGCAGTTTCGTCGCCGCGCAGGTGCTGCGCCTGATGGCGCAACGGCGAATCAACGTCGTCGGCTCGCGCATCCTGGTGCTGGGCCTGGCGTTCAAGGAAAATTGTCCCGATCTGCGCAACACCCGCGTGGTCGACATCGTGGCCGAGCTGCAGCAATACCATGCCACGGTCGACGTGCACGATCCGTGGGTGGACGCGCGCGAGGCGAAGCACGAATACGGCATCGATCCGATCGAAACGCTGGAAGCGGGCAGTTACGATGCGGTCATCGTCGCGGTCGGCCACCGGCAGTTCACCGCGATGGGCAGCGCCGGCCTGCGCAGCCTCGGCAAACCCGGCGCCGTGCTGTATGACGTGAAGTACGTGTTGCCGCTCGCCGACGTCGACGGGAGGTTGTGATGCGCATCCTGGTCACCGGCACCGCCGGCTTCATCGGCTCCCATGTCGCCCTGCGCCTGCTCGAGCGCGGCGATGAAGTGATTGGATTCGACAACCTCAGCGACTACTACGACGTGACGTTGAAGCAGGCGCGCTTGGCGCGCATCGTCGGCCATCCCAACTACACCCATATCACCGCGGACCTGGCCGACCGCGCCGCGGTCGAAGCGGCATTCGCCACGCACAAGCCGCAGCGGGTGATCAATCTGGCCGCGCAAGCGGGCGTGCGCTATGCCGCGGAAAATCCGCATGTCTACGTCAGCAGCAACGTCACCGGATTCCTGCACATCCTGGAAGGCTGCCGCTATCACGGCGTCGAACACCTGGTGTTCGCCTCGACCAGCTCCGTGTACGGCGCCAACACGCGGATGCCGTTCTCGGAACACCAGCCGACCGAGCATCCGCTGACGGTGTATGCCGCGACCAAAAAAGCAAATGAAATGATGGCGCACAGTTATGCCCATCTGTACGGTATCCCGAGCACCGGCCTGCGCTTCTTCACCGTCTATGGCCCCTGGGGCCGTCCGGACATGGCGCTGTTCCTGTTCACCAAGGCGATCCTTGCCGGCGAGCCGATCAAGGTCTTCAACCACGGCCGGCACAAGCGCAGCTTCACCTACATCGACGACATCGTCGAAGGCGTGATCCGCACGCTCGATCAGGCGCCGGCAGCCAACCCGGCCTGGAGCGGCGCGGCCCCGGATCCGGCCAGCAGCAACGCGCCCTACCGCCTGTACAATATCGGCAACGAACAACCCGTCGAGCTCCTGCGCTACATCGAGGTGCTCGAACAGTGCCTGGGACGCAAGGCCCGGATGGAGCTGCTGCCCTTGCAGGCGGGCGACGTCCCGGATACCGAAGCGGATGTTTCCGAGTTGATTGGCGCCGTCGGCTACCGGCCGACGGTCTCTGTCGAAGAGGGCGTCAAGCGCTTCGTCGAATGGTACCTCCCTTACGCGAACCGCTAGAATGCGCGCTGAACCACTCCGCGAACTCCCCCTGTCCATGCTGCCAGCTGACCAGCTGTCCCATCTCGATCGCCTCGAAGCCGAGAGCCTGCACATCCTGCGCGAGGTCGCCGCGGAGTTTCGCAACCCGGTGATGCTCTATTCGATCGGCAAGGACAGCACGGTGTTGCTGCACTTGCTGAAGAAAGCGTTCCATCCGGCGCGTCCGCCGATTCCCTTGCTGCACGTCGACACCACGTGGAAGTTTCGCGAGATGATCGCGTTCCGCGACGAAGTCGTGCGCCAGCAGAACGTCGAGCTGCGCGTGCACATCAATCCGGACGGCCTGCGTCAGGGCATCGGACCGATTACCCACGGCGCGACGGTGCATACCGACGTGATGAAGACGCAGGGCCTGAAACAGGCGCTGGATGCCGGCAAGTACGATGCCGCCATCGGCGGCGCGCGCCGCGACGAGGAAAAATCGCGGGCCAAGGAGCGGGTGTTTTCGTTTCGCAATGCCCAGCATCGCTGGGACCCGAAGAACCAGCGGCCGGAGTTGTGGAGCCTGTACAACACGCGCATCCATGCCGGCGAAAGCGTGCGCGTGTTCCCGCTGTCGAACTGGACCGAACTGGATGTCTGGTTGTACATCTTCCGCGAAAACATCGACGTCGTGCCGCTGTACTTCGCCAAGGAACGCCCGGTGGTCGAACGCGATGGCGGCCTGATCCTGGTCGACGACGAGCGCTACCCCTTGCTGGCCGGCGAAGCGCCGATGATGAAGAAAGTGCGCTTCCGCACGCTCGGCTGTTACCCGCTGACCGGCGGTTTCGAGTCGGAAGCCGACACCCTGGAGAAGATCATCGGCGAGATGCTGATCGCACGGACCTCGGAACGGCAGGGTCGCCTGATCGACAACGATCCGTCGGCGTCGATGGAAAAGAAGAAGCAGGAAGGTTACTTCTGATGACTGGCCCGATCGATATCTCCGCCTACCTCAAGCAACACGAAGCCAAGCCGCGCCTGCGCTTCATCACCTGCGGCAGCGTCGACGACGGCAAGAGCACGCTGATCGGCCGCCTGCTGTACGAGAGCAAGAACCTGTTCGATGACCAGTTGTTCGCGCTGGAGCGCGACAGCAAGCGCCACGGCACGCAGGGCGAGTCGATCGACTACGCACTGCTGCTCGACGGCCTGGACGCCGAGCGCGAGCAGGGCATCACCATTGATGTCGCCTACCGTTATTTCAGCACCGACAAGCGCAGTTTCATCGTCGCCGATTGTCCGGGCCACGAGCAGTACACGCGCAACATGGCCACCGGCGCGTCGACCGCGGACGTGGCGGTGGTGCTGGTGGATGCGCGCAAGGGCTTGCTGACGCAGACGCGCAGGCATACCTACATCGCGGCGCTGTTCGGCATCCGCCATGTAGTGCTGGCGGTCAACAAGATGGACCTGGTGGATTATTCGCAGGACGTGTTCGAAGCGATCGCCACGGCCTACGACGAGTTGGCCGCCACGCTCGGCATCGAGCACGTCACTGCCATTCCGCTGTCGGGCCTGGTCGGCGACAACGTGGTGACGCGTTCTCCAGCCATGCCCTGGTACACCGGTCCCGCCCTCCTCGAACACCTCGACACCATCGAGCCCGGCTGTGGGAGCGGCTTCAGCCGCGAAGACTCGCAGCCCGATGAAGAGCGTTCGCGGCTGGCTTCTAACAGACGAATGTCTGGTCAGCCGCTCCTACAGGAGGCGATGGGGTTTCGGATGGCGGTGCAGTGGGTGTGCCGGCCATCGCAGGACTTTCGCGGCTTTGCCGGGCAGGTAGCCGCCGGCGAAGTGCGCGTCGGCGATGAAATCGTCAGCGCCAGTTCCGGCCGCAAGTCGCGCGTGAGTTCGCTGTTCCTGGGCGACCGGCCCCTGGACTGCGCCCGTGAAGGGCAATCGATCCTGCTGACCCTGGAAGACGAAATCGACATCAGCCGCGGCGACATCATCGCCGCCGCCGACGCGCCGCCGCCGGTGTCCGACCAGTTCGGTGCGCACTTGTTATGGATGGGCGACGAAGCCTTGCTGCCCGGGCGCTATTACTGGCTCAAGCTCGGCACCCGTACCGTCGGTGCGCAGGTCACCGAGATCAAGTACAAGGCCGACATCAACACCCAGGAGCACATCGCCGCCAAGCGCCTGGAATTGAACGAGGTCGCCGCCTGCAACCTGAGCCTGGACCATCCGATCGCCTTCGAGACGCATGCCGACAACCGCATGCTCGGCAGCTTCATCCTGATCGATCGGCAGACGTTGGCGACGGTCGCCTGCGGCACGCTGGATTTCTCCCTGCACCGCGCCGCCAACGTGCACTGGCAGGCGCTGGATGTCGACCAGAGCAAGCGTGCCGCCATCAAGGGCCAGTCGCCGCGTTGCCTGTGGTTCACGGGATTGTCGGGTTCCGGCAAATCCACCATCGCCAACCTGGTGGAAAAGCGCCTGGTTGCTTCCGGCCATCACACCTACCTGCTCGATGGCGACAACGTCCGCCACGGCTTGAATCGGGACTTGGGCTTCAGCGATGAGGACCGCGTCGAAAACGTCCGGCGCGTTGCTGAAGTTGCCAAGCTCATGGTCGATGCCGGCCTGATCGTGATGGTGTCGTTCATCTCGCCGTTCCGCAGCGAGCGACGCATGGCGCGCGAAATGTTTGCCGCCAGCCAGTTCGTCGAAGTGTTCGTCGACACGCCGCTGGAAATCTGCGAACAGCGCGACATCAAGGGCCTGTACGCGAAAGCGCGGGCGGGCGAGATTCCCAACTTCACCGGCATCGATTCCCCGTATGAAGTGCCGGAAGCCGCCGAGCTGGTGCTGGATACGACTTCGATGCCGCCAGAAAAGCTCGCGCAAGCCGTGGTCGATCTAGCCCTAAGGTAACCGCCCCTGTGGGAGCGGCTTCAGCCGCGATGCACTTCGCCAAAACGCATCGCGGCTGAAGCCGCTCCCACATTCGAGCATCGCGGCTGAAGCCGCTCCCACATTCGAGCGTCGCGGCTGAAGCCGCTCCCACAGTTAGGCGACGATCAGCAGCAGCCGTGGTCGCCGAAGTTCGAGTCGCCCGCGGCCACGGCGACGCCGCGCGTCAGTCCTTTCTCGCTGGCCTGGTAATGATCGGCGATCACTCGGGCAACCACCGAGGTGACGCGCTTACCGGTCGGGATATGCAGGAATTCGTTCGGTCCGTGCGCGTTCGAGTGCGGTCCGAGCACGCCGGTGATGATGAATTGCGCGCCCGGAAATTTCTCGCCGAGCATGCCCATGAAGGGAATGGTGCCGCCTTCGCCCATGTACATCGCCGGAGCGCCGAAGAATTCCAGGCTCGCGTGATCGATGGCGTGCTCCAGCCACGGCGCCAGCGCCGGCGCATTCCAGCCGGTCGACGCTTTTTCGACTTCGAATTCGACCGTGGCGCCGTATGGCGGATTCTCGGTCAGCACCTTCTTCAACAGCTCGCTGGCGACTTTCGGATTCAGCGTCGGCGGCAGGCGCAGGCTCAGCTTGACCGCCGTGCTCGGCCGCAGCACATTGCCGGCGTTGGACAAGGCCGGCAGGCCGTCGACGCCGGTGATCGAGAGCATCGGCCGCCAGGTGCGGTTCAAGATCAGCTCGGTCAGGTCTTCCGCCATCGGCACCATGCCCGGCAGGAACGGAAACTTGTCGAAGACGTCCTCGCCGATGACTTCCGCGGCGCGGACTGCCTGCAGGCGCCGCTGTTCCGGAATCTCGACCGACAATTCATCGATCAGGATGTTGCCCGTGGCTTCGTCTTCCAGACGGGAAAGCAACTGGCGCAGGACGCGGAAACTGGACGCCACGATGCCGGACGCATCGCCGGAGTGCACGCCTTCGCTGAGCACCTTGACGCGCAGATTGCCACCGGCCAGACCGCGCAGGGAGGTGGTGCACCACAGCTGATCGTAGTTGGCGCAGCCCGAGTCCAGGCAAACCACCAGCGACGGCTTGCCGATGCGCTCGGCCAGATGGTCGACGTAGTAGGGCAGGTCGTAGCTACCGGATTCCTCGCAGGCCTCGATCAGGATTACGCAGCGGCTGTGCGGCAGGCCCTGGTCCTGAAGCGCGCGGATGGCGGTCAAAGAACCAAAGATCGCGTAGCCGTCGTCGGCTCCGCCGCGTCCATACAATCTGTCGCCCTTCAGGACTGGCTTCCACGGTCCGAGGTCGTCGGCCCAGCCGGTCATTTCCGGCTGCTTGTCGAGATGGCCGTAGAGCAGCACGCAGTCGTCGCCCTGGCCGGCGATCTCGATGAAGATCAGCGGCGTGCGGCCGTCCAGGCGCACAACCTCGACGCTCAGGCCGGCGATCGACTGCTTTCGCGCCCAGGCGGCGAGCATCTCGGTGGCGGCGTCCATGTGGCCGTTGGCCTGCCAGTCGGCATCGAACATCGGCGACTTGTTGGGGATACGGATGTACTCGATGAGCTGCGGGACGATGTCGCTATCCCATGCCTCGCTGACGAGGCGATCGGTTCTTGCCGTATCCATTGGACGCGCGACTCCCACACAGGTTAGACGCCAATTCTAGCCGACCGGGTGGGAAAAGGCTGACCCCGGGATGAGCCCGAATCGCAGGCCAATGTACGGAAATGGCCGATGGGTCCGGATTGGTGGCCCATGGACACTAATCACACCGGGACGGCGCAGCCCGTACGGCCCCAAATCCATTCATTTCCGGAGCTTTGCCATGAACAAGTTCAGCCTGATTCTCAAGTCCATCGCCCTGTCTGCGTTGCTGGCCACCTCGGCCTTTGCCGGCGGCGAGCGCGTGAATATCAATACCGCCGATGCCGCGACGCTCGATCGCGTGCTGGTCGGCATCGGACCGTCGAAGGCACAGGCCATCGTCGTGTACCGCAAGACCAACGGCGCGTTCCGCAGCGCCGATCAACTGGCTTCGGTGAAGGGCATCGGCCTGGCCACGATCGAAAAGAATCGCGATCGCATCGTCGTCAGCGGCGCAGCGGCTCCCGCGGCCGCACGTACGGGCGCCGCCAAGCCGGTGCCCGCCCGCAGCGGCAGCGCCCGTCGCTGACCGGAGATCGTCGCGGCGCGCCACGGGTGCGTGGCGCGTTGCACACCGTTTCTCTCCTCCCAGCGACGCGGCCCGGCCGCACAAGGATCCATCATGCATACCCAGGGAATGTCCGCTGCCGCCCGCGACGCCGCAGCTGGACCCGCGTACGTGGTGACGGTAAGCACCTTGCTTCGCCGTCCTTTGTTTCTGGATGCGGACGCGGCGCGCGCGGTCGCACGGAGGCAGTCCGAGTCTTCGATCTGGGCCCAGTCGCGGTGCCTGGCGTGGGTGCTCCTGCCGGATCGTTGGCAGGGGCTGGTGGTCCTTGCAGCGGGGGACTCGCTGAAGGCACTGGTTCGCCGGTTCAAACAGGTCAGCGCCCGCGGGGTCGAAGCCAGATTCCGGATCAATGGCTGGCTCTGGGCCAACGATTTCACCGTTCGTGT
>Ga0209211_10008850_pt1 | contig 13634 bp, 6 predicted proteins | sample RifGroA2_FD_183992 | JGI IMG/M metagenome (GOLD analysis project Ga0209211, IMG submission 183992) | Groundwater microbial communities from Rifle, Colorado, USA - Groundwater A2 (SPAdes) (version 2) | ecosystem: Environmental > Aquatic > Deep subsurface > Groundwater | place: Rifle, Colorado...
TGCTCCCGTGTAAACCTTTGTCAGTTTGAAATCTTTCTGTGAAGCATCATCCTGAAGCTGGGTCGCACGGAGTCCCGCCATACCGGGCAAGAAATTCTCCATCGCCCACACATCCCAAGTCTTCTCACTCGTCGAAAAGAAAATTCTTTTCCCATCCGGGTGAGCAACTAGATCGAATACTTGTTGTGACAACGGGCCAAGTTTTTCTGGCTTGCTTCCATTGACCGCAACACGCCAGAGGTCCATCTTCTTATCCGCCTCTGTTCTCCTCGCAAACATTACATATCGACCATCTGGTGTCCAAGCGATGCCTGCTGGCCTGCCCGCTCTCTCTCGAATGATCTCGTCCCTTATAAGGAATAGTCCGTGCGCTTGCCCTCCTCCTGCGGCGATCAGAACTATGCCAAGTGAATCGGTTTTCGGATTCCTCCGCCATGATGCGAATTGTTTTCCATCAGGAGAGAGTGTCATGAACCTATAGTCAAATTCATGGCCATTCCACGTAAAGATCTCCTGCCGTTCTCCGCTGGCGAGATTGTGACGCACAAGGCGGGCTCCGAGGGTCAGGTACATGGACTTCCCATCCGGGAACCAGCCCTTTGCGGCGTGCCCTGCGTTTGTCGTCCAAGCCCGGTCAAGCAGAACTTTGGATTCGCCTGTCCTGGTGTCGATCTGAAAGAGGTGGGGCACAGGCATGCTATCCTTGCCAACAACCATAAGAAAGCGGCTGTCAGGTGCCCAAGTCAATTCAAAACCTGGTCCGAAGTTCACGGGATACTCCCGGTCTTCTCCGGTTTTGAGTGAACGAACAACCAGGACTCTGTTTCCAGGCGCCCAGAAACTCTGGTTGCGACCGCGGGACGAAATATATGCCAGGAACTGACCGTCCGGGGAACATGCAGGAGTCGAGTTGAACCCGACAAATCTGCTGGAAATTGCCGCAGGAGCGGACAAGAGTTTGCCGCTGGTTGGATCAATATCGGCCGTGTAGACATCATCCCCACCGACAGACAGTCCGTAGTACAGTGTCCCGTTTGATGTAATGCTAAACGGCCGGATGTCTCCAATATCCGGTTTGACGAGCCGAGGCGAACCCTGTGCTTTGCCATCGAGTACGGAGACCAACCAGAATCCGGGCGTACCACCACGATCGCTTGTAAAGAGAATGCTCTTTCCGTCGGGAGCCCAAACAGGCGAGGCGTCGTTCGCCGGGTGATCGATCAATCGGACTTGACGGGTTCCGTCCGAAGCGAGAAGAGAAATATCATGATCCTGCGCATTCCCGTCCTGAGCGTGATCGTATGCGATCCACCGACCGTCAGGAGAAAAGGCCAGTTTCCCAGGCGACCCGCGATCAAACGACTTCAGAACTCGTAACGAGCTGTCTATTGTGGAGATCAATGTGATATTGGTTCCTGCCTCTTTCCCCCAAAGAACTGCCAGGATTTCTGTTCCGTCCTGAGACCAAGCCTCCGGAAGCAAGTATTCTCCTGTTCCTCGATAAAGGATACGCGGCTCTGAGCCATCGATACGCACAGCCCGCAGACTACAGTATCCACTTTTATCCAGCCAGGCATATGCCACTTGCTTCCCGTCAGGCGATACAGCAGAGAAGTCCGCACATTCTCTCGATGACCATGATCCCTTGTTTGTCAGTCGCCGAATTGACCCAGTGCTCATATCACGGACTGCCAGATCACCTGTACTCCAATCTGTGAAGGAGAGGTACCGACCGTCTTGTGAAATTCCCCCCTCGATGTCAACGCCTGGACCCGTCCACAGTTGGCGCACACTCAGCTCGGGCACCTTCTTGGATTGTGAAGCATTTTCGAGCGCGAGCAAACGGCTCCGTGCTTCCGCTACTACCTCCCGCTGATCCGCAAAGTCCTTGACAATCCTTTGGTATGCGTTCGTCGCTTCCTTTTTCCCAAGTTTCTCATAGCACCGCCCGATGTGCAGCAATGCCTTTGCGGTAAGGGATTTGGTGGCTGCGCTTTTCTTGACAACATCAGAATAAACCTCTATTGCCTTCGCCAGTTCTCCCTTCACTTCTTCAAGCTGCATCGCTTTCTGAAATAGTTCCTCGGCCTTTTGGGCCAGTCCCTGGTGGCTGGCTAGAATCAGAGCTGCAATTGTGCAGCACATGCGAATCACTATCTTGTTCATAGATCCTCCTCATTGCGAGATGAAAACGATTCATCTCAAATGTGCAGGAACTACTATTAATTGTCGTAACGAGGATGCAAAAAGATGTTAACAGAATGAAAAGTTTTGTGCGTCCCCTATCCAAGGAACTTGTAGCCGATTCCGTGCAGAGTGATGATAAGCGTCGGCTGATCCGGATCGTCTTCGATCTTCTGGCGGAGCTTGGCGATATGCGTATCGACGGTTCTCGTATTCGGGAAGGTCTCGTACCCCCACACATGGTTGAGTAGGTCCTCCCGCGATACAACCTCGCCGCGGCGCTCGATGAAGTATTTGAGGATTTCAAACTCACGTGCTGAAAGTGAAAGCGGCTTCCGTCGCTTGAGCGCGTTGTATTTCCTGAAGTTGATTTCAAGATCGCCGATATGATAGATCTCCGGGATCTTGGTGCCGGATTTTGTTCGCCGCAAGAGAGCTTTGATTCGCGCGAGGAGCTCCAGCAGACTGAACGGCTTTGTAACGTAGTCGTCAGCCCCAAGCTCCAACCCCGTAACAATTTCCGCTTCCTGACTCTTCGCGGTTAGCATAATAATGGGAATGGCAGGCTTCTCTTCCTTCAGGCTTTTGCACACCTCGTACCCATTCTTTTTCGGCAACATCAAGTCTAAGATCACGAGATCGGGCTGCTCGTCCAACGCCTTGCGGCACCCGGTCTCACCATCGTAGGCTGCAGTCACTTCATAGCCTCTCGCCTCAAGGTTAAACTTCAGCCCCATGACCATATCTTGCTCATCTTCGATAATTAGGATTTTTTCCATACGCATTCCAATTCAGACCAAGCGGGCGCGATGTTGCAGCCCGTACCGATGATTTCAAAACGTAGAGTCTTTTCCGATAACCGACGAATCAAGCTTTCTGTGCGAGTGGAATTTTCATAGTGAACGTACTCCCTTTTCCGAGCTCGCTTTGGACCTCAATCGTCCCCCCGTGCGCTTCGACGATATGCTTCGTTAAGGTCAGGCCAATGCCGGTTCCACGTGTTTCCTTTGTCTTTTCGTTGTGCACCCGGTAGAACTTCTCAAAGATCTTTTCCAACGCCTCCTTTGGAATTCCGACACCTTCGTCCTCAATGGAAACAGCGGCGAAGCCTGCGTCTCGTTCGACCGAAATCCGAATGACCTTTCGATCATCCGAGTATTTCGTAGCATTGCTGAGGAGGTTCAGAATTGCCTGTGAGATCGCATCTGTGTCGAATCGTGCGATCAGAGATTCCTCCGGATAACGCCGTTCCACGACAAATCCTATATCCCTGATGTGGAACATGTACGCCTCAACGGTGTTGCGCACGACATCAACTATGTCCGCCTCCTCGTAGTGGTACTCTTTGTTGCCAGCATCCATCTTTGAAAAGTCGAGCACATTGTCAATCAAGTGCGTGAGACGCTCGCTCTCTTTCCTGATGATGCTGTAGAACTCTTTTCGCTTGAGTTCGTCGGTTACGATGCCGGACTCGAGTGTTTCGCCGAACATCCGAATCAAAGCGAGCGGGGTTTTCAGTTCGTGCGAGACACTTGAAACAAACTCGGCTTTCGTTCGGGACACTTCCATTTCGTGTGCAGCTGCACGCAGCGTGACAACCACTCCAATCACCAGCACAGAGACAATGCTTAGCAACAGGAGCAGATACATGTTTCGTTCGGTGTCAATGACCTTCTCGATACTCCTCCCCTCAGTGTCAAATATCGCCACCTTCCAGCCGCGAAAAACCTCGGGGAAACTCTCAACAACCAGTGGACGCTGCACAGCGCGATTGCAGAGAACGGAGATGACACTGTCTCGCTCATCCAGTATTCCAAAAGCGACTGTTTCCCCCGATTCCACGGAGCGGGCTGCCTCGCTTAGCAGCTGGGTCGCAAAGTATTCGGGGTCGATCTCAAATCCCATCAACAACGGTTCATTCCTCTGACTACCCGATGCAAGCCTGAAGTACGCAAGCTGACAGAGCAGATTGTTATTTCGCACCAAGATGTGGAAGGGACCGGCCCTCGAATTGTCGCCATTAAAGAAATCAAGATTGAGTTGAGGGAGAAGTTCCCGGCGCATCGACTCGACAAACTGAATCTGATTCTGGACGTGGGACGCTTTGTTTCGTAGCGCCGCAATCGTTGCTCGAGCTGGCGCTTGAGCCGGAGTACGGTGTGCGGCGCTCTCAACTTCCGCACCAACAAGGTTTACGTAGTACTGGAATCCCCCATCTGAGAGATCCCAGGGATGAGCAAGAATGTATTGAAAGAGAATCAGCGTGATAGAGTCGTTCGGTGCGGCGGAGCCGATTGAGCGATAGCCCTCCGCTATCTGAGACAGCGCAACGACCTGCGCCGGGACGGTTCCGATGAACGAGCTGGAGAAACGTGGTGCGAGGATTATATGATACTCGCGGATCCCCTCGCGATGCCGTTCTCCCTTCAGATAGCAGCGGGCAATCCGGGAATGGAGAATCGCCGCTTCTTCAGAAGACACATTGCTTTCAAGTATGGCACGATACAACTGGATCGCCCCCTCCATATCGTTCCGCGCAAATTCTGCCGTCTCCGCGGCCTGCAAATTCTCGGAGAATTGATGGCTGACCGTTGGACGTCGGTGGCTTCCCGGTGTCCAGTGTGAGCGGACAAGATCAGTGATCACTCCACCGCTTCGATCAAGAAGAAAAGGATTTCTGAACGCAATAAACTCGGAATCGATCATGCTCAGCCACTGTTCCAGACGAACCTGTCCATCGGCGCCTGGAAAGGTCTTCATCGACCTTTGCCGGATGCTGTCTTCGATGTGTGAGATTTCTTGGTCCACCTTATCGCGGAGAAGGGCAACCGTGTTCCGGTAGCTCGCACGGAGACTGCTCGCTTTTTCATCGACAGATCGCACACCGAGGTAACTCAGGATGGCGCTGGGGAGTAGAATCAGGATAAGGGCAAAGAGGAGAAATTTTGTCCTCGGTGAAGTGTGTTTGAGCGGATCAAACATACGCAAATCTACGCTTCCGCAGGTTAATCCGCTTGAAGAAATTGTAAAACGTTGTAAAAGAACGACTGTCGGTCTCGCGATGGTTGAGCGGACCAATCAAAATGCGCCGTCTCGTGTCGCGCCAGAAATGAGAATCCAGAAGATTGGACTTGAATCCGCCATCGGCGCAAGAAACTCCTGTAATCCATGTCGACAAATCAGGAGCTATGACGGAGAGGTACGTTTCTGAAAGGCTGAGGAGGAAGGAAACGTGGAGTACAGAAAAGCTCTGGGCAAGCTCAGGCACTCAATAATGTTCTACCTCGCTACAAGAAACAAAACAAAGGGGCAAACCTTTTCAGATTCGACCCCTAAGGTAGACTTTGTCTTAATAAGAGCAGACGTCGACCATTTCCGTTGTCGGCTCTCAAAACACACATGCCAATCGAATCTTTTCAGAAATCGATTGGCAGTATCCTGTACCCCCAACAGGGTCTACACAGCATTGGATGCAGAGAACTCTGAGTTGTACTACACGGTAGAATTCGAACAAATGTTAGTCTTGCAGACACGGCCGATGAAATGTGACCCACCACTCAGAAGAGACAGCAAGAGTATACTCGTTGCAGGTTCAAGTCCGGGGGCCGGCTACGTGCGGCAGTTGCAACCTTGCATCGCAGATACGAATTCGAACCTTAGGTGAGCGGATGGGACGCCAGTATCGAGAAAGATCTCGAACTACACCGTGTGGTCGGGATGCCTCTGGATGAAAGCGCCCGGTCGATGATAGCCGGGCACTTACAAGTTGACATCGATTCAGCGAAAACGATCGAAGGGCAGGGCTGTGATGTCCCGTTCTTAGAATTTGCAGGCTCCCCTATCTTGCTTGCCCTTTGCTAATTTGCTCTGCCAATAATCGAGCCCACCGTTGTTTTCAATCAGCGCACCTGAGTTTATGCACGGAGATTCAGGCTTCAGCTTGTATCCACCTGTAGAATGTCTGCCGTGGCTGGCTTTGCCCGGATCCGCGAACAAAGGGTCAGAGGTAATCTTCCAACTGTCCTCGGGCTCACTCTCTGGATGGTTCCCAAAGAAGCAATTGTACTCAAAGACATTCTCCTTACTCTCCCCCCACACATATGTACTTCTGCCCAAGTTGAAGATAATGTTGTTTCTAAACCACGTCTGCCTCGCATACCCCGGTGCTTTGCCAAATATATCGAATTCAATGATCTTCGGCGTTAGCGTGTCGCCGACGAAGATCGTGTTGTTGTATATCTGGGTATTCGTCACTGGTCCATCAAAAGTGATGACTCTGTGAATGTCATTCTGGCTGATATTGAACCGGACAATAGTACCATCATTGTAGCCACGGGGTGGGGGTGATTGCGGATTGTTGCAAAGATTCACCATTCCGCCGCCGTTACTGTGACTGTAGTTATACTGTATTACGGTTCCTTCACTATTGTAATCACTATCAACGGCTGCACCTTCCAGGCCATAGTACTTTGTTCCATAGACCTCGTTCGACTGAATGACCGCATCTTTACATCCGAAAACATAGATTGCATTGCCGTGAAATCTGGCCGCAGCGTTGACAACAACGTTGTTTTCGATCGATGGGGCAAGTGATGATCTGATGCCGATTGCGTTCTTCCCAATATCCTCAAGACGATTGTTATGGATTTTCACCCCTGTAAACCGCAGTTCTTGCCAACGTGGATCGCGCGGATGCGGTCGAAAATCGGTCCAAGTGTAAATGCCAGTATTGTCCGTATGCATGACAGTACAGTGCTCGACAAGTATGTCTTCAAAGCGAGTCGTCAACTTGGTACCGCGAACCTCGAAAGCAATGCCGCCTGTCGTTTTCGAAACGACATCCTCTCCCAACTTTCCACGCACATTGTGAACGTCAAGTCTCCTGAGAACAATGTGGCAAAGAACACGTCCAGCGTCCTCCGCCAGGATGTAGATCCCGCGTCTCAGGCCTTCTCCTGGTGCATCATTGGAAACATCAAGATTAGAAATCTCCCACCAATCCTGGTTCCTGAGCATTACAGCTGCAACGCCACCATCACCTATGATTCTTGGTTTTCTTCCTCTTCCGTAGCTGTTTATAACGATTGGCCTATTCACCCCGCCGTTTCCATTGGGCATGAGCATTCCATTCCAGGAGCTTCCCGCCCTGAAATATATTGTATCACCCGGATGAAAATTGGTGGAATTGATTCGTGACAAGCTTTTCCATGCGGATCCAACCTCCAATCCGTTATTTGAGTCCGTGCCATGCTCTGAATCGACATAATACGACGTTGATTGTGCCGAGAGTGAACCACAGAATAATAAAGAAGATATGGAAACGAACGCAGTCCACCGTCGAGATGTTGACTTCAGCATTTGAGATCCTCATGATATTCCATAAGAACTTGCAGAATCCACGATAGCTGAGATTACCCCGTCATTTGACCAAGCATCATCTGTGCAACTGTTTTCCACCCGGATTGGAGCAAGTCTGTCACACGATTGCGTATGGAGTACTACCGGGATAACATGTCATCAGACCGGCGGGTTAACCATTCCGCGCGATCAGAGTGTTGTCAAATCCCAGTGCCTGACAAGTGATAGCAAGGCCACTGGCTACAAATCCCCTCCACTCGTCAATCACCGCATCAAGATCATTTTGATAGCGCTGATTGCTCGCTGATAATGTATTTTGCAGATATACATCCCCGAGGACACTTGGCTCCCATTATTCGAACGCGCATCCCACACGACCTCCTTTAAGCCAGCACTTTCAATTCCATCCCTGATTGTTCTGATTTCTGAACCGAGAATATCATATACCGAGACTTTGACATAACCTGAATTCGGAAGCGAATACGAAATCCTTGTCTCGGGATTGAATGGGTTGGGATAATTTTGTTTCATCTCAAAACGCGTCGGCGCGATAATCGCTTCTTGTTCAACGCCGGTTGTCTTCCTATAGATCATCAAGGCTGGAAGTATCCCGGAAGTGGCCCTCATCGATCTGAACCGAGCGTCAGTCCCCAAGAGAGAGTCATTCGTAAGGCAAATCGAGACTTTTTTATCACCGGCGTATTCAGACTTCACAAAGCTGGTGATGTTGAAGAAATAGGCTGTGTCACCGTAAGTAGTTTGCTGAGCCGATGTGCGTGGCACTAAGTCCTGGCTGAACAAGTATTTGCCCTTGGAGGGCGCATTGTTCCAGGTAAGTACTGCACCCGTCCAACTGTCGTCGTCCATTCCATAGATGTCCGCTCGATTCTTTCCACCAGGATAGGACACAATCTGGACTGCACCCAATCTCAGTTTTACACTGTCAATAGCACCCGTATAGTTACTGAGGTCAAACTTCAGATACATATTTCTCCAGATGGTTTGGTCTGTATTTGTCACCAACGGTGAGCGAATTCGGAGAAGTACATCTGCACCCATTACTGTTGTGGGAGTAGTGAGCAACGAGTACGTATCTTCAGCAGGCCTTAGAGAATCTGCACTCTGGCTTTTTGCCGATGTGAGGTCCACCAATAGTAGTGATACAAACCAAAGCAGGCGTGAGGCGCGAATTAAATTCTTCATGTGATTCCTCCCGGATTGTGTATGCAACGTTATCGAAAGATCTATAAACTCAGACCAACTGAAAACACATTCACAGAGTTAAGTCGGCCGAGATAAGCGAGGGCATAGTCGAATCGCACTTTCCTATCGTCCGTAATTGAGTATTCGAAGCCGAAACCAAGGGTGTACTTTTCTTCGTCATAGTTGAACCGGTACCCGCAGCGAGCGTAGAAGTTGTATGAGAAGAAGTATTCTACTCCAAGGTTGATTTTCTCGGGCCCATCATTCGGTTTGATATACTCTGTCGCAACAGTCAGCCGATGCGGGCTTTGCGGCGCACTCTCAAGAATGTCATATGCCGCCCCGAGAAAAAACATCATTGGCATGCTCACTTTGACAGGAGGGATTTTAATTTGATCACTATAGGAGGTAAATTGGGCATCAGGACCAAAATTCCTGGCAAGCATCGAAACTCGAAGACTCCCCAGTCCTGTCCAGTATAACGTCCCGATATCGAGCGACCAATTTCTCGTGGTCGCGTCATCGAGTTGTTCCTCTACCATCCGCACATTTCCCCCGAGCTGCAGGCTCTTGGTGATTTGACGGCTATATAACAAACCAATCGCCAGGTCATGGCCCGAAAATGTACCCAGGCCCTCAGTGATCGGCAAGATACCGAGATCGTTACCCAGCTGGTCATATGATTGGCCCACCACCGTTCGCACCATCTCGCCATAATCCAGGTACTGTAGATTCAAACCAACGCATCCCCAATTTCCCAGGTTTTGAACGAATGAGACTCCACTGTATTGTATGTCCGCTACCCACTTCATCGAAGAGAACTGAACATCTAGGTTCTTGATATCCGCAGCTGACGCCGGATTCATGAAGGCGGCGTTTGCGTCACCGTACGACAGGGCGGCTTTTACTCCCCCCATCGCGGCGCTCCTCGCATTTGCCGGCAGCTTCAGGAATTGCCACCCCGACGAGCCTACATTGCTGTACTCCATTGGATGAACTCCCCAATCGGGTTGGTTACCAGCGATTTGTCCCTGGCACTCTCTGCTTAACATTAGCAGCAGGCACAGAGTCGGTGGGACAATTCCTACTCTCATCACTATTCGACGCCGCAATGCGTTCATTCCAGTCGTCTTCTTCTATTTGATGACCATGAACTTGCCAACAGACGTTTCACCTTCATGACCGGGAACGTGTGATTCGACGTGGAAGATGTACAGCCCAGGCATCACATTCTGCCCGAAATCGGTCATCATGTAGTCTTTTCCAGATTGAGTTCCCCATGACTGCACACCACCTTCAGTGTGTTCTATGGTCCTCACCAGATCGAGAGCAAGAGTATAGATCCGGATAGTGCATTGCGCAGGAATGTTGACGAACGTCAATCGTTTCTTTTCATCAGTACCAGGGAATCCACTTTGTTGTTTGAAAGGATTCGGCACTACTAGAATCGTGGAAAGTTTGTTGCTTGCCTCTGGTTCGGCAGCTACGGGATAGAAGTTGTATCCTGTCTTTGCACATTCATTGCCGCTAGAGTCGACACTGGTTACGCAGTAGCGATACGGCACATTACTTTGCGCCTTGATGAAGTAGAAAATCTTGCCCCCGCTATAGAATGAGTCTGCCTTGGCTTGTGTGAGCGAGTCGATCAGCTCCCAGGGTCCTTCAATTGAGTTTCCTGATCGATATATTTTGTACAGCGCAAAATCGTTTCTTCTCAACTGAGGATCTTTGTAACCCCTGTGAACGGCTTTCCATATAATCGTGACGCCGACGACGGCAGCGCCGTTGACCTTCGACAGTGCTGGCTCAATTCTCAGCTCGTTTGCACTGTTATTCGGGAAAACAAGAGGCGCGTCTGCCGGAGTCGGCGGAGGGATGTCCCCATAGGGAATTCTGTAATCATTTTCCACAAGTGCGCTTGCTGCTGCCCAATTCTGTTTCAGATTCTTGAGCCCTGCTTGGACAAAATGCAGCGTGGCCGCCGTATCACCTCTCATGGTGATATTACGGTCCATCCCACCCGCAACGAGGACTTCGATCCACTCAATGGACTTCCCCGGCGCGATGTCGTATGGACCAATTGCATAGATGTATCGCGGATTCCGTTCCCATAGACTTCCCGCCCCTGGAACAGAATAGCCTTTGCGAATGGAATCATAGGCCGCTCGCCAGCTGACCTTTGGCTGGGGTTTATTCCGAATAAACTCGACAAGCGTCGAGTAGTTTGGATCTGATACAGGGGACAGCATTAACTCGTCTGATGGTGCGTTAGCATCGGTCGATACAATAGTGCGCCAGACTTTTCTTTCTCCTTCTTTATTGATGGGAATTTGCGAGGGCAGGAATGAGTATGCATACACCCACGGAGAATAGAGTTTATAATCGTTTGAGCCTTGTATTCCTATATTTCCCGGATCACCTGCATTGCCGGTCATATTCCCTGGCGGAATGGAATATGCGGGATCATTACCATTTGGATCTTTCGTATTGTCGTCATAGAAAATGAAACCAAGGGTATCGCTCACTTCCGAATCCCAAAGATATTCTTTGTCCCAACCCGGAGATACGGAATTCGGTCGATAGGGTCCCGTCATCGCAAAACATCGCGCATAGTAGAAATTCGCAAGTGTGCTGGTGTCGACGTTGGTCAGTTTGCATCTAATGATCAGGAAATCTGAATATCGTGGGATACTCCATCCCATGATTTTGCCCTCAAGTGTATATCCCATATGAGGCTTGCCCAGCGCATCATACGCAGGAGAGTTCATCGTTCCAGTTATATATTCTTCTGGTTGTGTTGCGTCGACAGCAAGGTTGTAGTTCTTGTTCAGCTTCGTCGGAATCCACCCCATTGCACCTGCGACTTGCTCGACTGTTTTGTTATTGCGATATGTCCAAGCGGCGTCAATGCCGCGAACTTGCGCACCGTGGTACACAAAGTTATTGTCAAAGCCTCCTCCGGCATTGTTATTATGACCCCAGTAGCCCGGATAAGCGAGCAGCCAGGTTATGGGGTTCGATTGTTCTCGTTCAAGTGCACCGTTTGGATACGCCTTTATCCACATTCTTCCCCGGGTCATCATTTGAGCTTCGACTGTCTGAGCGCTCAAGGTCGCCGGCCGTATGATACATCCAATGAGCACGAGCAGGCACACAAAGTATTTCGATAGAGGAGAACTCATGACTCTATATTTCGCGTTGTGTTCATTCAGCACTAAAACTCAATAGACATTCCAATGTTCATTTGCATCGGCAAATTCGTGTACCAATACCACTCTGCGGGCTCCTTTGTGAAGGAGTTAAATGGCAGCATGCCGTTCGTCAAGTATGTCGTCAGCTGGGTGCCATTGAGAAGCCTGTCAGGTTCATCACTCAACAATCTCAAATGCCTATTGTTGAAAAGATTCGTCACTTGGACGAACAGTTTCACCTTCAGTCCACTGTTGCGCCAGAAGGCTTTGTTGATGTTGAGATTGGTATTCCATCGATCTTCCCACCGACGGTTGTCCGGAGTTCTCTCTCCCGTGTAGTCAGATGGATACCAAGTATATGTTTCACCTTCGACCCATCGAGTTGAGGTACTGATTGACCAGTCACCGAACGGATGGCACCCGAATATCACGGGGCCAAAGTCCTCAGGGCTCGTGATATTGAGTCTCATAATTGCTGAATTATGTGGATTCCATCCTGCGTCATCCGTGCCGACATTCCCGTTGTCTGTATTGTTGTTCTTTGAATTGCTCGGCGTCCACACTCCATTGGTGTAGCGATCCTCTGCCCGTTTCCCATCGGGAAATGATTTGTACATTCTATCATAGTGGTACTCTCCCGTCGCAAGGTAAGAGAGATTGTATGAGAGATCGATGTTGATCCAGCGAAGTCGCGATCCGAGCTTCATTTCAATCCCACGCACCCGAGCCCATGCACCGTTCACTGTCGTGTACAGCCACCGAATGTTCCTACCCGGGACCTGTCCATCCGGGTTATAGGGATCGCCGTAAAGCCTCGTGTCGACACTGCCACCTGATTCCTGGAATGAACTGCTCGCCGGACCTTGATCGATGCCGAGGGATGTGAGATCGTATGCGTCTTTCACGTATAGTGTGAAATCAAACAATAACATATCGGCGATGTTTTGTTCGAATCCAATCTCGTATTGCGTCATTTTCTCCCATGTGAGTGCAGGATTGCCTACCTTCGGTCCGTAGAACCTATATATTACCGTGGTCGTATCTGGCAATTGCCAATCCGTTGTCATGTCATAGGTAAATCCATCTCCCTGCGCGATGACCTCAGGCATATTCAAGAGCTTGTTCCATGAAGGCCTTTGATAGAATTTCCCAAACATGAAGTGAAGTACGGTTGTTTCCGTTATCGGATGTGAGATACCAAGGCGGGGAGAGAGTGCGTACTGCGTCGCAGGAGCGTAGTAATCAGGTCCCGACCCATCAGGCCGATATCCGACCTTACCGATTTTCCCGGGATTCCCCGGCGTTTCCGCTGATATCATGAGAGGATCAAAGATGTCAGTCGAGACGGCCTTGTTGATGTTGAAAAAATCCAGTCTAAGACCGGCGTTCACAATCATGCCGCCGAGCTCGATCTTGTCCTGGGCGTAGATTGCTCCCTCGTAGGGATGATTCGTTTCAGGTATGATATCATTCACTTGTGCATAGCGAGCCGCCGTGCCACCCAGCATCGTTCCTTCGTGGACGGTTTTCTGATATTCCTGCAACGAAAAAATGAATCCACTCTTCACGAGATGGTTTTTCGTAATCTGACTTGTCAAATCTCCCTTAAGCACGTACGTGCGCGAATCAGACCAGTTCCTCCAAATATCGCCGGGCATTCCCCAACGAATGTACCCCGACTGGAAGCTGATCGGGAAG
>Ga0209211_10008854_pt1 | contig 13629 bp, 9 predicted proteins | sample RifGroA2_FD_183992 | JGI IMG/M metagenome (GOLD analysis project Ga0209211, IMG submission 183992) | Groundwater microbial communities from Rifle, Colorado, USA - Groundwater A2 (SPAdes) (version 2) | ecosystem: Environmental > Aquatic > Deep subsurface > Groundwater | place: Rifle, Colorado...
CTATAAATGCTAAAATAAAACAAGCCACAAGACATAATAAAGGCACTAGAGATATAGACTTTTTTCACTTTAGATTAAATCTAATTTTATGACTTCAGCACATCAAAATAAAATTATCCCTAATTTTATGCTATACGTAAGATAAATTTGTACATTTTGTACAAAAGGGATATAGTATAGAGGTATAAGGCGGGTTGTAAGCTATACCCTTATAACCTTTTCCTTGTAAAAAAATGTACGGTTTTATCACGTTTCTTGTATAAAATGGCATTACTTTTACACAAATATTTATTTTATGATTCTACAAACTCCGGTTGAAATTGCATCTTTCCCAGCAAAAATAAAGCATCATCAACGTATTTTACTGATGGGTTCGTGTTTTGCCGAAAATATTGCCGAGAAATTAAATAATTCAAAATTTATCACAACTTGCAATCCGTTTGGTGTGGTTTATAATCCAATATCGTTGCTTAACTGCTTCGAAATTTTAAAAAACCAAAAATTATTTACCGAAAACGACTTGTTTTTTGAAAATGGAGTTTGGAAAAGTTTTGAGCATCACAGTAGTTTTAGTAAGGTTGATAAAAATGACACTTTGCAAAACATTAACAACGATATTGTCAATGCTTCAAGTTTTTTAAAAAAGACTGATGATGTATTTATAACACTTGGTACGTCATGGATATATGAGCATATTGAAAAAGGTTTTGTAGTTTCAAATTGCCACAAAGTTCCATCTTCAAATTTTAATCGCAAACTGTTAACAGTTGATGAAACATTTTTATCGTTACAAAAAATTGTAGAAATAATTAAAGAAATAAATAACAATGTTCAAATAATTTTTACTGTCAGTCCAATTCGACATTTAAAAGATGGATTACATAAAAATAATGTAAGTAAAGCCATTTTATTTGCAGCTCTTAACCATTTACAAAACTACAATTCAGAAATTTATTATTTTCCTGCTTACGAAATTTTAATTGACGAACTTCGCGATTATCGTTTTTATGCTGATGATATGCTACATCCATCAAAAATGGCAATTGAATACATCTGGAATATGTTTTATAACACATTTTTTGATAAAGAAACCATAGAAGCAATTAAAAAAATTGAAGATATTAGGATTGCTATGCTTCATAAACCATTTTTTCCTAAATCCAAAGACTACAAAACATTTAAAGAAAAAAATTATGTAAGTGTTTGTAAATTAAGTCAAAAATATCCTGATATTGATTTTAATATTGAAAAAGATTTTTTTAAAATATGTTGAAATGCTAAAATTTGTTTATAAACATAATGTTATTTTTGACTAAATGAATTTATTGTTGTAATTTTGCACATTCTTTAAATAAAAAGGATAGTTTTTCTATTTACTAACAAACACATTTAACTCAATTTTTCAGCTACATGGGGTATATAAAATTTGACAAAACACAGCTAATTAACCTCGAATATTCGCTAAAACGTGAAGTTCTTAGGTCAAATAATTCAGGTTCTTATGCATTTACAACAATAATTGGTTGTAATACACGTAAATATCATGCTTTACTTGCTTGTCAGCTCGATAATATAGATGGCGGAACACATATACTGCTTTCAACATTCGACGAAACTGTTGTTCAACATGGAGCATCTTTCAACCTTGGGATACATAAATATCCTGGTATTTATGAACCAAAAGGACATAAATATATTCGCGATTTTGAAACAGAACCAATTATGTATGTGATTTACAGAGTTGGTGGAGTTGTTTTAAAAAAAGAAATATTACTTGTTACTCACAAAGACAGAGTATTAATAAGATATACTTTACTTGACGCAAACTCACCTACTAAATTGATTTTCAGACCATTTTTAGCTTTCAGAAATATTCATGCTCTATGTAAGGCAAATCTTGATGTTAACACAAAATTTACATCTGTAAAAAATGGTATTAAAGTTAGAATGTACACTGGTTATCCATCGCTTTATATGCAGTTTTCTAAAAAACCTGAATATGTGCCCGTTCCAAATTGGTACTATAATATTGAATATCCCGAAGAACAAAATAGAGGTTACAATTATCAGGAAGATTTGTATGTGCCTGGTTATTTTGAAGTTCCAATAAAAAAAGGCGAAGTCTTGATTTTTTCAGCTGGAACTTCTCAGACTGTTACACAAACACTTAACCGTCAATTTAATAAAGAACTTAAAGGCAGAATACCACTTAATAATTTCGAAAATTGCTTAATTAACTCTGCACAACAATTTGTTGTTCACAGAAATAAACGTGCCGAAATTATTGCAGGATTTCCATGGTTCGGGCGATGGGGACGAGATACATTCATTTCGTTGCCCGGACTTACAATTTCTCAAGGTGATTTAAAAACTTGTAAATCAGTTATTGATTCAATGCTCACTGAACTTAAAGGTGGTTTATTTCCCAATGCTGGTTCTTATGAAAATCCTTCATATAATTCGGTTGATGCTCCATTATGGTTTTTTTGGTCGCTGCAACAATATTGCGAATTTTCGAGATGTCACAAACATGTTTGGAAAGAATACGGAAAAAAAATAAAACAGATTCTCAACAAATTTCGTGATGGTACAGAGTTTAATATTAAAATGCACGAAAACGGATTGTTGTGGCAAGGTATGCAAGGTCACGCACTTACATGGATGGATGCAGTTGTTGGTGGAAAACCAGTAACACCAAGAATAGGATTTGCTGTTGAAATTAATGCGTTGTGGTATAATGCTATAATGTTTAGTTTAACTGCCGCTAAAATTGCACAAGACCGAACATTTATATTAGAATGGATTGATGTTGCTGAAACTATTAAAAAATCATTTTTAGAAAATTTCTGGGACGAATCGAAAGGATATCTTGCCGATGTTGTTGATTATGAGAAAAAAGACTGGAGTATGCGACCAAATCAGGTTTTTGCAACATCTTTACCTTACAGCATTATTGACGATGAAGACATTAAGAAAACCATTCTTGATGTTGTAAAAAAAGAATTATTAACTCAAAAAGGATTAAGAACCTTGTCTCCAAAAGACCCTAATTATGTTGGAATATATCAAGGTGATCAAAATCAACGTGATAGTTCGTACCATCAAGGAACAGTTTGGCCTTGGCTTTTGGGACATTTTGCTGAAGGATATTTGCGAATACACGGCAGTTTAGGCGTAGATTTTATTGAAAATATCTTTAAAGGTTTTGAAGAAGATATGGTTATTCATGGTATATCAACAATTAGTGAGATATACGATGGCGATCCGCCACACAATCCAAACGGAGCAGTCTCCCAAGCATGGAGTGTTGCAGAACTTTTGAGAATGAAAATGATGATAGAACAGTTTAAAGAACAATAAATAATTTATTATATTTGATTTAAAATAGATGTTAAAAATTCCTGAATTTAAGTAAATAATGCGCATCCGTAAGCTCGAAAAAATAGCCACGAATTGCACGAATAAAAATAAAAAACAATTCGTGGCATATTTCTGACTTTATAGACAAACACTAATTAAAAAATTAAATATTATGACAACAAAAAAGACAAAAACTAAAGCTAAACCAAAGACGGTAAAAACTGTAAAAAAAACAATTAAGAAAACCGCAGTTCGAGTCACTAACGAAGACATTGCAAAAAGAGCCTTCGAAATATATCTCGAAACAGGCAACAACAACGAGTTAGAAAATTGGAAATTAGCCGAGAAAGAATTAAACAACAGACACAATTTAAATAAAAAAGAATTTGAAGACACCAGCTTAAAGAAAGAAGTTTGTAGATAATAGTAAAATCATCAATCCGAAATTATAAATTCGAAATTATAAAATGAAAGTATTAATGTTTGGTTGGGAGTTCCCGCCACATATAACCGGTGGATTAGGAACAGCTTGTTATGGGCTTGTTAAAGGGCTTGCCAAACATGGTGTTGATATTGTATTTATTGTACCACGTCTTTTTGGTGATGAGGATTCTCGCTCTGCTTTTTTATTAAATGCCAGCGATGTTGAAATTAACGAAAGAAATTTTAGCTACGAAGAATATTGGAAACATATTTCGTATTACGAAATTGGTTCTAATTTAATTCCTTATGTTACTCCCGAAGATTTCAAGAGTATGATAAGCGAAAGTTCCCTAAAAAGCAAATCGAAAAGCGAAAATATTTTTAAAGCAAAATATAAATTTTCGGGAAAATACGGCAATGATTTGTATGAGGAGGTAAGTCGTTATGCATTAGTGGCTTCAGTGTTAGCAAAAGAACACAGGCACGATGTTATTCATGCCCACGATTGGCTTACTTATCCTGCCGGAATTGCCGCAAAAAAAATGTCTAAAAAACCTTTGGTTATTCATGTTCATGCTACCGAATTTGATCGTAGCGGTGAAAATATCAATCAATTTGTTTATGATATAGAAAAAAAGGGAATGGAGATTGCCGACAGAATTATTACAGTAAGCAATTTAACACGTAATATTGTTATTGAAAGATATGGAATAAATCCCGATAAAGTTTTTACAGTTCACAATGCTGTAGAGAATATTGGCGATTCAAATATTTCTCAAAATAAAGGATTTCCCGAAAAACTTGTTACTTTTTTAGGCAGGGTTACATTCCAAAAAGGTCCCGATTATTTTGTTGAAGCTGCATACAAAGTACTTCAAAAAGATGAAAATGTAAGATTTGTTATGGCTGGAAGTGGTGATATGTTATACCGTATGGTACGACGAGTTGGCAAACTTGGTATTAGCAATCGTTTTCAGTTTGCCGGTTTTTTGAAAGGCGAAGACGTTGAGCGTTTGTTTACAATTAGCGACGTTTACGTAATGCCTTCGGTATCAGAACCATTTGGAATTTCACCACTCGAAGCTATGCGTTCTAGCGTTCCTGTAATTATATCAAAACAATCGGGAGTTGCCGAAGTTCTTAAATATGCGATTAAAGTTGATTTTTGGGATATAGATGCCTTATCTGACGCTATTTACGGATTAGTAAATTATCAGGGACTTTCAAAAATGTTTCGCAAATATGGTCGCGAAGAAGTTGATAATTTAAAGTGGGAAAATTCTGCACTAAATGTTAAAAAAATTTATGAATCAATAATCGTACACTAAACCTACAATATGAGAGCAATTTGTTTTTATTTTCAGGTACATCAGCCATTTAGGCTTCGTCGTTACAGGTTTTTCGACATTGGTAATAATCATAATTATTACGATGATTTTGCCAATCGTTCAATTATGAAAAAGGTAGCTAACAAATGTTATTTACCTACAAACCAATTAATGTATGAATTAATACAGGAATATGGCGACCGTTTTCGTATAAGTTATTCTATTTCAGGTACTGCACTCGACCAGTTCGAAATGTATGCTCCCGAAGTGATTGAGAGTTTTCAAAGATTAGTATCAACAGGATGTGTCGAAATTCTTGCTGAAACATATTCGCATAGTCTTTCATCGTTAAGAAATAAAGAAGAGTTTGTAAATCAGGTAACGCTTCACAATAAAAAGATTGAACGACTTTTTGGCGTAAAACCAACTGTTTTTCGTAATACCGAGTTAATTTATAGCGATGGTATTGGCGAAATGGCTGCCGAAATGGGCTTTAAAGCAATTTTAACCGAAGGTGCAAAACATATACTTGGTTGGAAATCGCCTAATTTTTTGTATTGCAATGCTATAAATCCAAAATTAAAAGTTTTATTAAAAAATTTTACATTAAGCGATGATATTGCTTTTCGTTTCTCGAACAGAGGTTGGCCCGAATGGCCACTTACTACCGAAAAATATGTAAAATGGTTAAATGCAATTAACCAAAAACAAGAAATTGTGAATTTGTTTATGGATTACGAAACTTTTGGCGAACATCAATGGGCAGAAACAGGAATTTTCGATTTTATGAGACATTTACCCAAAGTAGTGTTTTCCGATTCAAATTTCCAGTTTTTGACTCCATCTGAAGTTGCAGATATTTTCGACCCTGTTGCTCCAATTCATGTTCCTTATCCGATTTCGTGGGCTGATGAAGAACGCGATCTAACTGCATGGCTTGGAAATGAATTGCAAGATGATGCATTTGATAATCTTTATTCTCTTGCCGATAAAGTAAGATTAATTGATAATCCCGATATTTTACGCGATTGGCGTTATTTACAAACAAGTGACCATTTTTATTATCAATGTACAAAATGGTTTAGCGATGGCGATGTACATAAATATTTTAATCCTTACGATTCGCCTTACGAAGCATTTATTAATTACATGAACATTTTAAGCGATTTCGAAATTCGTCTTAATCAGGTTTATAACCCTTCATCTGATAATATTCTTACTAAAACTAAAAAGAAAACATCTGTTTTTAAACCCTCAACAATTATTCAGCCAGGTAGTGAATTATTAATGCCCGAAAATGTTGTGGTTCCTAAAAAAGCGATTCGAAAAAAAATAGTTAAGAAAATTGCGAGAAAGAAATAAATTGTATAAATTAATTTGTTTTATAATATTTTAAACTCAAATCATTTCCATCAAAAACGGCATAAGTAAAATTGGTAATCCAGTCGCCAAGATTTATAAATTTTGTACTTTGTGATAACATTATTTCCATCGGAACATGCCTATGTCCGAAAATAAAATAATCGAAATGCTCTTTTTCGAGTTTTTGCTTGGCATAAGCAATCAAGCGTTCCTTATCTTCGCCTAAAAATTTCAAGTTTTCTGCTTTATCGTTATATCGGCTTGATTTTGACCAATTAATCCCAATCCACATCGTAAAATTCGGATGCAGTCGTTTAAAAAACCACTGAGTTATTTTGTTTAGAAATATTTTTTTAAGAATTTTAAAACTTGTATCTTTTGGACCTAAAGCATCGCCATGTGCTATCAAAAATCGTTTGCCATTAAATTCTTTAATAATTTCTTCGCGATGCAAAATAACTCCGGTTTCTTTTGGTAAATAATTAAAAACCCACAAATCGTGATTGCCTGTAAAATAATGGATTGGAATTCCGCTATCGCAAATTTCAGATATTTTGCCTAAAAGCCGTGTAAATCCTTTTGGCACAACTCTTTTGTGCTCAAACCAAAAATCAAAAATATCGCCTACTAAATAAATTTCCTGTGCATCATTTTTAACATCGTCGAGCCACTTTACGAGTAATTTTTCGCGAATTAAACTCTCATCATGGTTGGGCAAACCAAGATGTGCATCGGATAAAAAAAATATTTTTTTGTTTGTGTTCAAAACATTAATGGTAATTGGTTTGGATATTTAAACGGTACAATTTTAGAAAAATTTAAAACAAAACGAATTTTATCAAAATAGGTTTTTGTAAACATTTCATTGGTTTGTTTAATATCACTCGACATAGTAATTGGAAAATAAATTGCAAATATATCTTTTATAATATTAAATTCTATACCAAGTTCGTAAGGATATTTTACTGAACCATCAAAAGCGTTTTTTGCATTATAATAGGTAGCAATATTAATATAAATACTTAAAGGCAAAGGTACCGGAAATGCTGCTTTTAAATTTAATGAACTTAGCCAGTTTCTCGAATTTATTGGTGAATATATAGCAAATCCGCCATCGTTTTTCACAAATTGATGCGACCATATATTCGATATATTTGAATTTAATCTGTAAGGAAAAACTTCAGAAAATTTATAGTCGTTATAGCCATTTGTTCCGGAGATGTAAAAACTGTTTTGAATCTGTTTGTTGCTATTATAAATAAATACACCTGCAAAAACTCTTGCACTAAATCCTTTGTTTTTATTTTTATAATTAATCTGTACTTTATATTCGAGCCATGTTTTTAAATAATCGGGTCCTAATTCCGAATTAAATTCACAAAAATAAGGGATAGGTTTTGTTTTATTGTTTAATGTAATTTTAGCATTTAATAGTACAAAGTCGGATTTTGTATATTCGCTGATTATTTTACTTGTTTTTATTTCTGTATCAATTTGTTGCATAGGTTTTTTTCGGTTTCTTTTGAAAATAAATTTTACTCCTAAATCATATTTCTGCCAATTGTAAAACTTTGTTGTGTAACTATTAAATGTTTGTAAATTAGTAAATAAACTTATTTTTTGAAATAAAGTTGTATAAGGATAAATATTATATTCGGCATAAGCTACGCCAATAAGTTCTGATGAATTAATGCCATACATTGGCATTAATCGGTATTGGAATTTTCTTTCGGGAAGAATAGGGTTGTAAATTAGCAGCCCTGGCATAATTCCATCGGCATAATTCCAACCAACAACAGGGCTGTAAAAAATTTGAGTTTTAGATGGAATTTCGGCAATACCAAGTAATTTAAAATTTAAAGATTCAATTTTTCGTAAAATTCCATTTTTTCTAATTTGATTATTGTTACGATTAATTTCGAACATTTGATTATTAGCGTCAATTAATACTTCATCGAAAATATTGTTTGTGATTGTAAAATATTTCTTTCCTATGAATCCATCTACCCAAATTGAATCAATTGTTTTTCCATTTTGTAGAATTGAATAATTTAGGGGAGAATTAAGTCCTCCTTTATTCTTTATTACAAATTCATATACACTAGTTTTTTTATTTAGTTTTATTTTTTTAAATTTATAATCTGAATATTTAACATTACGCAATATTCCATCAAAAAACCACGATAAATCCTTTCCCGAACAATCTTCAAAAGTTTTTCTCAAATCGTTAGGATATGGATGTTTAAACTTCCAATCTTCAAAAAATTTGTGCATACAATTATCGTAAACTTTTTCACTCAAATAATTTTTCAGATAATTCATTGTTAAAGCTCCTTTTGAATAAGCGATAATTCCATAGTTTTCTGTAATAAAATCTTCGGAGCATAAATCAAGAGCTTGGTCAGAGCCATTTCTGGCAATGTAATCGCAAGCAATTTTATTAAAATCAAAAGGATTTGATAATTTAATTCCCAATAATTTCATTAAAGAATTGTACGAACTATAATAACCAATATTTTTTACAATTTCTGTTGTGTAACGTTCTTCGTAATAACTGTTTATTCCTTCATCCATCCATGGATGCTTACGCTCGTTAAAGCCCAAAATTCCGTAAAACCAATTATGCCCAACTTCGTGTACAATAACATTTTCGAGACTTTGTGCATTTCCCGACCATCCAATATTTGTTATCATTGGGTATTCCATTCCGCCACCAGCGCCAAGTGCCGATTCTACTGCAGTACATTGGCTATAAGGATATTCGCCAACCCATTTCGAGTAATAATAAACTCCATTGTTAACATAATTCACAGCATTTTTCCATAAATTTTCTTCAACATTTGTAAAATAAATCCATGTTGTAACTTTTCGTTTGCTATTTGGTAATTCAACGTTACTTTTTAAAATATGAAATCGTTTATCGGCAAACCAAGCAAAGTCGTGTATGCTGTCTTGTATAAATCGTAGAGTTTTATATTTTGTTGATGATTCTGGAATATTATTATCGTTTTTGTTAAATGTTAATTTTTTGGAACTTTCTTCTGCGTTTTTTTCAATTTTTTCTAATTCCTCAGGATTCTGAAGGATACCTGTTGCAGCAACAAAATAATTATCGGGTATTGTAATTGAAACATCAAATTTTCCATATTCCGAATAAAATTCTCCTTGATTTAAATACGAAAAATATTGCCATCCATTATTATCGTAAACTGCAGGTTTGGGATACCATTGAGTAATCTGATACGATTGCCCATAATGCCCTAACCTTGAAAAGTTTTCACTGGGAATTTTTACAAAAAAAGGTGTGCTAATTGTTATTGATTTTCCGGGCAAGAGCTTTTTATTTAAAATTATTTTACAAATGTCAATAGTGTCTTTTAGTAGATTCCATTTTACTTGCTCGTTGTTAATTTTAAAATTTAAACTGTCAATATATCCTCGCGAACTATCGGCAGCATAGTAAAATTGCATGTTTCCGCTTTTTTGCATTTGCTTTGCCATTGGAGTTGATAAATTACTATATCCATTGGGCCACAAATGAAAATATAAAAATGAAAGAGTATCGGGCGAATTGTTAGTGTAAATTATTTCTTCAAAAGCAGTTAAAGTGTTTTTTACATCATCTAATTTAACCGAAATATTATAATCTACACGTTGTTGAAAATAATTTTGACATACTGCCTTAATTGGTAGAATAAATAAAGCAAACCAAGTTATATAAATTATTTTCAAGTTTTATATTTTGTTAAAAATAGATTACTCACATTTTAACTTTATAGTTCGACATGCTCGCTACAAGTTTTCAAGGTGTTCTCCGCTAATCTCCCGAAAGCTCAATGTAATTAAGTTAAAGTAATTTTTAAAAAATATCGAATATCGAATACAGAATGATGAATTTCGAAGTGGTTGATTTACTTCATTATTAGGTGTTCGATGTTCATTATTCTTTTTTCATAACTTAACAACATTGCCCGATAGCTATTAGAACAGAATGACAATGCCCGTTTTCCAATCTTCTCAATCCCTTCAATCTTGTTTCCCCAATCTCCTCAACCTTAATCTCAACCTTAATCCCAACCTTAATCTCAACCTTTTTTCTCAATTTTTTTTACCAATATTGTTTTTATATAGTGTTATTTGTTATAAATGTTTGAAAGCACATCAATAAGTTGTTGACCACGTAAATTTTTTGCTATAATTTTTCCTTTCGGGTCAATTAAAAAATTTGATGGAATGCTTTGAACAGCATATAATTTTGCCGGTGCACAATTCCAAAATTGTAAATCGCTACCATGTTTCCATTGTCCAAGTCCATCTTTATTTATTGCCGAAAGCCATGCATCTTTTTCTTTATCTAAAGACACTTGAAAAACTCTAAATCCCTTCTTTTGAAATTTGTTAAAAGCAATTACAACATTTGGATTTTCTTGTCGGCAGGGCGAACACCACGAAGCCCAAAAATCGAGTAAAACATAGTTTCCGCGGAAAGACGAAAGTTTAATTGGAGTTCCGTTTGTTAAAGGAACCTCAAAATCGGGAGCTTCCATACCTTCTCTAATTTCATTGCCCATCATTTCTTCGCGGTTTAATTGTTGTTTAATTTCAACTATTTGACTGTGAAATTCTTTTGCATGCTTTGAGTTAGGGTATTTTACCATTAAAGCCGAATCAATTAAATTGTAGTAGGGAGCATCAAAATCATAATTAAAAACGGGGCTACGACTATCAAATGCTTGATATAATGCAGTTAAACATGCAAATGAGCTTGGATTTTTTTTAATAAAATCGAAAATTTCTTTCCTGTGATTTTCTACTAATGCATTACTTTCATTTGTAAAAACAGTTCTAATAGAATCAATATGAGCACTATCTGCAGTTAATACAGTTTCTTTATAAAGTTTTTGAACTTCATTAAAAGTAGTATTAAGTTTTTGTTGAAGTTGCATAATTTGTTCGGAGGTAACAGAACCTGTAACTTTGTAATTTTGAGCAAAATTAGAAGCATCTGCCTCAACATTTATTTTATCAATCGAATCAACAAATAGCAGAATAGGATTAGTTTTATCGAAATACAAATTAAAAAAATCGGGTTCGGTAATTTTTCCTGTAAACTCAAATATGTTATCGTCGTTAATTTTAACCGAATCGGTAATGTTTGATGATGCTAAATAAATTACTTTTCCTTTTGCACCATTTATTTTACCCGATATTTTATAACCATCATTATTGGTGTTGCATGAGTTTAATAAAAACAAAGTTCCGAATATAAATATTATATGTTTCATTTATTGATATTTTTTAATTAGTTCATAATTATTGGTTTAAGGTTTTTGGTTTGAGGTTTATAAAAGTTCATTGTTCTATTGTTTTTCGTTTACTGCTTAAGTTTATTGTTCATAGATGTTTCACTAATCACTCAACATGACAAAAAAGTTTCTGGGTTAAAGTTTGAAGTTGTAAAAACTCGAAATCCAAAACCAGCAACCCGAAACTAAAAACCTTAAACTTTCTTTTTAACTTTATAATCATTCCCTTTTGTGTCTTTTTTAGTCTGATTGTTTCGTATTTAAATAATATTGTTTTGCAAAAATAAGTTTAATCTAAAGAACTTTGTAGTTTAGTGGCAAATTTTAAATTATATCTTTGCTTTTTTAAATTTTTTTAACGTGCAGGAAATCGAAAACGGAGATATTATAAAACTAAACAATCCTGTTGTTACAATAGGAACATTTGACGGTTTGCATCTTGGACATCAATTGGTTATTTCGAAAACTATTGAAATTGCAAAGAAAAAAAAAGGAACTCCAGTTGTTTTTACTTTTTGGCCACACCCCCGTTTTGTTCTTGGAAAAGGAAATTTTAGTTTATTAAATTCATTAGAAGAGAAAAAACTGCTATTTAAAAGATTAGACATCAAATACGTTTACTTTCAGCCATTTACAAAAGATTTTGCTAATTTAACGTCGCAAGAGTATGTTAAAAATATTTTAGTTGATAAAATTGGAGTAAAAACTTTAGTTGTTGGGTACGACCATCAATTTGGAAAAGAACGAAAAGGTAAATTTGATACTCTTAACGCACTTTCAAGGCTTTATCATTTTGAATTGCACAAAGTTAACGCATTAGATATTAGCAATATAACAGTAAGCTCAACAAAAATCCGAATAGCAATTGAAGAAGGAAATATAACAATTGCCAATAAACTATTGGGGTACGATTATTTTATTTCGGGAACTGTTATTGACGGTTCTAAAATTGGTAAAAAAATTGGTTTTCCAACTGCAAATTTAAAATTAGATAACGATTTAAAATTAGTTCCTAAAGATGGAGTTTATGCAGTTTATGTTGAAATTGAAAATAGGTTTTATAAAGGAATGTTATATATTGGATATCGCCCAACTATCGAAAATCAGCCACATATAAAAACTATTGAAGTTAATATTTTTGATTTCTCACACGAAATTTATAGCACACCTATAAGAGTATATTTTACTGCAAGATTAAGAGATGACATTAAATTTAAAGATATTAATGAATTAATTGATAATTTAAAAATTGACGAGGAAAACTCGAGAAAAGCATTAAAAGAAATGCCGCAATTTCCAAAGTCATTAATAGACATCTTACCTAAATAGTGTCTGTCCATAATGTCCGATTTTTTCGTTATGCTTCGAACAAAACTATGGCACGGTTTTAAACCGTGCCATAGTTAGTTGAATCGCATTGCTCAAACTCGAACATTATAAATCAGACACTGACTTTATGGACAGACACTAAATAGCTTAATAGATGAAATTGTCTTCTGTGCAACCGAGCTAAAGCCATTGCAAAACCTTGAGGGTTTTACAAGAACAATTTACCCAAAAATTGTAGTTCACAGTTACTCACATCTTTATTTTATTTTTTATGGTGTTCTCCGCTTATGCGGAGCAGGCAGTGAAGGGCTAAAGCCGTTCGTGGACAGCCCACCGCACCGCTTCGATTAAAATTATAGAAGAAATTTTACCTTTTGTCTTTGTTGGAGTTATCTACAGCAAAGAAAATCACTATAAAAAGTGGTTACAGGAAAATATAGGTATGAGTCTATTTGCAAAGAGAAAAGTCTTATTAGCAGCATGATACAAAAAATAGGTGAAATATTTTTTCAAAAATATGA
>Ga0209211_10008855_pt1 | contig 13626 bp, 12 predicted proteins | sample RifGroA2_FD_183992 | JGI IMG/M metagenome (GOLD analysis project Ga0209211, IMG submission 183992) | Groundwater microbial communities from Rifle, Colorado, USA - Groundwater A2 (SPAdes) (version 2) | ecosystem: Environmental > Aquatic > Deep subsurface > Groundwater | place: Rifle, Colorado...
TTTAAAGTTGGAAGCCACGAGGGTTACATCACAGTTGGTTTGTATGATGATGGTTCACCAGGAGAACTCTTCATGACAATGTCAAAAGAGGGCTCGGTCATCAGTGGACTTATGGACAGTTTTGCAACTGCGATTTCAATTGGTCTGCAATACGGTGTTCCACTTGAAGTTTTGGTGAATAAGTTTGTGCACATGCGTTTTGAACCGTCCGGATACACGAACAATCCGCAAATTCGCATTGCCAAATCAATCACAGATTATATTTTCCGTTGGCTCGCGATTAAATTTTTGCCGCAAGAATCACAAATTTCGCTTGGAATCAATGTTGAGATGGAAGTAAAGGATGTAAAGGAAGCAAATGAAGAAATTGTCTCACAGCCAAAGCTGTTCGATACAACAAAGACTTTTGATAATCAATCTGACGCGCCAGCGTGCGACACATGTGGTTCAATCATGGTGCGTAATGCCGCGTGTTATAAGTGTTTGAACTGTGGAGCAACTTCTGGGTGTAGTTAAAACCTAAAAACAAAATCCACTTGAATGAGTGGATTTTGTTTTGGTCCCGGGTCATGGTGGACTCGACCGGATTTGCACCGGTAACTATCGGTGTCAACGCGATCGAGGTTACTGTTACCTCCACGAGCCCTTATAAACCCGGGGAAAACAAAAAGAACCGCCCATTTTATTAGGAGGTTCTTTTTGTGACACCGACTATTTGAGGTTTATTCCTCGATCGCTTAATTATTTAATCATGATATGACTAGAATGTCAAGAATAATAATGTGGATAATCATCAACCGAATTATATCTGCTTAAAGTTTTTTTTATGGTAAACTGTTTACATATCTATGGTAGATTTTCCAGCACTCAAGCCAAAAGAAACTCCGCAAACGCCGGAGCAAGTTTTGGGTGAGAATGGAAATGGCCAAGAGGTCCAAGAGGGCACAGAAGTCCAAGAGGGTCGAGAAGGCCGAGAGGGAGTAGAAAGAACGGAAGCAAAGGAGGAAAAGGAAGAAATAGGTCAGAAAGAGGAAGGAGAAGTTAAACAGTCGGCAACAACTCCGACAATTCAAAAATCGCTCGATCCGATCGAGCAAAAAATTGAATCAATTCTTCAGGAAGATCTGACTGATCTTTATCTTTCAATGCCAAAAGATAAACAGGAGAAATTCAAAGCAGAAGGAGAAAAAACTTTGTCAAAGATCATGCAGATCGTTCATAAAACAAAAGTGAACGCGAAAAAGATCTTTTTGCTCATTCGTAATTGGCTCAAGATAATACCCGGCGTTAATCGATTTTTTCTTGAACAAGAAGCAAAAATAAAAACAGATAAAATTCTACGTTTGTGATATTGCTTCAAATGTTCTTACAGCCAGAAGCGCAACTCATCCAAGCAGAAAAATTTGATATTTCTGCCTATTTGGATTTTGTTTGGATTCCAGTTGTAGCTGTTTTATTTTTTTGTTGTCTTTTTTTATTACGCTGGTTTATACGTAAAACAAACGCGGCAAAACACGCAACATTTCAAAGCCGAACAATACTCGTAACTCTTCCAAAATTTCGTCGAGAAGAAGAAAGCAATCGCGGTCCGCAAAAAGAGGAAGTGCAAGAAGCAATCGCGGCCGCTGAAACTGTTTTTTCAGCGATTGGTGGCTTGAAAGGAGAGCGAGGCTTGAAGCAATGGTTTTTTGGAAGATCAGACGAAGTCGCTTTTGAAATTGTTGTTGAACATAAATTGATTCAATTTTTTGTTACCGTTCCAACTCACATGGCCACATATGTTGAACAGCAGATTTCGGCCGCGTATCCTGACGCGTATTTGGAAGAAGTTGAAGACTATAACATTTTTTCAGCGCAGAGCGTGATTGTCGGGAGCTATCTTCGTTTTGCTAGAGAGAGCGCGTTTCCAATCAAAACGTATCGAAAGCTCGACAAGGATCCACTCAATTCTTTAACAAACGTTCTAACAGGTGTTCCAGAAGGGGAAGGAGCCGCGTTTCAATTTGTTGTTCGCTCTGCGTACAAATCATGGCGTTCGCGAGGAGTTGATATTGCTTCTCGAATGCAACAGGGGATGAGTATGGAAGACGCGCTCAAAGGAAAAAAGAAAGGACATAAAAGCACATTGCAACAACTCACAGGTGGAGGTGATAACAAAGAAAAAGAAGAAAGAGATTATCGTTTGTCTCCTCAAGAAGAGGAAGTTGTGAAGGGACTTGAAGAAAAAGCAAGCAAAGCAGGACTAAACGTCTGCGCGCGACTTGTCGTTGCTTCACAAACTGCCATTGCTGCGGAATCAACTCTTCAAAACATGTTGAACGCTTTTTCACAGTTCAACATTTATCAGTATGGAAATTCATTTGTGAAAGCAGTTCCTCACTCAAAAAAGAAATTGATCCGTCAATTTATTTATCGAACGATTGATGAAAAATATAAAATGGTTTTGAACGCGGAAGAAATGGCAAGTCTTTGGCATTTGCCTTTGCCGTGGACTGAAACTCCAAATATCAAATGGTTGGGAGCGAGAAGCGGATCTGTTCCTTCAGGTGTTCCAAGCGGCCCTTCAGATGGGGATTTTGAATTGGGTTATAACGTGTATCGCGGAGTCAAGACGCCGGTGTGGATGAAAAATTCTGACAGAACTCGCCACATGTATTTAATTGGAAAATCCGGTTCTGGAAAATCGCAAACAATCGCGAAATATGCGATCCAAGATATTAAAGCTGGACACGGGGTTGCCGTTGTTGACCCTCACGGAGATACCATCGAACAGATTTTAGGAAACATTCCGCGCGAGCGTGTGGATGATGTTGTGCATTTCAATCCGTCAGATCTTGAACGTCCGATGGGACTCAACATGCTTGAAGCAAAAGATGAATCAATGAAAGATTTTGCTGTGCAGGAAATGATCTCGATTTTTTATAAACTTTTTCCACCGGAAATGATCGGTCCGATGTTTGAACACAACATGCGAAATGTTATGTTGACGCTTATGTCCGATCCTGAACAGCCTGGCACGATTGCTGAAATTCCTCGTATGTTTTCAGACGAAGCTTTTCAAAAGCGCTGGGTATCAAAAGTGAAAGATCCTGTTGTACGTTCGTTTTGGGAAAATGAAATGGCGAAAACAAGTGATTTTCACAAATCGGAAATGCTCGGCTATTTAATTTCAAAAGTCGGTCGTTTTGTTGAAAACGAAATGATGCGTAATATCATCGGCCAAACACGTTCAAGTTTTGATTTTCGCGAGATCATGGACAACAAAAAGATATTGCTTGTTAATTTATCAAAAGGGAAGACTGGTGATGTAAACGCTGACCTGCTTGGAATGATTATTGTTTCGAAACTTCAGATGGCGGCTCTAACACGCGCGGATATTCCTGAAGAGCAACGACATGATTTTTACTTATATATTGATGAGTTTCAAAATTTCATCACTGATTCAATCGCCACGATTTTGTCAGAAGCTCGCAAGTATAGATTGAATTTGATTATCGCGCATCAATACATCGGCCAACTTGTAAAAAATAATGATACAAAAATCAAAGACGCGGTTTTTGGAAACGTTGGCACAACATTTGTTGCGCGTATAGGTCCTGAAGATGTTGATACTCTTGAAAAAATTTACACTCCTGATTTTGCCGGATATGATTTGATGAATTCAGACAAGTTTACTTGGTATGTTCGAATGATTGTTGGAAATTCGCAAGTCAAACCATTCACGATGAAACTTGAACCAGCGCCGCTTGGCGATCGGGAATTGGCGGAAGGAATTAAAGAGTTGTCTCGATTGAAATATGGACGAGATAAACGATTGGTCGAGGCTGATATTCTTGAACGAACAGCGCTTGGTGTTTCAACAAGAGGACCACAGCCACCACCGATTGGAGAGAGATAAGCCAGAAATCTGTCATTGCGAGGAGGCGCGAAGCGACGACGAAGCAATCTCGCGTAGATTGCTTCCCGCCACGCTTCGCTCGCGGCTTCGGCTTTGGTCGCTCGCAATGACAATTAAGTTTTGGTTATTATGCCTGACGATATCTTTGAAAACGAACCAGATGTTGAATCGCATGCGAACCGCGTGGAGTTTGCAGACACGCGCAATCAGCTTGCGGTTCAAATGCTTAAAAAAATGCGTGACAGCATCACGCATGTTATTCAGTTACTTGAACAAGGAGATTCAGCACGCGCAACGCGACAGTTAGTTGATTTGGTCACACATAACAATGGTTTGACTCAAGACCTTGAACAAAAAACTGGAAGCCGAGTGCTTGAAGGAGTGTTTGATGGAGAGATGATGGTAGGAGCAGATGGAGCGCGTTATCAAGTTCCTGAAAACTACGCGTCAAAATCTCGTTTGGTCGAGGGAGACATTTTGAAGCTCACAATTCAACCTGACGGAACGCACGTTTACAAACAAATTGGACCAGTGGAACGACAGAGACTTTTTGGTAAACTTGCTCTTGATTCGTCAACACAAGAGTATGTTGTTACTACTGACGATCAGGTGTATAAAGTGCTAACTGCGAGTGTCACATATTTCAAAGCAATGCCAGGAGATGAAGTGGTGATTGTTGTACCACGTTCAGGCGATTCAGCATTCGCGGCAGTTGAAAGTGTAGTTAGCAGTTAAATTATGTCTCTTGCAATCTATCGTGCGTATCGGCCGCAGAAGTTTTCGGATTTGATCGGTCAGCCGCATGTATCAACAACGATTCAAAATCAATTTGAAATGGGCCGTATTGCCCATGCGTATTTGTTTACAGGTCCGCGTGGAGTTGGAAAAACAACAACAGCGCGTCTTTTGGCCAAACTTGTTAATTGCGAAAAATCAATAAACAATGAACCATGCAACATATGCTCTGCGTGCGAGCAGATTACTTCAGGTTCAGCGCTCGATTTGTATGAAATTGATGCCGCGTCAAACACTGATGTTGAAAACGTTCGCGAAAATATTATCAAAAGCGTTCGTTTTGCTCCAAACAAATTAAAGAAAAAAGTTTTTATTATTGATGAAGTTCACATGCTTTCGACCTCGGCGTTCAACGCGCTTTTGAAAACGCTTGAAGAACCGCCAGAGCATGTGCTTTTTATTTTAGCGACAACTGAAATTCACAAAGTTCCGGAAACAATCGTTAGCCGATGTCAGCGTTTTGATTTTAAGCGAATTAAAAAAGAAGAGATGATAAAACGGTTGAAAGAAATAACAAAATCAGAAAAAATGAAAATTGATGATGAGGTTCTTGAACAAGTTGTACGTCACAGCACAGGTTGCGCGCGCGATGCGGAGAGTTTGCTTGGTCAGCTAATGGCTTTGGGTGAAAAACATATCACTGTTGAGCTTGCGTCGCTTGTTCTTCCAGCAACAACTACTGTTTTGGTTGAAACTTTTGTGAACCATCTTTTTGAAAAAAACACGCAGGCTTGTATTTCTGACTTGAACACATTTATTGAACAAGGGATTGATCTGAAAATGTTTATTGAAGATGTGATCGCGAATTTGCGCGATCGCATGTTTGATCAACTTTCAAAAACTGTGCCAGAGTCGGATGTTTCGTTTACACGTCAGGCGCTCACCTCCTTGCTTGAAGCGAAAACGAAAATTCGGTCTGAACATTTACCGCAGTTGCCGATCGAACTCGCGATTGTGGAATTGTGTGAGTCGGATCACAAAGTGGATTTTAACCAACAGGGGGTTGATTCGGATACTCAAATTGAGTCATTGCGAGCAACCAAAGCCGAAGCCGCGAGCGAAGCGTGGCGGGAAGCAAGCCCTGTTGATGACAAAGTATCCGATGAAGTACTACTCCCTGAGCTTGTCGAAGGGGTAAACGAACGAGTTTTTGACACTATTCCAGTTATCTCACTTGAAGAAGTTCGCGCGAAATGGCCGCAGGTTTTTGAACAGATCAAACAGTGCAATGCTTCATTGCCGCTCTTTATGCAATCATGTGAGGTTTGTGGAGTAACAGGCGAGCATGTTGAACTTGGTTTTGCGTATGATCTGTACGTTCAAACTGTAAATAAAGACAAAAACCGACAGGTGATTGAGGATGTTTTGGAAAAAGTAATTGGTCGACGAATTAAAGTGAAAGCAATTCAAACAAAACGTGAAAACGAAGAAGATTTGCAAAAGCTCGTGAGTGAATTCGGAGGAACTGTAATTACATAAGAATCTTTGTTAAATGTAAAACCTTCAGAATTGGATGCATCACGACGCATCCAATTCTGAAGGTTTTATGGTTCCGGGGCGTGGACTCGAACCACGGTTCTATGCTCCAGAGGCACATGTCCTGCCGCTAGACGACCCCGGAATAATGTCTCAAATTACTACCCAAATCTATCATTATTGACAAAATCTGTAAATTCTGGTATCCTATTTGTGCTAATCTGCGACAGGCGCAGATAGATCTATATTCTGAAAGGAGCAACAGATGAAGCAGTGCCCGAAGTGCCAGTACAGGACGAACAACCCGGGTCAGATGATCCGACACATCGCCAAGACCAGGCACGGGCAGGGAATCTCTGCGAGGAAGGAGTTCAAGGGTCACCTCAACATCAAGAGCAAGAAGAAGGGCTAGACTCTTTGTTCAACGTTCTACGCAGGCCAACTCGGCCTGCTTTTCAATTTCCAGCAGCGAAATTAACAATTGCTTTTGCGATATCAGTTTCTGTTGCGCGTTCAAGTTCGGTAAATCCTGGATTTGAATTTACTTCCAAAACAAGTGGTCCGCGATTCGATCGAATTATATCAATTCCGATAATATCCAAATCAAACACTTTAGCTGTTTGAAGAGCCAGTTTTTGTTCTTGATCGGTAAGTGTTACTGATCTTCCGGTTCCACCATTGCTCGTGTTTGCTCGAATATCACCTTCAGGCGCGCAACGTTCCATTGATGAGATGATTTTTCCTCCAACAATAAACACTCGCAAATCTTTACGATCAGCCTCTTTGATAAACTCTTGTACGATCACTGGATTGCGATCGCGAATTGCCAAATACTCAACAATCGGTCCAAACGTTTCCTGATTTGGCGCGTAGAAAACTCCTTTTCCAATTGTTCCAAAAGCGACTTTTATCACAACAGGAAAACCAATTTGTTTTGTAGCCTCAAGCGCGATCTCCGGATTTTTTGTTATAAAACTTTTTGGATAAGGCAATTTATTTTTTTGAAACACACGCAACTGCTCGATTTTATTTTTCGCGATCGCAAATGACGGCTCGCCATTTAGAACTCTGTATCCTTTTTCAATCAGTGTGTTGACAACATAAAAATGTAAACTTGGTTCTTCAATAAAATTTGGTCGAGAAATCATAACATCAACTTCCGGTATCTGTTTCCCTTCATATAAAAGTTCATCGCCACAAAGCGAAAAATTTGGTTCGTACAAACGAACAACAGTGTGGCCGAGCGCTATTGCAGACTCTTCAAGCCGTATAACTCCAGTGTAATTATCAAGCGCTGGTTCTGAAAAAATTAAAATTCCGATTTTCATATTTTATCTTTCATCTCTTCCAAAAGATTATTAACTTCTTCGACTGTTAATGCTGTGTGAAGTTTTTCTTTATATTGTTTTGCTCCTGCAATTCCGCGTAAATACCAACTTACGTGTTTGCGAAAAGTTGGAACACCTCGTTCACCGTATTGTTCAATGTGAAAAGCAAAATGTGTTTTCATCACCTCGATCCGTTCATTCCATGAAACAGGACTGGGTATTTTTCCATCCAACCTTTCACATATTTGCTGAAATAGCCAAGGGTTACCAAGCGCGCCACGAGCAATCGAAACTCCATCACAACCAGTTTGTTCAAGCGCCTTCAAAGTCAATTCAGCTGTGTGGATATCTCCATTTGCCAAAACCGGAATGGAAATCAGCTTTTTTACTTCACGAATTCGATCCCAATCTGATTCACCAGAATATCCTTGCGTTTTTGTTCTTCCATGAATTGTGATCATATCTGCTCCTGCATTTTCAAGCACACGAGCAAATTCTAAACATTGTGTTGGATCAGACCAACCAGTTCTAATTTTCACTGACACAGGTACCGAAACTGCGGATTTCATTTTTTTTACAATTCCTGTTGCGCGTTCAGGATCATTCATGAGCGCGGCGCCGTTAAAGTTGTGAACGATTTTGTAAACCGGACAACCCATGTTGATATCAAAACCTTCAGGATGATGTTCTTCTTCGATTTTTCGCGCGGCTTCGGCCATCACATCAGGATCACTTCCAAACAGTTGTTGCACTATCGGACGCTCAACAGGATTGATCGTTGTCATGTTGAGAGTTTTTTTGTTCTCCCGCACCACCGCTTCAGAGGAAACCATTTCGCGGAAAATTATTACCTCGTCATTGCGAGCGACCAAAGCTGAAGCCGCGAGCGAAGCGTGGCGGGAAGCAATCTCTGAGATTGCTTCGTCGGCCTGTGGCCTCCTCGCAATGACAGAGCGCACAACACGACAAAACGCCGAGTCAGTCATGTCGGCCATTGGTGAAAGCGCGAGAATCGGACGTTCCAGTTTTTTCCAGTTCAAGATCATAACGACAGGAAGATACAACAAAAATGGCAAATGTTCAAGGATAGGGTATACTCTTATAAAATATGATTAAATCAAATTCAGCTACATATCTTTATGCGGCCGCCGCGATTATTGTCGTTATTTTGATCGTTGTTGTTATAAAACAAAATTCAGGACCGTCTAAATACGACAGCTTTGCGCAATGTTTAACTGATCAAAGTGTGAAAATGTACGGTGCTTGGTGGTGCCCACATTGTCAGAACCAGAAAAAATTGTTTGAAGGAGCGTTTGAGAAAGTGGCATATATTGAATGTTCTCTTCCTGGTTCAAAAGCAATGAGTCAAGAGTGCAAAGACGCTGGAATCGAGGGATATCCAACTTGGGAGTTTGCTGATGGAAGCAGACTTTCAGGTGAAAGGTCGCTTGACGAATTGGCAGAGAAAAGTCAATGTGAACTTCCACAAAATCCCTAACAAAATATGAAATCAGCTCGTCTAAAATGGATAATTATACTTTCGCTTATCGGCGTTGCTATTTCTCTTTACGCGCTTTTTCACAATGCCGGATTTGCGTCAGGAAAATTTTGTTCGTTAAATAGCACGTTTGATTGTGACATTGTTAACAAAGGTCCGTATTCACAAATTGTTGGAATTCCAGTTTCGCTTATTGGTGTGATTGGCTATGTGTTTCTCGCGATCGGAGCTTTTATTTCGCTTCGAAATCCAACAGATCGTTCTATGGCTAAATTTGTTTTATTGGCCTCCATCGGCGGACTATTGTTCAGTTTTTATTTGACTGGAATTGAATTTGCTGTTTTGCGCGTATGGTGTCTAATCTGTGTTAGCTCGCAGATAATCATTCTTTTAATTTTTGGTTTGTCAATATGGAATTATCGTTCCACGGCGCCACTCGTGAAGTAACTGGTTCGTGTTTTTTATTGCGCGCTCTTGATTCAAACAAAAAAGAGCATCAATTTTTGATTGATTGTGGAATGTTTCAAGGAGAACATTTGTGCGGTGGAAAAAACTTCGAGCCGTTTGATTTTGACGCAAAACAAGTTGAAGCTGTTTTTGTAACACATCCGCACGCTGATCACACTGGTCGTTTGCCGAAACTTTTCAAAGCAGGATTTCACGGCCCTGTTTACATGACCCATCCGTGTATTGGTTTGAGCAAGCTCGTTCTTGAAGATGCTTATCACATCATGAAAGAAGAAGCTGAAAAATGTGGAAGTTCGGTTTTGTATGAATTAGAAGATTTGTTAAACACGTTTGATTCAGTGAAAGGTGTGAGTTATCACGAACAGCTTGAAGTCGCGTCTGGAATTTCAATTATGTTCCACGAAGCTGGGCATGTGCTCGGTTCAGCGTTCATTTCAGTTGAAGCAGAGGGAAAGAGAATTGTTTTTTCCGGCGATATTGGAAATGATGATGTCCCGATTTTACCAGACACGGAAGTAATTTCTCATGCTGACGTTGTTGTTTGTGAATCAACTTATGGCCATCGTGTGCACGAACCAGTAAGCGAACGTGAGTCAAAGTTGAGAGTCGCGATTGAACAAACACTCAAAGACAGATCCGTTCTTCTTATCCCAGCATTTTCGATCGAACGTACTCAAGAACTTTTGTACGCGCTAAATCAAATTCTTGAACATGATCTTGTAACCAGTTGTCCAATTTTTCTAGATAGTCCAATGGCGATTCGGGCAACACAGCTTTATCGAGATTTCAAAGAGTATCTTGAATTTGATGAATCTATTTTGAAAGAAGCGGATCGTGACTTTTTCAGTTTTAAAAATTTGCGAGAAACACTAACTGTTGATGAATCAAAAAAAATCAATGACACACCTCCGCCAAAAGTAATTGTCGCAGGTTCTGGTATGATGTCTGGCGGTCGAATTATGCATCATTTGATTCGTTATCTTTCAGATCCAAAAACAACACTTCTAATTATTGGTTATCAAGCCAAAGGAACAATTGGTCGAAAAATTTACGAAGGCGCGAAACGAGTTATAATTTTTGGTGAAGAAGTAAGAGTAAACGCTCGAACAATAGCAATCGGCGCATTTTCTGCGCATGGCGATATGAATAAACTCACACGATGGCTTCATCCTGAAGATGGACAGATTCCTCAAAAAGTTTTTCTTGTGCATGGAGATTTGGAGGCTCAAGAAGTGTTTGCAACACATCTTCGCCATGAATTGAAAACTGACGTTGTTATTCCAGAGTTTCAAGAGAAGTACACAATTTAAACCATCGTTTGTTCCAGTAGAGACAGACAGACTTTTTCTTCTAGTCTTCCTCTTCGACTCACGGCGGCGGTCAAGAACATAGGAGCCGAACGATCTGATTCGTCGATATCCTTTTATGTCCGATCAATCTAACATTCGAAACTTTTGCATTATCGCGCATATTGATCATGGAAAATCCACTCTTGCGGATCGGTTACTTGAAATTACCGGAACTGTTGATAAGCGAAACATGAAAGAACAGATTTTGGATTCAATGGATTTGGAGCGTGAAAAGGGAATTACGATTAAACTCGCGCCAGCAAGAATGTCCTATCAGCTACAAACTACAACCTACCAGCTCAACCTTATTGACACTCCTGGTCATGTTGATTTCAACTACGAAGTTTCTCGCTCTCTTGCGGCTGTTGAAGGCGCAGTGCTTCTTGTTGACGCGACACAAGGAATTCAAGCTCAAACAATCGGCAATTTATATCTCGCTCTTGAAGAGGAACTCACAGTCATTCCGGTTCTCAACAAAATTGATCTTCCAGCCGCTGATGTTGAACGTAGAAAGGAAGAGCTTGTTCAACTGCTTGGATGCAAGCCAGAAGAAATTTTATGCGTGAGCGGAAAAACAGGGCAGGGAGTAGAATTGTTGTTACAAGAAATCGTGAATCGAATTCCGCCTCCATCTGGAAAAAAAGATTCGCCAACTCGCGCGCTAATTTTTGATTCTTTTTACGACGATTATCGCGGAGTAATGGCCTACATTCGCGTCATGGACGGAGAAGTAAAAAAAGGATCACTAGTTCGAATGATAGCAACTGATAAAACATTTGAAGTGCTAGAAGTTGGAGCAGTGACACCGGGAGGTTTGAAATCATCGCCTACTTTGGAGTGCGGACAAATTGGATATATGGTAAGTGGTTTGAAAGAGATTGGAAGTTGTCGTGTTGGAGACACAATCACTGATCGAAACGCGAACGTTCCTCCGCTTGCTGGATACAAAGAAGTTCGTCCAATGGTTTATGCCGGAGTTTTTCCAAAAGAAGGGGACGACTTTCATCGTTTGCGCGAGGCGATTGAGCGGCTCAAACTCAACGATTCTTCACTTGTTTACGAATCCGAACATTCACCAGCGCTTGGATATGGTTTTCGCGCTGGGCTTTTGGGAATGTTGCATTTGGAAATTTTAAAAGAACGTTTGGAACGTGAATTCGGTCTTGATTTAGTAGTTACTGTTCCGTCGGTTGCTTATCGAGTGATTTTGCGAAAAGACGAAATAAAAACTATCAAAAGTCCACTGGAACTTCCTGATCCATCTTTTGTTGAAAAGATTGAGGAGCCATGGGTGAAAATTGATGTTGTCAGTCCGACAGAATATATCGGCGGAATAATGAATCTTGTTCAAGAGCGGCGCGGAGTTTATAAAAATACAGAATATCTTCTTGGCGAGCGCGCGATTTTGCATTACGAAATTCCGCTTTCAATGATTATTGTTGATTTTTATGACAAACTAAAAGGAGTCACAGCCGGTTATGGTTCGATGAATTATGAATTGATTGGATATCGCGACGCGGATGTTGTGCGAATGGATATTTTGGTGGCTGAAGAGGCTGTTGACGCGTTTGCAACTCTTGTTTATCGAAATGAAGCGGAACGTGCAGGACGACAAGTGTTGAATGTTTTGAAAGATACTATTCCAAGAGAAAATTTTGTTATTAAACTTCAGGCAAGCATTGGTGGAAAAGTTGTTGCTTCAGAAAGAATTTCCGCAATGCGAAAAGATGTCACAGCAAAACTTTATGGTGGAGACGTAACACGTAAGCGTAAACTTCTTGAAAAACAGAAAAAAGGAAAAGCAAAAATGGCAGAACTTGGAAAAGGGAAAGTGAACATTCCAACGGACGCTTATCTTAAAGTTTTAAAAAGGGAATAAAAATTATATGCAACGAAAAAAGTTACGAGTGTTTTGGGCGGTCATTTCAGTCATTGTAATTCTTTCAATGGTTTTGTTTAGTGTTGTCGTTGGACTTGGTTTGTGAGTCATAAAAAATCAATTTGGGAAATTGCTGAACCTGTAAGCGAGGAAGTGCAGCAACAATTTCCGGAAATTCATCCGGTTCTTTTGCAGTTGCTTTGGAACCGGAATCTGCGAACACAGGAAGAGATGGATTTATATTTAAGTCCTGACTGGAGTCGTGATATTCATTCTCCAACTTTATTTTGTCAGATGAACAAAGCTGTTCAAAGAATTTTTAGAGCGTTTGAACAAAAAGAAACCATTACTGTTCACGGTGATTATGATGCTGACGGTGTTTGTGGAAATACACTTTTGCTGACATGCTTGCGTGATTTGTGTCGCGCGTTTTTGTTTAATGAAAAACTTATCACTTCATATATTCCGCATCGTGAAAAAGAAGGTTATGGTTTGTCCGTCGAAACAGTTGAACATTTGAATACGCACGAGCATACAAAACTTATCATCACTGTTGATTGTGGAATCAGTAACAAGCAAGCGATTGATCGCGCAAAAACGCTCGGTATAGAAACAATCATTTGCGACCATCACACTATCCCAGAAGAAATACCAGATCAAACGATAATAATTCACCCTCTCATCAAACATGAAACATATCCAAACAAATTTTTATGTGGAACAGGAGTCGCGTTCAAACTCGCGTGTTCGTTGTACGAAGAAGCGCGTAAACGCGGCGCAAAAATTCTTGAGGGATATGAAAAATGGTTGCTCGATCTTGTCGCTGTTGCAACTGTAACAGATGTAATGCCTCTTTTGGGAGAAAATCGATTGTTGGAAATGTACGGACTTCTTGTTTTGAATAAAACAAAACGGATCGGTTTACGAAAACTAAT
>Ga0209211_10008857_pt1 | contig 13624 bp, 15 predicted proteins | sample RifGroA2_FD_183992 | JGI IMG/M metagenome (GOLD analysis project Ga0209211, IMG submission 183992) | Groundwater microbial communities from Rifle, Colorado, USA - Groundwater A2 (SPAdes) (version 2) | ecosystem: Environmental > Aquatic > Deep subsurface > Groundwater | place: Rifle, Colorado...
CCACCAATTTCAACAGGTATTTCTACTTCTTTTATAATTTTCTTGGCGATTCTTATTATTTTTGATTTTCCAATTTTTGCGCCATCAAGATCAACAAGATGTATAATTTTTGCTCCTTGGTTTTTCCATTTTAAAGCCATATTAATTGGGCTACTACTATAAATAGTTTCTTTGTTGTAATCACCTTGGAAAAGCCTTACGCATTTTCCGTTTTTTATATCAATTGCCGGTATTATTTGCATAGACAAAATCTACAAAATTTTTTATTAATCTTAAACCATTTTTTCCACTTTTTTCAGGGTGAAATTGTACCCCAAAAATATTATTCATTTCTATTGTGTTACAAAAATTTATTCCATAATCAGTCATTCCTGTTACTATTTCTATTTCTTTAGGTTGACAATAATAAGAGTTAACAAAATAAAAATAACTATTATTCTCAATTCCAGAAAATAGTTTTGATGATTTTTGTTTAACTTGATTCCACCCAATCTGTGGCACTTTCAAATTAGCGCTAAACTTTTTAACTTTTCCTTCAACAACATTTAAACATTCAGTCTTGCCTTCCTCACTTGTTGAAAATAATAACTGCATTCCTAAACATATTCCCAGTATTGGTTTTTTATTCTCAATTTGTTTAATAATTACTTTATCTAATCCACTTTCTCGTAAATTCTTCATTCCTTCTTTTGCTGATCCGACTCCTGGGAATATAAGTCCGGTTGCTGTTTTAATATCTTTTACTGATTTTGAAATCATAGAATCAACACTCAATTTATCAAGGGCATTTTTTACACTTCCTAAATTTCCGAGCCTGTAATCAATAATTACTATTTTCATATTAATTTTTTTTTAATTTATCCCAGTGACTTCCTGCTTTTACACCAGAGAATATTAATTCTCGTTCTTTAACATAAAATGGATCTTGAAATTTCATAAGGTGAAAAGATGTCCATTGCTTTTTTAGGATGTTTTTTCCCCAACTATCCAAATTCTGAGTTTTCTCATAATAGTTACCTTTCTTTTTTTGAATAAAGCCATATCTATTTAGTTGAATCATTGCGTCACGAATAAGCGGTTTCATATAAAGGCTAAATTCTGGTTCATATCTTTGATCAAAACCATATTTCTCTTTTTCTTTGCCGCTTAGAAATTCATTAATAACTCCCTCAACAGTCAGTTTGTTACTGATGATAAAAAAATATTTTATTAGTGATGTCAAACACAACATTTTTATTTCTTCAAAAAACGATTTATTTCCAGCAATAGTTCTTCCTATGACAAACATGCTTCGAAAAATCCTATAATCATTTTCATCGCTTTCATCGGTAATATTCCCCATTGGCTGAATGTAAATTTGCCCATCTTTTTTGGTAAAACCTCTTCCGCCAACAATGTCATATGTTTGAGAAACGGTCAAAAAATCACCTGGAAATGCGTTATCAGATTTAAAACCATATTTAATGTGAATGTCTCGGTAGCCAATCACAAATTTTTTCCACATTTTTCGAAATTTTTCTTGTTTTTTTATTATTCTATCGTCTAGAACAACACAGATATCAATATCCATATCTTTTCCAATTAAATATAACGCGGCCCTGCCATTTATAAAGGCATAGACAAGATAATCCTCAAAAACGAATTCTATTAGTTGCTTAAATTCCTGTTCCATTTGAATAGGATATGTTTTGACCATTTTTTTTACTTTCATATTTTTATTTAAATTTATAATTTTCCAGGAACTTTTTTTAATAGTCTTGGGTCAATTCGAGTTGCTTGTTCAAGGGCTTTTGCCAATGATTTAAAAGCCGATTCAAATAAGTGGTGCTCATTACCAGTACTCAAAGTTTTAAGATTTATTATTATTCGCGCTTCTTCACAAAAGGCATCAAAAAAGTGAACAAGCGTGCTGCAATTTACATCACCAACTTTTTTTGTAACAGGTAAGTCGACTATTGCCAACCCTCTGGTATATATGTCTACAGATGCCATCACAAGACACTCATCCATAGGCGCACAAAAAGATCCATATCTTGAAAGTCCTTTTACGTCGCCCCATTCCATTTGACCAATGGCCTTTCTAAAGGCTTGGCCGAGCGTAATTCCAACATCTTCAATTATGTGGTGGTCATCTGGTTGATTTAGTAAATTTCCTTTTAATTTGATTGAAATATCAAAAAAACTAAACCAACTGAGAAGGGTTAACATGTGGTCAAAAAATTTATAACCCGTATCAATATCAGCCTTACCTTGACCATCGAGATTGATAAACACAGTCACCTCTGTTTCCCCGGTTTTTCGGGTCAGCTTTGCCACTCTATTTTTTGATTCAACATTATTCATAGTAAATAAATTAATTTGTAATAATTGGGACGGCAATAGTTTTAAGTCCTACTTTTTTTAAATTCTTAATTGCAAATTTCCAAACTTCATTTGATATTTCATTAACACCGTGAATATCTGAACCAATTGTGATAGGAATGTTAAGTTTTATTGCTTCTTTTATAATCCATCCTCGAGGAACTAATTGGCCCGTAGCTTTAATACCTCCAAGATTAACTTCTAGAAGTAGTTGTTTTTTTTGCATAAAAGATAACACTTGAATAAGCAACTTACGATACGCCTCATCTTCGACAAAATATTTATTATTTTGGTTATATTTATTTATCAAGTCGATGTGAGCGACTATGTCATATCTCTGAGATTGTATCGCCTCGGTTAATAATGAAAAATAACGAGAGATTATTTTTTTTATCCCTATTTGATTTATTGCAAATTGGAAGGCCTTTTCTGAATAGTCAAAACAGAATTGCTTTTCCGTTTTTATAGCAATTTTTTCATTATAACAATCGATTCCTTCATCATTTGGAACAACAGTAATATTATCTACAAAGTGCAACCCTAATATTTTAATCTCTGGTTTAATTATTTGATTAATTATGTTGTAAAACTTATTGTTTCTTGGGAAAAAATCATACTCACCGCCTATGGCAATAGAAACTCCTTTCTGTTGAGCATATTTTTTAATATATTCTTTATTTTTTGTCAAAACATTTACCCATTTTTCTTTTTCAATCGCACAGTCTTTATTTGGTGTCGGGTCAAAACTCGATAAAGGGAAAGGAATGTGTTCGGTTAAACAGATTGTTTTAATTTCTTTTTTTGCACACATATCAATAAGATCGGTTATATTTTTCATATTAAATTGTTTCATTTCAATAGGACCATGTTGGACACTGTGCATGTGCGTATCAAAACGCTGTATCAAATCAATAGGAATTAATTTAAATTTCATAAATATTTTTGAAAATACTAATAATTTTTTTCGAAAGATTTATTGTCACGATATTTAATCTGATAAATGAGGCAGAAAGACCTGGAAAATCCATTTGCTTAATTAATATTTTATTTTGATAAAAGCACTTTACGATTTGACTTACTGTTAAAGGGGACTGAGGAAGAACTTCGATCATTACATAACCCCCACTTGAAGGATAAACTTTTAGATATGGAATAAAAAGATTTTTTAGTAAATAATTTCTACCTCCAATATACTTTTTTGTCAAAGTATTTTTTTTACCCAAAGCTCCAATTGCGAAATATTGAGCGACGATATTAACTTCTTCTGGATTTTTAATTTTAGTCAAACCGGAAATTATATCTCGTGATGAAATTATATAACCTAAACGAACGCCGGCCATTCCAAAAGCTTTGCTGAAAGTCCGAAGAATAATTAAATTCGGATAGTCTTTAATAAGATCAACTGAACTTTCATCAGAGAATTCGATATAGGCCTCATCAATGACTGTAGGTATGCCTAGATCAAGAATTTCAATAATTATTTTTTTTGGAATTAAATATCCAAAAGGATTGCTTGGACTATCAAGGAAAATAAGTTTTGTTTTTAAAGTAATCTTTTCCCTAAGTCTTTGAACATTAATTTCTTGATAATTTTCTCTTAAAAATGATATAGATTTTGCTCGGGCCAATTGTGTGTAATACTCATATAAAGGATAAGTTGGAAAAGAAATTACTACCTCATCTTTTGGGTCAACAAATAAACGTATTAAAAGTTCAATAAGGGCAAGGGAGCCGTTGCCAATAAAAACTTGGTTTGCCTTTACTTTATTTAAATTCGAAAGTAAACAAATTAGTTTTTTTGACACCCCGGGATAATAATTTAATTTAGGATTAAAGTTTTTAGCAAATGATAAAGGTGTCGTTTCTATTACACTTTCACCCATATCAATTTTGTCAAATTTTTCTTTGTACTCTTTACTCTCGAGAAAATTTGGTCTCAATGGCCAAAGTTTAAAACGATCGATATCTTTTCTAAAAAATGCTGATATATTCATATATTTGTATTAATTAATAATTATTTTTTTCAATAAATCTTATTTTGGTTGAAAATTTGTGTGCCGGTAACCGTTCAACTTCAGCTATTGTCTCAATAGTTTTTCTAATATTAGACAGGCCTTCCTTAGTGCATTCTTGAACCTGCATCCATTTGCCGTAGGAATCAACTCCAAGCGGTGCGTACATTTTTGCCATTCCACCCGTCGGTAATACGTGATTAGCACCTGTGGCATAGTCACCACTTGATTTTGATGTCCAATTGCCTAAAAATACTGATCCGGCATCAGAAATTTTCTTAACTAATTTTTCAGAATTCTTGGTCATTATTTCTAAGTGTTCCGGCGCATACTCATTTGTAAACCTGATAATTTCATCCATAGTTTTAGCTACGGCAAATAATCCATATCTTTTTAGAGATTCCTCAGCATACTTTTTTGTTGCCAACCTTGGTAGTTGTTTTTTTATTTCTTCGATTGTTGTTTTGGCAATATATTTTGATGTCGTTATCAAAACACAGGCCGAATCTTCTCCGTGTTCGCCGTCTGCAAGCAAGTCAGCTGCAATAAATTTAGGATTAGCGGTTTCGTCGGCAATAATAAATACTTCGGAGGGGCCAGCTGGCATATCGATACTAATTACATCTCGTGATATCATTTTTGCTGCCGTTACATAAGAGTTACCAGCACCAAATATTTTATAGACATCTGAAATTGTTTCAGTGCCATAAGTCATCGCGGCTATAGCTTCAATTCCTCCAATTTTATAAATTTTTTTTAAGCCAATTAAATCCGCCGCAACAAGGGTTGCTGATGGGATTCTTCCGTCTTCTCGAGGTGGAGAACACACAATTATTTCCTTACATTCAGAAATCTGTGCTGGAATAGCAGTCATAAGAACAGAAGAAGGATAAATAGCTTTTCCTCCGGGAATGTATAAGCCGACTTTTCTAATTGGTCGCCATTCTCTCCAAACTTTAATACCTTTTTCAGGTGAAACTATAATTTCCTTTCTTTTTGTTAACTGGGCTTTTTGAACAAGAGTGATATTTTTTATCATTTGCTCAAGAGCAATTATTGTTTCTTTATTAGTTTCTTTGTAAGCGTATTGGATCTCTTCTTTTGTCACTTGAATATTTTTGTATTTTTCTGCTCCATACCTTTGTTGATATTTTTGCATAATTACAAAGTCACCTATTCTTCTAACTTCATCCATTTTTTTCTTAACCTCAGGAATTATGCTTTCATTCAACCCGAATGAACGATTAATTATTTTTTGATAATCTTTTTTTGATAAATCTTTGAGATTGATAATTTTAATCATAGTTAAATATTTAATTATTAATAATTAATAAATCAGTGGTTTTGATTATTTTTGTTTTGAGTTGTTTTGGTATCAAATTAGTACCAATTTGATAAAGTTTTTCAACATCTTTTTTTGTTGGAGCAACCGTAATTAAGGCATTGTTATTTTCAATTTTACCTATTAATATTTCATAACCTCTTTTTTGTAAAGCACTCAAAAAAATTAAATCATAATCGGGGTACCATTTTTTTCCTTGATTACTCGGGAACCATAATAATCCGTTTAATTTTTGATTAAATAACTGCCAACCAGTCCAAATTGCAGCTGGATATGACGTTTTACCATATTGGTTTGAATTAATTTTAAATTTTTTCTCAAATACCGGGTCAAATTTAGTAGAGGCACCGCTATCGTAATCGTAAACATCAATTAATATCTTTTTTTTAGTTTTGATAAGTTGTTCAAAAGATTTAAGTTTGAGTTTTTTTGTACCTTCTGTTTTATAAATTTCGCCGGATGAAATAATATTGTATGAATATCGAATGACTCCACTCAAATCACAAGCCCCCACCATAACACCCCAAGTGTTTTTTTGATCCTTAAAAGAACTGGTACCATCGAGTGGGTCTATGAGTAGTTTCCAACTGACATTCTTACTCACATTTTTATTTAATATTTTTTCTTCTGCAATAACCTCATAAGTACCTTTTAAAGATGAATTATCGAAATAATTGAGCAATATTTTTTGAATTTCAATATCCGCCTGAGTCACTAATTTATATTCATCTTTATTACCTTTTAAAATTAGATTCTCATCAGTTATTAGTTTTGCTTGAATGTTCTTGGCAACAGCAAGTATCTTACCAGCTTCAATTCCTTCAAAAACTTTTATTATCTCTTTCAATGGTATTTCGGCATTTTGTTTTTTCATAATATTAGTTTTTCAACTGGTAATACTAAGATGTCTGAAGCTCCAATTTTTTTTAATTTTTCGATTGTTTCCCAAAAGAAGTCTTCCTTGATGACTGATTGGATAGATATCCAACCTGGAATTGCGAGAGGGGAAATTGTTGGAGATTTTAGCCCAGGCAAAGCCTTTTTAATTTTTGGAAGGATTGATTCTTTTGCATTCATCATGACATATTTGTAATTTTTTGCTGATAATACCCCTTTAAAGCGGGTTAATAATTTATCTATCAGCTTACTTTTATATAAATCTGTTGTTGAATTTGGGTTGGCAAGAAGAACTGCTTCAGAATCATAAAGTTTTTCAATAATTCGTAGATCACTCAGTGCCAAGGTGCTTCCTGTTGAAACGAGGTCGACGATAGCTGCCGCAACGCCTAAAATCGGAGTAATTTCAACTGACCCTCCTATTTCAATTACATTGACTTTAATATTTTGTTTCTCAAAAAAATACTTAGTTGAATTAGGATAGCTAGTAGCGATAATTTTTTCGGAAAGATCTCTAATTGATTTAATGTTTGATTCTTTTGGTACGGCCAAACACAAAGAACAGTATCCATATCTAAGATTAAGTAATTTCTTAATTTTTGGTCTCGTCTCATTTACTAAATTTTGACCAACAATTCCTAAGTCAACAGCTCCAGATCGTACATACCCAGGGATATCATTATCCCTAACATAAACAATTTCCATTGGAAAATTTCTACAACTTGAAAATAATTTTTGCTTATAGCTTTCAAATTGTAGTCCGGATGACCGCAAAAAACTAATTGCGTCTTCGGTAAGCCGCCCATTTTTTTGAATCGCTAATTTTAGATTTTTAGTTTTCATAATAATTAAAAAATATTTAATTTGGGTGGCCGACGGGATTTGAACCCGCAACTTTCAGCTTCACCGGCTGACGCTCTATCCAGTTGAGCTACGGTCACCAATAAAAAACCCCGCTTTTGGCGGGGTCTGGTAATTATTCTTTACACTAAAACTACCCCGCCTGAGCGAGGTAATGATGTCCAACATTTGAAATGGCTATTGATTTTATCATGTTAGTATGGTAAAATGATACCATATAAGTTTTTCTTTGTCAAGTCCTATGAATAAATTTCTAGATGAGAAGTTCAATCAATCACAAACTTTTAAACCTCAAGATGAAAAGGAGAGACTTCTTGTGAAGGCTTTTGCTTCATTAAAAAATGAAGAGGAAATTGGTAATTTTCTAAGAGATTTATTAACGTCAAAAGAGCTTAAAGAATTCGCAAACAGAATTGAAATTGCTCGATTATTGTCAGAAGGAAAATCATATTTGAAGATATCAAAAGAAGTTGGGGTATCTACGACTACCGTAACTAGAGTTGCTTATTGGTTATTTTCTGGGTGCGGTGGTTATTATAAGGTTATCCAAAAATTAACAAAAAAAATTAAAGCATAAAATTCTAAAAAATCATTAAATACAACTAAAGCCTATTACATAATTGGTAGTAGTAATCATTATTTTGTATTGTTATAATGTCAACAAATGTCGGGCGAAGTGCCCGGACAATAATTTTAATATCTGCCCGAAAAACTTCGCCTTATTTAATTTATGATTACTATTTTTGATTGGGTCTCTAGAATTATCACAATAATATTTGCTGTTTCTGGTTTATTTAATTGGCTAAAGAGTATTTTCCCTGTCTTAGCTAGATTGGGAATGGGTTTGTCAAAAAGAAAAATTGCTATTTTTGCTTCAGCTAATAATTATTCAAGTCTCAAAGACTTACTTGTTGACTCGAAATTATTTAATACTAGAAATATTATTCAAATATCAACGATCAGTGACCTAGGAAAGTCAGAAAAATCAAATTTATTTTTAGTATTTTGGCCCGATTGGAAAGATAATCTTAACAAAATATTAAGTAAAAAAAATGATAGCGATGCTTTAGTAGTTTACGCACCACAAAGTAAAGGTTCTATCCCAAAATTACAAATGGATGATATTGATAATCAAAGGAATGCTATTGTTACAAATTTTCGTGGAAGACTTTTAAACGATATAGTAATTACAATGATTACTACTGATTATAAAAAATGACTTCGATTCAATACCTCAGGAGCATAATTAACGGATATTTGACAACTCCATTATTACTTTTGCCTATAACCCCTGCATATCAAGCAGTAACACCTATATTAAGGGCTTGGGGCAATAATTTTATTGATGATATAAAAATATCAGGCTCAAACGCTAAGGGAACAGCAATCGCTGGGGTCGCAGATTTAGACCTTTTTATTTCTTTACATTCTCATACTCTTAATTCATATACTCTAGCTCAATTATTTATTTCGTTAGAAAACTATTTGCTTAAATCAATGTATATTCCCAGAAAACAAAACGTTTCAATCAGAATTAATTATTTAGGCACGGAAGTTGATATAGTTCCAGCAGTTAAGTTTGCAGGAAATTCAAATGACCATTGGCTTCATGTAAGAAAATCTGGTCAAGACAGGATTAAGACGAATATAAATACGCATATTAATAGAGTAGTTCAATCGGGGAGAATAGAGGAAATTAAATTAACAAAAATATGGAGAAAATTGAATAATTTAGATTTTCCATCGATATATTTAGAAGAAACTGTTATTTCATGCCTTAATGGTCATCAAGTTGGAGCTATAGACAACAATTTTTGGAAAGTGCTTGAATATCTTTCTAATAGTTTTCCAAATGCTCGGATAATTGACCCTTCAAATGGTGCTAATATAATATCAAATGATTTAAATCAATCAGAAAAAAATCTTATAAAATCGGCAGCAAAATTTAGTAGAACTCAAAAATATTGGAAATATATTGTATGGTAAAATCATTTTAAATTAGATTATAGGTTGCTAGAAAAATATTAGTAAAAACCACAGAAAAACTGTCGACTTCCCCAAAACGAAAGGGGGTGATTGGAAAACCGCCGGCTTGTCCACCGTAGTCGGAGACGAAGGTGGAAGCAAGCGGAGGCGGACCTGTCCTCCGTAGCGGAAAGCGAAGGAGGAAAAGAATCCCGAGCGTCTGAGCGAGGGATGGACGTGTAGGAGTTAAGCTGGGCGAGCTACTATAATATTCCTTTGTATCCGCCGACCATATTCTTCTTTAGGGAGGCGGTCTTGTCCACCGTAGCCCCAGATACTCAACAGGGGCGGAGGTGGAAGATGCCCGAGCGATTAGCGAGGGCGTGTTGTGTTTGAAAGTCTGGCCGGCTGACAGAATGGCCAGTTGGTTGGGGGTTTGATTTTCTGACTGGTTGGTTGAAAGCTTGAAGTTTCTAAACCATTGGCTCTGATCGTCAGCGCTCCCACAGTCCCCAGCCCCCAGTTTTGAAGCTCGTCATGTCGCAAAATTGATAGCGAAGTGTCGCAGGTTGGGAAAAAGATTAACGATTGTTTTGTCTATCCGCCTTTGATAAAATAAGTTCGAGCAAGTTTATACAAACGCACACTACTTTTTATATCTTTTTAAAGCAGATTTGATAATCTCCAGAAGCATTTGCTCATAGTCCATACCAATCGTTCTTGCCGCTAGCGGAAAATAAGATGTCATCGATACTTCTGGCGGAATTAGTCCAGCGGGGGAATTAATTTCCAGAACGTAAGGATTATCTTTTTTATCGCATTTAATATCAATTCGGCACCAATCAAGCACTTCAAGGGCTTTCCATACCTGGTGGCAAATCTTTTTTATTTTATCTTCCAATTTTTTATCTATTTTTGCCGGACACATCAAATAACTGGAATTGCCTTGCTCTTCAAAATACCATTTTACTTCATAGGAATCAAACGGGAGATAACCTTTTGGAAGAATGTTATGATTAGGTTCAATGATCGGCAAAATTTTACCCGGATTTCCTAACATCGCTACTGAAAATTCCCGACCCTCTAGAAATGGTTCAACGAGTGCTGGTTCCTTAAAAGCACCAATAATTTTTTTAACCTGTTTTTTTAATGAGGCAATATCATAAACGACACTCTTATTAGTAATTCCCATGCTTGATCCTTGAGCCACTGGTTTGACAATAAGCGGAAATCTTAATTTGTTGTCTAAGACAAAGTCTTGATCTTTAATTATTTGAAAAGGTGCTGTAGGTATTCCTTCAGAAATAAAAATCTGTTTGGCTTTAGCTTTATTTAAAGAAAAAGCATGAGTAAGAGGGGAAGATCCTGTATAAGGAATTTGCAGCATTTCAAGGATGGCAGGAATTTGCAGTTCCCGATCACGACCGTATATTCCTTCCGCCACATTAAACGCCAGATCTATTTTGTGTTTAAACTTTTTTAGTTTTAAATATGCGTTTTCATTAGCTTCGATCGGTATGATATCAAGTCCTAGATTTCTTAAATGTTTTATCTGCCATTTAGTCGTTATCGGATCGTCGAAATCGGCTTCGAGCTGGTTACGATAATCATTGACGTCCAAATAAGAATGCCGGACATTATATAAAAAGGCAATCGTCTTAGTTTTCATTATTATCTCCGTTTTTACCAATTGGTAGTTTAGTTTTCCCTTGAGAATCTCTCAGGGTGTTCAATAACAGCCTTTTAAGAATTTCTGAAAAAGTGATATCATACATATCCAAAATGTTTGCAATAGCACAATCTAGCTCTTTAGGGCCAAAGGCCGGATTACTATTTGCATCGACAAAATAATATCGTCCTGATGAATCAAGACGAATATCAAATTTTCCATAATCGGCCATTTTTGAAACTTCAAAAGCTCTTTTAACATATTCCCTAAGCAATGAATCTTCATATTTTTGATACTTGAAGGCGCTCCCATCTTTAGTCCACTGATCTTCAAAACTGGCAAAAACATATTTGGTATTTGGTTTATTAAAAATTTTTTCTCCGAAATAAACTTTTGTATTTAGGCCTTCCAGTAAAATCGCTGTTATTTCTCTTCCGACGATAAACTCCTCAACGAGAACGGGTTGATCATATGTATTGATCATAAATTTCAATCTTTCCCTGAGATGCTTCTCATTTTCCGATACTGCGTCGTTTGTAATTTCAACCGCGCCGTGTATTTCATTTAATTTGGAAATCAATGGATATCTTAATGTCGGATCGATCGGATCGGTAAAAGAATTGAAAAGTTGATAGTTGGGAACCGGGACTCCATTTTGTTGTAATAATTTTTTTATTATAAATTTATTATATGAAAGAGCCTCTCCTAAGACACCAGCTCCAGTATACGGAATGTCTAAAAGCTCGAGTAAGGCTGGTATTGTTGAAGCCAAATATTCATTTCCTTTTACCGATCCAACTAAGTTCAAGGATAAATCTGGCTTAGACTGTCTTAGACGGTGTGCTAATAGCTCATTGGCGGGAAATAAATACGTTTTTATTTTTAATCTATTTAGATATTTAGAAATTAATTTTGCATCATCATAAGCATCTTTTTCAGTTATATATTGAGCTTCTGTGGGAAAATATTCTTTTTTTACTTCACTGAAAATTATTGCTGCCGTTTTTGAATAAACATAACTTTTTTTTGTTCTTAAAATTTTCTTGATTTTTTTGGAAGGAGATTTTTTGCCTGGTTTCTTTTTCATTTTTTTCATTCTTCTTTAATAACAAAATTATCAATTATTATTCTGATTTGTCAATAGATTTTTTTATTTTTGAATCGATTTATAGAATTTTTAATTATTATTTTTGTCACAAAATCAAAAGAAATATTGTTAACGTGCAATAAATAAGCAAAGGGCCCACCGGTTTCCGGATATGGACCAAATTCTGGATTAGCATTAGAATCAATAAAAAAATACTTACCTTTTTTGTCAATTATAATTTCAAACCTTCCATAATCTATAAATTGTAAAGTCTTAAAAACTTTAATAATATCATCTTTCATTTTTTTATTTAATTCATATTGAAGAACGTCGTAAATTTCTTTTTCACCCCATGAGGCATCATAACTATAGAGCGGATATTTTTCCTTTTTTAGAAAAATTCTTTCTTCCGCAAACAAAAATTGACTTTCTTTAACACCATCTATCATCAGAGCGGTAATTTCTTTTCCAAAAATATATTCTTCAACAAGCACCGATTGCTTGTATTTATCAATAAGAAATTTTATTCTTTTTCTTAAATCTTTCTCATTTTCAACAATAGAATTTTGATTAATTTCTAAACTACCGTGCGATTCATTTAATTTGACAATAAAAGGAAAATGGATACTGGAATCCAATTTTTGTTTTTCATTTGTAAATAGTTGAAATCCCGGTACGGGAACGCCGCATTGTTTTAAAATTATTTTGGTAAGATATTTATCAGAATTGATCGCTAAACTAGTCGCTCCGGCACCTGTATATGGTATTGAAAATGACTCTAGCGCCGCTGGTATTAAAGATGTGAGAGTTTCATTTCCGCAAATCGAATCAACTAAGTTAAAAACAACTCGAGGTTTTAAAGAGGCAGTTTTTTTTATTGAACTAAAATTTCCTGGCAATAAAATAACTTTATAACCTAATTTTTTTAAGTGTTTTTTAATGATTTTTGACCGGGGAAGCACGTCAACTTCGGTAAGATAGGCTTCATGGGTAGCAAAATATTCTTTTTTTGCTTCTGAATATAGGATTACTATTAATTTGTTAATATTATTTTTTTTTATTTTTTTCATTTGTTTCCTTAAAATATAAGACCGATCGAATAGCAAAATTATCAATTATTTTAATGATTTGTCAATAGATATTTTTGCTATACTGAATTAATGAGAGAAAAATTTTTGCAGTACTATTGGACTAGTCTTCATAATTTTGGCGAGGCAATTATCAATATATTTATTTTTCTTCCTTATTTTTTCTCCGTTTCCGCACTACTAAAAACCTTATTTCGCCCATGGAAAAATCTTATAGTCAAAAAAACTTTTGTCGGCTTTTCTTTTTCTGATTTATTTAATCGTTTTGCCTTTAATTTTATTTCCAGTTCGATTGGCGTGATTATGAGGCTCTCAATTATCATTTTTTATTTTATTTTTCAA
>Ga0209211_10008858_pt1 | contig 13624 bp, 16 predicted proteins | sample RifGroA2_FD_183992 | JGI IMG/M metagenome (GOLD analysis project Ga0209211, IMG submission 183992) | Groundwater microbial communities from Rifle, Colorado, USA - Groundwater A2 (SPAdes) (version 2) | ecosystem: Environmental > Aquatic > Deep subsurface > Groundwater | place: Rifle, Colorado...
GCCCGCCGGTACCGCGCTGGAAGACACCGCCGCGGCCCTGCAAGACCTGAGTGCCTACCTGGCCCAGCAGCCCGAGGTGCTGAACCTGCAAGGCTACGCGGGCACCGCGTCGCCCATCACCTTCAACGGTCTGGTGCGCCAGTACTACCTGCGTGCCGATGCCGAGCAAGGCGACCTGCAAGTGAACCTGGTGGACAAGCAACACCGCAGCGAAAAAAGCCATGTGATCGCCCAGCGCTTGCGCCCGGCGCTAGAAGAAATTGGTGCCAAACACGGCGCCCGTATCAAGGTGGTGGAAGTACCGCCCGGCCCACCCGTCATGTCGCCCCTGGTGGCCGAGGTGTATGGCCCTGATGAAGCTGGCCGCCAAGCGCTGGCTGCCAAGATCGCCAAGTCGTTTGACGCCACCGATGACATCGTGGGCGTAGACACCAGCCTGCGTGAAGACGCCCCACGTGCTTTCCTGCGCGTGCGCCGCCAGCGCGCCGAGTCGCTGGGTATTCCCGTGGCCGCTGTAGCGCAAACCGTGTCGGGCGCGCTCAGCGGTGCCGATGCCGCCTACCTGCACGATGGCCAGAGCAAGTACCCCGTGCCCGTGCGCATCCAGCTGCCGTTGGAAAGCCAAGTGGGGCTGGAGCGCATTCTGGGCCTGTCGCTGCGCGCCGCCAACGGCCAACTGGTTCCGCTGTCAGAGCTGGTGACCGTGGAGCGCGGCATCATAGACAAGCCTTTGTTCACCAAAGACCTCAAGGGTGTGAGCTACGTGTTTGGCGACATGGCTGGCAAGCTCGATTCGCCCCTGTATGGCCTGTTTGCCATTCGCAGCACCATGGACAAAACCGCCAAAGAAGGTGATGCCACGGTCGGCGAATACTGGATTCACCAGCCGACCGACACCTACCGAGGCTACGCCCTCAAGTGGGATGGCGAATCGCAGATTACCTACGACACCTTCCGCGACATGGGCGCCGCCTACGGCGTAGGCCTCATCCTCATCTACCTGCTGGTGGTGGCCCAGTTCAAGAGCTACCTCACGCCGCTGGTCATCATGGCGCCTATCCCGCTCACCATCATCGGGGTGATGCCGGGCCATGCCCTGCTGAACGCGCAGTTCACCGCCACCAGCATGATCGGCATGATCGCGCTGGCCGGCATCATCGTGCGCAACTCCATCTTGTTGGTGGACTTTATTGAGCTGCAGGTAAGCCAAGGCATGGTCTTCCGCACCGCCGTCTTGCAGTCGGCTGCCGTGCGTGCGCAGCCCATTGTGCTGACTGGCGTGGCCGCCATGATCGGCGCCTTCTTTATCCTGGACGACCCCATCTTCAATGGCCTGGCCGTCTCGCTCATCTTCGGCATTTTGGTGTCCACCCTGCTTACGCTGGTGGTCATACCGGTCTTGTATTACGCGCTGTACCGGCGCCGTATGGAGTCGCGCGAAGACGCGGCCCTGTCAGGTACATAAAACCCCACCCTTCCAGGAGACAACACCATGGCCCATATCGTTATCGTCGGCGCAGGCATAGGCGGCATGCCCGCCGCGTATGAAATCCGCGAGCTGCTTGGCAAAGAACACAAGATCACGGTGGTCAACAACACCGACTACTTCCAGTTCGTGCCCAGCAATCCGTGGATTGCGGTGGGCTGGCGCCAGCGCGAAGACATCACCCTGCCCATCGCCCCCTACCTCACCCGCAAGGGCATTGGCTTCATTCCCAAGGGCGTTGAAAAGATTGATGCCGATGCCAACCAGCTCACCCTGGCGGGCGGCGAAACCCTGGCCTACGACTACCTGGTCATCACCACCGGCCCCAAGCTGTCGTTCAGTGAAGTGCCCGGTGCCGGCCCCGCCGCGCACGGCGGTGGCGGGTTCACCCACTCGGTCTGCAGCGTGGACCATGCGCAGGCCTTTTTTGCCGACTACGAAAACTTCCTCAAAAACCCCGGCCCGGTCATCATCGGCGCCATGCCGGGCGCCAGCTGCTTCGGGCCTGCCTATGAGTTTGCGTTCATCCTCGACACGGATTTGCGTCGCCGCAAGCTGCGCCACCTGGTGCCAATCACCTATGTAAGCAGCGAGCCCTACATCGGCCACCTGGGCCTGGGCGGCGTGGGCGACAGCAAATCCATGCTGGAGTCCGAAATGCGCAATCGCGACATGAAGTGGATCACCAACGCCAAGACCACCAAGGTCGAAGAAGGCAAGATGTTTGTGACGCAGCTCGACGATCTGGGCAACGTCTACAAAGAGCACGAGCTGGGCTTCAAGCTGTCCATGATGCTGCCCGCTTTCAAGGGTGTGGACGCCGTGGCAGCGGTACCCAATCTGTGCAACCCGCGCGGCTTTGTGATCATTGACGAGTACCAGCGCAGCAAAGCCTACAAGAACATCTTCTCTGCAGGCGTGTGTGTGGCCATTCCGCCCGTAGAGGTCACCCCCGTGCCCACCGGCACGCCCAAAACTGGCTACATGATCGAGAGCATGGTGGGTGCCATTGCCCACAACATTGCCAACGAACTTACCGGTAAGCCCGCCCTGGAAAAAGGCACCTGGAACGCCATTTGCCTGGCCGACATGGGCGACACCGGCGCGGCCTTTGTGGCGCTGCCCCAGATCCCGCCGCGCAACGTCAACTGGTTCAAAAAAGGCAAGTGGGTGCACCTGGCCAAGATCGCGTTTGAAAAATACTTCATCCGCAAGATCAAGAAAGGCAACTCCGAGCCTGTGTACGAGAAATACGTGCTCAAGGCCTTGGGCATCGTGCGCCTGGCCGAAAAGCCCAAATCCTGAATTTCAACTTCCTTCACTTCACCGGAGAACACCATGACCGTCGCACGTTATATCCACCTCTTTGCAGGCACCTTCATCCTCTTGTCGCTCGCGCTCGGCGTGCAGGGCAGCCCACTCTTTGTGTCGCAGTGGTGGCTGGCCTTCACTGCCTTTGTGGGTGCCAACCTGTTCCAGTTCGGCATTACCGATGTGTGCCCCATGGGCTGGATGCTCAAGAAACTGGGCGTGCCTGAAACCAAAGTGGCTTGCAGCCGCTGAGGTTTAACCCCGTGGCAACGCTTGCGTCCGGCTCCGAAGACAATACCCCCCAGACTATTCCTGAGGACTGTATGAAGACCGCATTGACTGACGAAGCCGCCCGCACCGATGTGCTGAACCGCCTGCGCCGTGCCGAGGGGCAGCTGCGTGGCATTCAGCGCATGGTGGAAGAAGGCGAAGACTGCCTGAAGATCGGCCACCAGTTTTCGGCCGTGCGCAAGGCGCTAGACAGCACCTACCTGCGCATGACACTGTGTTTTCTGGAGCAGGAACTGGAAACCCGCATGCAACCCGATGCGTCCCAAAAAGACGATATGGATGACATGTTCAAAAACCTGGAAACCATGCTGGCCCGCATGCGATAGCGGCCCGCACCTTGGAGTAACACTATGCAACGCCCCCCTTTCATCCCCCGTTGGAAAGCGCTGAGCCTCGCCCTCGCTTTGGCAGGCGGTGCGCTGCCCTCCCTCCAAGCCCAAAGCCTGGTAGACCTGTACACCTCCGCCCGCGGCTTTGATGCCAGCTACCAATCCGCCAAGAGCCAGTTCGACGCCACCCTGGCCAAGTCCGCCCAGGCCCGTGCCGCCATCCTGCCCACGGCCAACTTTGCATTGGGTGCCAGCCGCTCCAACCAGGAAGTGCTGCCCCAACCCGATCGTTCGTATGGATCGCAGACTGCCACCATCAGCGCCTCCCAGCCTTTGTACCGCCCGGCCAACTGGGCCAGCTACGAGCAGGGCAACAAGCAAGTGGCTTTGGCCCAGGCCCAGCTGCAGACGGCTGAGCAGGATTTGATCGTGCGCGTGAGCCAGGCCTACTTTGATGTGCTGGCCTCTACCGACAGCCTGGCCTTTGTGAAGAGCCAGAAGACCGCGGTGGCCGAGCAATTGGCCTCGGCCAAACGCAACTTCGAGGTCGGCACCTCCACCATCACCGACAGCCGCGAGGCCCAGGCCCGTTATGACTTGGTGATTGCCCAAGAACTAGCGGCCGAGAACGATCTTCGCGTCAAGACCATTGCCCTGAACCAGTTGGTGGGCAAGAGCGATGCCCAACCCAAACCGCTGGCCGCCCCTGTGGTGTTGGCTCCGCTGGAGCCGGCCGACGCCGAGGTCTGGGTGCAGCAGTCCACCACCCGCCACCCCGGCATCCAGCAGCAAGAGGTTGCCCTGGAGGTAGCCAAGCTGGAAACCGCCAAGGCCGAAGCCGGCCACAAGCCCACGCTGGACCTGACAGGCAGCTACTCCGCAGTCAACAACAACGGCACGTCTACGGCCACCGCAGACAGCCGCGTCAACGTGGCCACCATTGGCCTGTCCTTCAACCTGCCGCTGTTTGCCGGTTTCTCCACCCAAAACCGCATCAAGGAGACTTTGGCACTGGAAGACAAGGCCCGTACCGATCTGGAAGCCACCAAACGTGCAGTGGCCCAAGGCACCCGCACCGCCTTCTTTGGGGTGTTGTCCGGCCAAGGCCAGGTCAAGGCGCTGGAAGCGGCAGAAGCCTCAAGCCAAAGTGCGCTGGACGCCAACAAGCTGGGTTACCAGGTGGGGGTGCGCATCAACATCGATGTGCTCAACAGCCAGAGCCAGTTGTTTGACACCAAGGCCAAGCTGGCCAAGGCGCGGTATGACGTGCTGCTGGGGGGCTTGAAGCTCAAGCAGGCCAATGGCTCGCTGGTGGCGGAGGATTTGAATCCTATTAATGGGCAGTTGGCGCCTTAACCCACACACCATCACACTATGACGCCCACTCCATTTTTTGCTTTCGGTGAAGTACGACCCGAATTCCCCGTTCCTGTGCTCAATGAGCGCGCAGTGCGGGCCGCCGCTGGCATCGTGTTTGTGTTTGCCATGGTGGCGTTTATGAACGCCTGGCTGCAGGGCAACTTCCAGCCCACGCGGGTGTTTGTGGTGGCTTTTTTGCTGGACTTTGGTGTGCGCATTTTGGTCAATCCGCGCTTCTCGCCCAGCCTCATCCTTGGCCAGTGGATGGTGCGCAAGCAAGTGCCCGATTGGGTGGGCGCGCCGCAAAAACGCTTTGCATGGGGTATTGGGCTGGTGCTTGCGGTGGCCATGTTTTTCCTGATGGTGGTGAACCAGGTGGTGGGGCCCATCAATCTGTTGGTGTGTGTGTTGTGCCTGAGCCTCATGTGGCTGGAAGCGGCCATGGGTATTTGCGTGGGTTGCAAGATCTACAACGCGATGTACCCTGGCAAGGCCCAGCTGTGCCCCGGCGGCGTATGTGAGCTGGTTCCCGAGGCCACACCCCGCATGCACCCCAGCCAGCTCGCCATCATGCTGGTGTTTGGCGGCTTGGTAGCCGTGGTGGCGCAGCAGGTTTACCAGGCTGATCCGGCCCCCCAAGCCATGCAAGACACGGCAACCTCTGCATCACCCACAGACACCGGGCGCTGCACCGTGCCTGCATTTGCCAAAGCCATGGGCCACGAGAAACAATGGAAGCTGCACAACAATTGCTGATCCGGTGGCTGGACAAGCTACCGATCATCTGGCTCGCCCTGTTGGCCGGCTGGCTAGCGGTAGCACCCCTCTACCCCGAGCCGCACTTGGTCGAGAAGCTGCGCATGCTCGGCCAAGGCACCTTGGTGCGCCCGCTAGACGTGTTCGACCTGCTCATGCACGCCGTGCCGCTGCTGCTGTTGGTGGCCAAGCTTTGGCGCGGTTTCTGGCTGCGGCAGCTCAAACGTTAAGGGTTAGGCCGCTTGCGTTGGGCGGGTTTGGTGGTCAAATTGGCAATTCAGGCCGTAGATACTGCGCAAATAGCTACTAAATTTATAGCATAGGAGCATGCCATGCCGGACAACACGCAACACTGGGAAACCGTCTACAGCACCAAGTCCAGCGACGCGGTGAGCTGGTACCAACCGCATGCCGACCGGTCCCTGCAGCTCATCCAGTCCACTGGCCTGGGCCCGCAGGCCAAGGTCATCGACGTGGGCGGTGGCGCGTCCACCCTGGTGGACGACCTGCTGGCCCACGGTTACCAGGACGTCACGGTCATGGATCTGTCGGCCAGCGCGCTGGCCGTGGCCCGCGCCCGCCAGGCGCCCATGGAGGCACGCGTGCAGTGGCTGGTTGCCGATGTCACCACCGCCGAACTGCCGGTGCATGCATTCGACGTGTGGCACGACCGCGCAGTGTTCCATTTCCTCACCCGTGCCGAAGACCGCCAGGCCTACGTGGCCCAAGTGCTGCGCAGCGTCAAACCCGGTGGCCATGTCATCGTGGCCACGTTTGCTGATGACGGCCCCTTGCAGTGCAGTGGCCTACCCGTCATGCGCTACGCGCCCGAGGGCCTGCACGCCGAGTTTGGCGAACCTTTCACACTGGTCGCCCACCAGCGTGAAGCGCACACCACGCCGTTTGGCACCGTGCAGCAGTTTGTCTATTGCTACTGCCGCGCGCCCGTGCGCTGAGTTCGGGTAGTAGCAGTGCGCCCGATACCATAGGGCGCATGCCGCATTTTTTCTCCCGCCTGCAAGAGGGCAACCCGCGCAGGATCACCGCCATGCTGCTGGCCGTGATGCTGTTCTCGGTCATGGACTCGCTCATCAAAGCCCTGTCTGCCCACTACCCACCGCTGCAGATTGCTGCCATGCGCGGGGCCCTCACGCTGCCACTCATTGCGCTGTGGATCCAGTGGCGCGGTGCCTGGGCCGAGGTTTGGCGCGCGCGCTGGCCGCTGCACCTGCTGCGTGGTGGGCTGGTCATCACCATGCTGGTGCTGTTCACCTACGGCGTGCGCGGCCTGCCGCTCACCAATGCCTACACCCTCATGTTTTTTGCGCCCCTGCTCATCACCGTGCTGGCGTGGCCCGTGTTGGGCGAGCGTGTGCCGCGCGCGCACTGGTGGGCCGTGGCGGGCGGGCTGCTGGGTGTGCTGGTGGCCGTGCGCCCCAGTGCCGAGGGCTTTGCCAGCTGGGCCGGCCTGGCCGTGCTGGGGGCCGCGGTGTGTTACGCCGTGTCGGCGGTGGTCACGCGGCTGTGCAGCCGTACGGATTCGAAAGACAGCTTGGTGCTCTGGGTCATGGTGATATTGGCCGTGGTAGCCGGTGCGCTGGCCGCACCGCAGTGGCTGCCGCTGCAAGCGCATCACCTGGCGCTGTGGGCGGGGCTGGCCGCGTCGGGCTTTCTGGCGCAGCTGGCCATTACCGAGGCCTTCCGCCACGGTCAGGCTAGTGCCGTGGCCCCGTTTGAATACACCGCCCTGGCCTGGAGCCTGGGCATTGACTGGCTGGTGTGGCAGCAGCTGCCTGACGCCTTCACCCTGCTGGGCGGCGCGATTATTGTGGGTAGTGGCTTGTATGTGTTGCGGCACGAGCAGGTGCACGCCACGGCAGAGCACCCCTAGACGCCGGTGGTGCGTGGGTGGGCATTTCTACCCGTGGTCCCGTCAGTTAGTTCCGCAAGAGAAGTCCCAGCGAATGCAATCGTGAGCTTCGTCGCTGTACCGCTTTGATTTGTTGATGATTGATTGCCGGTGCGCTGCACCAATGAGAAATACTGCTTTTCCGAATGATTTGGTTTTACAACTGAGCGCGATATTTTTCAGCATCTCATTCTCACGAAGATCATTTCGCTCGCTCCATTGATCAGAAATTCTCTTGAGATTTGGGTCGCCAAGCCTTTGTATTGTTGCTAGCTCATCCGAATAAATGTCGGACCACATGTTGCTGCAATGTTCGCTATTCAAATAAGAGAAACCGTGCTCCCGCACATAATTTCTATGCCAAGTAAATAGTCGTCGTGAATCCGAGCTGTGGTTATCTATCGCGGTTTGCAGATATCTATAGTCATTGAAAAATTCATCTTCTGGCTGTGGAAGATCGACGGGGACAAGTTCTGCGCGCTTACTTTCCAGATATAGCCTTACCGCAGCAGACTCCAGGTTGCTCTTGGTCCGGGTGTTAAAGAAATGGTCAAGAGCATTCGTCGGTAGCTCCAGGAAAATTACTTCAGGTTGAATTCGATTCAAGATTGCAAGCAACTCTGCAATGCTTGCTTGGCCACGTTCTCCGTGCACAGTGCAAACTAAAGAAATACTTTTCACTAGATTCCTCGATTCGGTATTTAGGACTGAGCAAATAAATTGACATCCTAGTTACCCTGATCTGAGTTTGGCCTTTTTACATTCAAACCGCCACCGCACTATTCAACGCCTGCGCCACTACCTCCCGCGACAGCGTCGGCACAAAGGTCTCAATAAACCGGTAGGCATACCCCCGCAGCCAAGCCCCGCGGCGCAGGCCCAGCCGGGTCACATTCACCTGGAACAGATGGCCTGCGTCGAGGATACGCAGGTGCGCATCGCGTTCTTCGTCTACGGCGACGGAGTCGACGATGCCCACCCCCATGCCCAGTTCCACATAGGCCTTGATCACGTTGGCGTCCATCGCGGTCAGCACCACCTCGGGCCGCAGGCCGGCGGTGGCAAAGGCGTTGCTTGGGCGAGCCCTGGTGCAGGTGCAGCGTGACCTTGGGAAATTGGTTGCGGAAGTCTTTCACCACATGCGGCAGCGCGAAGTGCGCTTGAGGTTGTCGGCATCCAGCAGCAGGCGTTCGACGAAGGGCCGCAGGGTGGCGTGAGGCCGGTGAGGCGCTTGCCCGCGCGGCCTGAATACGGCCCCTAAGATCGGGGCATGCTTTCCAACCCTGAGCCTACGCGCGCGCCTGTGGCCGCGCTGTACCCCCTGTTGTTTGTGGCCCTGTGGAGCACCGGCTTCATCGGCGCCAAGTTTGGCCTGCCGGACGCCGAGCCGCTCACCTTTTTGAGCCTGCGTTATGCCATCGTGCTGGTGCTGATGGGCGCCCTGGCCTGGTACCAGCGTGCCATTTGGCCCCGCACCGCGAGGGAGTGGCTGCACATTGGCGTATCGGGGGTGCTGGTGCATGGGGTGTACCTGGGTGGGGTGTTCATTGCCATCGGCCATGGCCTGCCCGCAGGGGTCACGGCGATTGTGGTGGGCTTGCAGCCCGTGCTCACCGCCTTGGGCGCGGGCCTGTTGCTGGGGGAGCGCGTGCGCCCCACGCAGTGGGCGGGGCTGGCACTGGGCTTTGTGGGCGTGGCATTGGTAGTCGCGCACAAGGTGGCCAACAGTACCGGCGGTGGCCTGCTGCTCCCTATGTTGTTGCCCGCTTTCTTTGCCTTGCTGGCCATCACGGCGGGCACGTTGTACCAGAAGCGCTTCTGCCCGTCGTTTGACCTGCGCACCGGTTCGGTGATCCAGTTCCTGCCGACGTTGGCGCTGACGGGATTGGCCGCCATGGCGACCGAGACCATGGCCGTGCACTGGACGCCTTCGTTTGTGTTTGCGCTGGGGTGGCTGGTGTTGGTGCTCTCACTGGGGGCGGTCAGCTTGCTCAATGTGCTGATCCGCAGTGGCAGTGCGGTCAACGTGGCCAGCCTGTTTTACCTGGTGCCCCCGGCCACCGCGCTGGTTGCCTGGGCCTTGTTTGGCGAAACCCTCACCGGGCTGGCCCTGCTGGGCATGGGCTTGACTGTGATGGGGGTGTGGCTGGCGCGCAAGTAGCGCACCGTGGCGTGCGCCGTTGCGGCATTCACGGTTGGCGCACCCACCACCAGACCGTTGCTGCGATGAGCGCCACCAGCGCGAAGCTGGCCAATATCCAGCGCTGAATGTGTCGCTCTTTGACACAGCCGCCGCAGATACGCACCGTATTGCCGCGGCTCATAAAGCGAATGGGAACGGATTTGGCGTCCGCTCCCAGGTGGGCACCACATTGGTGGCACAGGCCCCGGCTGCGCCACCCCTCGCTGCGGCGTTCGCGCCATACCGATAACACCATGAGCACCAGCGCGGTAAGGGCGATGATGAGAAAACCAATCTTGGACATGCTGCGAGGCTGGGCGGGCGCGGTAGTGGAAAACCGGCCTAGCTTAGCGAGTTGCGCAGCAGAGCACTGAAGGCTTCGCGTGCCATGTGGTGCGAGCGTTCGCGGTGCCAGACCAGCAGTGTTTTTGCTTTACCGACCCCACGGGGTGTTGGATGCGTACGCACGATGCCTGCGGCAAGATGCATTTCCAGTACGGCCCGCGGTAACAGACTGATGCCCATGCCTGCCGCAACACAACCAATAATCGCCTCGAAAGAGCCGTATTCGTTGATCTGTGCAATTTGAACGCCTTCACCGCGCAGCCAATCCAGCAGCCGTTGACGGTACGAACAACCCTCGCGAAATGTGAACACGGCCAAAGGGCCGCGCCCAGCCAGTTGAGCAGCACTCTTTAGCGTTGGCCAATCTGCCGCGCTAAACAGTGCAGGTTCTTCCTCCAAGATCGTCTCCATGGTCAGTTGCGGATGTATTACTGGCGCAGTCACCAACGCTGCATCGAGCTGGTGCTGCAGCACACCCTGAATGAGTTGTGCCGTTGGCCCGGTGGTCAGGCGCAGTTCGATCTTCGGATGCTGCGAGCGCAATACCACAAGCACAGGCGGCAGGCGCACGGCCGCTGTAGTCTCCATGGAACCAAGACGCAGTAGACCCTGAGGTCTGTCATGTGCACGCACTGCTTCACGCGCCTCTTCGGCCAACGTGAGCAATCGCTCGGCATAGTCCACCAGCAATCGACCGGCTGGTGTGATGACCAGCCGGCGGTTGATGCGGTCAAAGAGCGGAGTACTGAGTTCGTCTTCCAGTTGGCGGATGCGTGCCGTTACGTTGGATTGGACCGTATTGAGCCGAATTGCCGCCTGGGTGACGCTGCCGTTTTCGGCAACCGCCCGGAAGATGCGCAAAGTTGCTAGATCCATGACTGCACCTTCATCTTTAGAAGTGATTGTTTTTATCGTATTAAATCATTTTTCATTTTGTTCAAAGCTTCTTAAGCTGCGTCCTTGATCAAGGAATCCAGTATGAAAGCATCTGTCTCTATTGCAACGACGCCTCCAGTGCTGACGGTTTCAATGCGTCGTTTGTCGCTGGTTCTTTTTGCTATCTCCGGCTTGCTCGCTCTGATGCTGTCCATGGGCATTGGGCGCTTTGCCTATACGGCGCTTTTGCCGCAAATGCTGGAAGAAGGCTTGTTGACGCACGCGGGCGCCGCCCTGCTTGCGGGGGCTAACTATGCGGGCTACCTGACTGGGGCTCTGTGGGCGGCGTTCAGTCGCAACGCAGAGCCAGCGCCGCGACTGATTGGCGGCCTTGTAGCCAGCGTACTCACCACGTTCTGCATGGGCTTTGACCTCGGTTTTGGCGTCTGGTGCGGGGTGCGTTTTGTAGCAGGTATGGCCAGTGCTGTGGTCTATGTCTATGCGACTGGCATCGTGCTGCGCCGTCTGATGGCGGTAGGGGCACCAAACTGGAGCGCCATCCATTACATGGGAATTGGTGGCGGCATCACGCTTTCAGCCATCGTGGCGCAGGCCATATTGAATGGGCATGGCCATGCAGCAGAGGGTTGGTGGTGGCTAGGCTCTATGGCGCTGCCAGCCGCTGTATGCGCAGCCGGAGGGCTGGTGCCCGCAGGCCGTAGCGCGCTGTCGGCCAGTGAAACAACAGCGCTGCAAATGCAGGCAGGTGCACCTCCACCATTGGGTTGGTTGGCGGCTGCCTACGGATTGGCCGGTTTTGGCTATATCGTCAACATGACGTTCATGCCGCTTATGTTGCGTGGCAATTCCGGTACCAGCACCGCGGCTTTGACTGGATGGTTGGTGGTTGGCATCGCGGCCCTACCTGCGACGGCCCTTTGGATTCGGCTGGCACTTTGGAGAGGCATTTACCCAGCCTTGATAGCCTGTACCTTGCTTCAAGCACTAGGCGTTGCACTGCCCGTACTGATGCCCGGAGTGCCTGCTGCGCTGGTTGGTGCGGCGTTGCTGGGGGGATCTTTTATGGGAGTCGCCGGCCTCGCGCAATGGCTGGCGCGCCTGCCCGACCCACAGGCCAGTTCTCGACGCATCGGCCTCTTGACGGTGTGCTACGGCCTTGGGCAGATTGCTGGACCGCTGATGGTCGCCGTACTCGACCGCGGGACAGATTTCACGCGGCCGGTCTTGTGGGCTGCTGCTGCCCTGCTGATGAGTGCGGTGCTGCTGGAAGTGTCGAGACGCGTTGAACGCTTGGGTTGAGCGTGAGGATAAGCAGCGCCCTTTCAAGGCAGCCCGCCGACCAGAAGCCGCTACAGCTTGGCGATCGACACTTCGGTGGATTTGACCAAGGCCACGACGTCGGAGCCGATCTGCAGCTGCAGGTCGTCCACCGAGCGCGTGGTGATGACCGAGGTGACGATGCCCCAGGGGGTTTCGACATCGATCTCGGAGACGACATCGCCGCGGATGATCTCGCGGACTTTGCCTTTGAATTGGTTGCGTACGTTGATGGCTTGGATGGACATGGGAGTTCCTGACAAAAGTAAATAAAGGGTGGGGCTCAGGAGCTGTACTGCACCTGCGAAAACGCCACTGGCGCGAACCGTGCGGCAATGGCCAGGCCGGGTTGCAGGGTTTCGGTCACCAGGGTGTTGACGGCATCGTCCAGCCGGCGGCCGATGTCGGGTCCGATCTGGTAGCTGCCGCTCTCGGTCACCGTGACCTGCGCATCGGTGGCGTAGATGCCGGGCAGGATGTGTTTGGCCCCCAGCGACTGCAGCACCGGGCGCAGCGAGTAGTCCAGTGCCAGCATGTGGTGCGGGCTGCCACCCGTGGCCAGGGGCAGCACGACCTTGTTTTTGAAACCATCCTGCGGCAGAAGGTCCAAAAACACCTTGAGTACGCCGCTGTAGGCCGCCTTGTAGACCGGGGTGGCAACGATAACCACGTCCGCCCGCGCCACTTGGCCCGTGGCTTGGCTGATGGAGGGGTGACCAAAGTCCGCCAGCAGCAGGGCTTGGGGCGAAAGGTCCCGCACTCGCAGCCGGTCCACCTGCACACCACGCGCCTCCAGCCGTTGGCCGGCGGCCTCCAGCAGGGCGGCGGTGCGCGAGCGCTCCGAGGGGCTGCCTGCAATCAAAAGAACCGACATGTAAGACTCCTTGCAGCCTCTGTGCTATGAAAATAGGAGCTGTTTGCGCATATTCCACGGGCGCCAGAGGCCCATTTGATTACTTTTTGGTGTAAATCTGGTCAAAGCTGGCGCCGTCGGCAAAGTGGTCTTTGTCGGCTTTGTCCCAGCCGCCAAAGGCCTGGTCGATGGTGAACAGGTTGACTTTGGGCAACTGTTTGGCGTACTTGGCCTGCGCCTTGGCGCTGGTAGGACGGTAGAAGTTCTTGCCGATGATGTCTTGGGCTTCCTCGGTGTACAGGAACTTCAGGTACTCCTCGGCAACGGCGCGGGTGCCTTTGCGGTCCACGTTTTTGTCAACCACTGTGACAGGGGGCTGGGCCAGGATGCTCAGAGAGGGGTATACAAAGTCCACCTTATTGCCAAATTCTTTCTCCAGCAGATAGGCTTCGTTTTCCCAAGACAGGAAAACGTCACCTTGGTTGCGCTGGGCAAAGGTGATGGAGGAGCCGCGGGCACCGGTGTCCAGCACGGGCACGTTGGCGTAGAGCTTGGCGATGAAGTCTTTGGCCTGTGTGTCGCCACCGTA
>Ga0209211_10008859_pt1 | contig 13623 bp, 13 predicted proteins | sample RifGroA2_FD_183992 | JGI IMG/M metagenome (GOLD analysis project Ga0209211, IMG submission 183992) | Groundwater microbial communities from Rifle, Colorado, USA - Groundwater A2 (SPAdes) (version 2) | ecosystem: Environmental > Aquatic > Deep subsurface > Groundwater | place: Rifle, Colorado...
CTTCGTCCATGCACTCGGCCAGTCAGAGATGCACCATGCTGGAGAGTTTGTCCCCGTCCGGATCATCGATCATGTCCGTGATAAATCTGACCCGCTCCTCTTCCGCAAGATGCGCCAGGATATTTTTCAGGGCCGGGGCCAGGGCGGAAAGCGCAGCGGCTGGTTCCAGCCTGCTCAAAATTTCTTGCAGCTCCTTCATGGAAGTCCTCCCTCCGGTTAAGCCGTTGTGGATAAATAATTGGGCCGTAACGGTAAAGAAATAGATATAATGTCATACATTCTTAACACCCCCTAAAAGGTTGTGCGATTGGCAAGCAGATGGGCCGCCAAGCCACCCAGATCGGCGGCAATTGCGGCAATGCGTGGGTCGGCCAACTCGTAATAGATAAAAGGGCCGCTTCGTTCAACGGTCACCAGGAGCGCCCGCTTGAGTTCCTTAAGGTGATGCGAGGCCAGGGGTTGTGAAATGCCCAGTTCCTCGACCATGGCGGAAACCGTTTTCTCCCCTTGCGCAAGCGACATGATGATCCGCACCCGATTCTCGTCAGCCAGCGCCCTGGCCAGAAAAACGATGGAACTCGGAATAATCTCGTCCGGTGTTTCAGATGTCTTGGTTGTAGTCAACTGCTGCCCCATCAGGAATAAGGTTTGTCATTATCTATATATAAACTATTGTTTATATATAGATCTACTATAAGAAGTCGCCACCACATGTCAAGAGGAAAAAATCAGGGGCAGGGAAGACAGAAAAGTAAGGGGCTGAAGTTGCCCGGCAGAATCGGGGCGGGCGAGGGCGGGCGAGCATCGGGGGGAGGCTCATTCTTCGCCTTTCCGACCGGGCGTCAGGGGTTGGCGGCCAAAGTCGCAGGCAAGGTCCTTCACTGGCTGGGGTTTGAGTGCGGATAAATCTGGCCGGTGTCGTGAGTCGTTTCATGCCGGGAATTTATCGTAAGCGTTCAGGTGCCCCTAGTGAACGCTTACAATTTATCCAGGCAAGCTTTCTGAGTCAAGAGAGCTGTTATTGAAGCTCGTCGATTATTGCTTTGACTCCGGGCTGATCGTCATCCTATCGGTTGTTTGACTTTCCCTCTCCTGTTAGATAAAATTTTAGTATGCGGCAGGGGCGATCTTATCTTTGTCCCCTCTGCCGAATCCAGTTCTAAAATCAATAAGGGGGGTCGCCTTATGCAACGATTCAAAAATATTCTTTACGTCTCCGAAAGGGGGGTGGCGCAAACAGCAACCATGTTGCGGGCGGTGATACTGGCGGAGAAGAACCAGGCCGAACTGACCGTTATTGATGTCATCCCCACTTTCCCGGCGAGCAAAGGGGTGGCTGATGGCGAACCGGATTTAAGCGAACTGCAGGCGGCAATGATGAGTGATTCCAGGCAGAACCTGGAGTCGTTGATCGAGCCGCATCGGCAACGGCTCAACATTAACTGCGAGGTTTTGCTGGGGATGGCTTTTCTCGAAATTATCCGCGCCGTGCTGCGCACGGGATACGATCTGGTAATCAAGCCGGCGGGAAATCCGGATTTTTTGCAGAGGCGGGTCGGCAGTGAGGACATGCATCTGCTCCGAAAATGTCCCTGTCCGGTGTGGTTGATGAAGTCTGAGGAGAAGGCCAATTATGGCAGCATTCTCGCGGCGGTTGATTTTGATCCGCTGGGGCCGGGCGCCGAGAAACAGGAGTTCAACCAGCAGATTCTTGGCTTGTCCGCTTCCCTCGCGCTCTCCGACTTTGCCGCCTTGCATCTGGTCCATGCCTGGGAGTCTTTTGCCGAAAACAAACTTACCGTCTGGAGCGATAAACCAGCCGGTGCTGCCGTCTATGTGGAAAAGGAGCGTCTGCGCCACGAGACCGGGCTGGCTCAGTTGGGGGAGTGGCTGCGGGGCCTGATCGGCGCGGAGACTTATGACTCCCTTTCTCCGCGCATCCATCTCCGCAAGGGGCAGGCGCGCAAGGTGATAACCGCCCTGGCCGGGGAATTGAAGGTGGATCTGATTGTCATGGGAACGGTTGCGCGGACAGGCATCTCCGGGTTGATTATCGGCAATACCGCTGAAGCTATTCTTGAACAGGTCCAGTGTTCCGTGCTGGCCCTCAAGCCGGCAGGGTTTATCTCTCCCATAAAACTTGAAGAATAACGGCTTAAGTTCAGGCCACAGCCGATTATTATTGGTGTCCTGATTAGCGCTAATCAGATTTCGTGTTGACAGATTCTCAAAAGCAACCTTCATCTTGCGTTACTTATGAAGATTAAAAACAGGAGAACAACTTATGCAGGCACGCGGACCGTTGATGATAGAACACCGGCTTATTGAAAGGATGCTCGCGATAATTAAGGACGCGCTGGGGCAGGTGGATAAAACCGGAGAAATTGATCCGTTGTTTGTTGATCACGCCGTTGATTTTATCCGGACCTATGCCGACCGCACCCATCATGGGAAAGAAGAAGATATCCTGTTTCGAGATCTGGCCGGCAAAGGGCTGTCAGAGGCAGATCGCCAAGGCATGAACGAACTTGTTGAAGAACATGCTTTTGGCCGGCTTGCCACCAAAGAGCTGGTTGAGGCCAATACCCGCTATCGAAACGGGGACTCCGCCGCCCTGGCCGATATTGCCAGGAGCCTGCGCACCCTGGTGGATTTCTATCCAATCCATATCGAAAAAGAGGATAAGGTTTTCTTTCCTGCCGCCCGAGCGTACTTTTCCGAAGCCGAGGATCAGGCAATGCTTGCCGAATTCTGGGAGTTCGACCGGAAAATGATCCACGAGAAGTACCAGGCTGTGGTCGATACCCTGGAAGGGAAGTAATTCCGGTTACTCATTATTCCCCGCCAATTTCTTAATCCCAAAACATCCCGGATTGCCCGGCAAGACCGGGGCAGGCTGGCGAACCGTTTTACACCCCCCGCTTCAGCCCCGGCCAGAGCAGGGTGTGGAGCTGGAGCTGGAGCCTGGCCGGGAGCGCGTCGGCCAGGAGCCACTCGGCCAGCAGGCTGGGGGCAAGGCGGTCGATTACCGGGGAGAGGATGACCTTGGCCTTTTCGGCCAGGCGGTGTTCCGCCAGCATGGCCCTGGCCCAGTCGTAGTCCGGCCGGGAACTCAGCACGAACTTGATCTCGTCGCGGGGGTCGAGCAGGTCGAGGTTGGCAAGGTCCATCTGCCCGGCCATGCCGCTGTCCGGGCATTTGAGATCGAGGATCTTCACCACCCCCAGCGGCACCCGGGCGAGGCTGAGGCTGCCGTTGGTTTCCAGGAGCACGGTGCGGCCTTCGGCAAGCAGGGCCTCCATGAGCGGGTAAACCCCATCTTGAAGCAGGGGCTCGCCGCCGGTGATCTCGACCAGGGCCTTGGGGTAGCGCGCCGCTTCGGCAAGCAGGGCGCTGAGCGCGGTTGGGCTGGCAGGTTCCTCGTAGGTGTATTTGGCGTCGCAGTACGAGCAGCGCAGGTTGCAGCCGGAGAGGCGGAAGAAAAGACAGGGGTAGCCCGCAAAGGAAGACTCCCCCTGGATGCTGTAGAAAATCTCGGAAAGCTGCAAGGTTGGCTCAGCCTTCACGGTAGGTCACGCAGCAGTTTTCCGTTTCGCAGACTGTGACGCTGTAAGGCCGATAGCGCTCGGAAGTCAGCGATTCCCTGAGGCGGCTGAAGATGTAGGCGGCGATGTTTTCGGAAGAGGGGTTCTTCTTCTGGAAGGGCGGAAGCTCATTGAGATTCTGATGGTCCAGCTCGTCCATGACCACCTGCACCGCTTTTTTCAGGTTCTTGAAGTCGATTCCCATGCCCAGCGCGTCAAGCTCGGTGGCGCGAACCGTAACCTCCACCTGCCAGTTGTGGCCGTGCGGCCGTTCGCAGTTGCCGGGATAGTCGCGCAGGTGGTGGCCCGAGGAAAAATGGGTGCGGGTGAAGATATCGTACATTTTAACACCTCTTGATTAGGGGAAAAGTTCGTTTGTAAAAGTTTGCAGGCCGGGTACAATGTTTACTTGAAAATTGGCTGTTTTTTGACTATGTAGGGGCACAGTTTTTGTGATAAATTTCCCCTCCCCTTGCGGGAGGGGGCCAGGGGGTGGGGGATTTGCCGGATCTGGCTCAATCGGCAGTTTCACCCACCCCTCAATCCCCTCCCGTCAAGGGAGGGGAGGCAAAGGCAAAAAAAAGACCACCGTTGAAATCGCGGCTTGTCTGCGACTTCAACAAAACATATCTATTCCCCCTGGGGAAGTCAACCGGTTCATGTGGGCCGGGGGCATTTGCCGACCGGTGCGAGCGCGCTCGCTCTGCCTGGACGGGCAAGGAGACAAAACCATGGCTTTGATCGCGCCCTTTCGCGCCCTTCGTTATAATTCGGCCAAGATTCAGCATCTGGAAGAGGTGGTCACTCCGCCCTATGACGTGATTGATCTCCAGGCCCAGGCCGCCTTTGCCGGTAAGAATCCCTACAACATGATCCACCTGGATCTGAGCAAGAATTTCAGCGCCGAGCAGTTGACCGAGGCGAGGTATCGTCAGGCCAGGGAAACCTTTGTCAAGTGGCAGCAGGAAGGGGTGCTGGTTCGGGACAAGGTGCCCGCCATCTATCTCTACCATACCGAATATTCCCTGCCCTCCGGCAGGCGTCTTACCCGCAAGGGTCTGCTCTGCCTGGTGCAGCTGGCCGAGTTTGCCGAGGGCATCGTCAAGCCCCACGAGAAAACCTTTTCCGGCGTCACCTCCGACCGGCTCAGCCTGCTGGACACCTGTCATGCCCAGTTCAGCCCGATTTTTTCCCTCTACCCTGATGCCCAGGGGCAGGTCATGGCCCTGCTGGAATCCGGCCGCTCCGCGGAGCCGCTCGCCTGCGCCACGGATCATGACGGCTGCACTCATACCATCTGGGCGGTGACCGAGTCGGCGACCCTTGCCCAGGTCCGCGCCCTGTTTACAGAAAAATCCCTCTACATTGCCGACGGTCACCACCGCTACACCACGGCCCTCCAGTTCCGCGCCCTGATGCGGGAGCGGCTGGGCGAGGTGGCAGCGGATAGCCCCTACAACTACACGATGATGTATCTCTGCGGCATGGAAGACCCCGGTCTCTCCGTACTCCCCACCCACCGTCTGGTGCGGATGCCCGAGGCTGTTGCCCTGTCCGGACTGATGGCCAAGCTGGCCCAGAGCTTTATTGTGGAGGAGATCACCGGCGGCTCCCGCGAGTTCCTGGTGGGCGAGGTTCTCGCCCGCATGGCGGAAAATTCGGGTACTGCCACGATGTTTGGCCTGTACCATCTCCAGGAGGATCGCTGCCTGCTTCTCACCCTGCGGGACGGGGTGATCGACGAAGCGCTCGGCGCCAGGCAGCCCGCGGCTCTGCGGGAGCTGGACGTGGTAATCCTTTCCGACCTCATCATCGAGCGGCTGCTGCAGCTTGATCATGCTCGCTGTGTAAAGGAAAGCCTGGTGGACTATTACAGCGACCCGGATACCGCCCTTGATGTGGCGATCAAGGAGGGCGAAAGCCGGACCGACCGCAGCCCCCTGCTTTTTTTGATGAACCCGACCCTGGTCTCCCAGGTGAAACGGGTGGCCGACGAGGGGCTGGTCATGCCGCACAAGTCCACCTATTTTTACCCCAAGCTGCTCACCGGGTTGCTGCTCAATAAGATCGTGCCCGAAGAAAAAATCCCCTCCTGAGCGCAGCCGGATGGCTATTGCCGAGGAGCTTAGCGATGAGCCACTGTTTGCCGGAAAGCTGCGCTGTCTGCAACCCCGGCAGGGCTACCGGTTTTCCGTCGATGCCGTTCTTCTGGCCCATTTTCTTCGCCCGGAAGATAACGCCCGCATCCTCGATCTCGGCTCCGGTTGCGGGATTATCTCGCTGATTCTTTCCCACCGCTACCCCACGGTCAGGCTGGTCGCCCTTGAGGTGCAGCCGCGTCTGGCCGAGGTCATCCGCCGCAATGTGGCCAGTAACGGCCTTGAGGACCGGTGCGCGGTCATCGAAGGCGATTGTCGTCTTATTGCCACCCTGCTGCCGAAAGGGAGTTGTGATCGGGTGGCGGCAAATCCCCCCTATTACCCGACCGGCAGCGGTCGCCATCATCCGGAAACAGAACGGGCCAAGGCCCGGCACGAGATTTTTGGCGGGAGCAGCGAGATGGCCCAGGCCGCCGCCTTCGCCCTTAAGGCCGACGGGAGGGCGGCCTTTGTCTATCCGGCCGCCCGGCGGGCAGCCCTGCTTGACGCCTTGCGGGAAAATGGGCTGGCGCCGAAACGGCTGCGGCTGGTGCATCCCTGGCCGGGCGCGGAGGCAAAGCTGGTGCTGGTGGAGGCGGTAAAGGATGGCGGGGAGGGGTTGGCGGTTTTGCCGCCGTTTTTTATCTGTCGGGAAAAGGGTGGGGCGCATACGGCGGAAATGGCCGCCATGTATTTGTAGTGGCAGGAGGCTTTTGCCTTGCCCTTAGAAAAAGAGGACCAGCGCCCAGACCAGCGCCACGTTGAGCAAAGCGAGAAATACGGCGGCCGAGCCCATATCCTTGGCGCGCCCGGACAGGGGATGGATTTCTTCGCCGAAGCGGTCCACCACAGCTTCGATGGCGCTGTTCATCAGCTCGACGATCAGCACCAGGGCGAGAGCGCCCAGGAGCAGGGCTTTTTCGCTCCCGGTTTCGCCCAGCCAGAGGGCCAGGGGCGCCAGGATGAGGCAGAGGCCAAGCTCCTGCTGAAAGGCCTTTTCGTGTTTCAGGGCCGCGGCGAGTCCTGCCATGGACCAGGCGAAGGCTTTTCGCAGGCGGGTAAGGCCGGTGCCGCTTTTTTTGCCCATGGTATTCTCCTCCGAGGTTTTTTTTACCGTAAACCGCAAAAAACTGTCACAATATAGCAGGGATACTGGGGCACGGCATGCCGTGCCCCAATACATTGTTTACAAGACAAAGGAGAAAATCATGGCCAGGCCAATAGTGGATCAGGATACCTGCATCGGTTGCGGGGTATGCGTAGAGCTGTGCCCGGCGGTTTTTGCATTGCGGGATGACAAGTCATGGGTGATCGGCCCTGATCAGTGCCACACCTGCGACTGCGAGGACGCCGCCGCCTCATGCCCGGTCAGCGCCATTTCTTTCAGTTAGCGCTGGCTGGCTGCTGATCCAGGACTTCCCGCACCTTCTGCAGCAGCTCCGTGGGCGAGAGTGGCTTGGCCAGCAGGGGCACGGAGTCTCCCAGGGCGGCCTTCTCGCGGATCGTGTCCGGCGCATAACCGCTCATGAAGATGGTCTTTATCCCTGGGCTGATCTTGTTGATCGCTTCAAAGGCCTCCCGGCCGTTCATCTTCGGCATGATGATGTCTAAGAGGAGCAGCTGGACCAAGGCCTGATTCTCCGAGAATTTTCGCACCGCCTCCTCCCCGTCAACCGCCTCGATCACTTTGTAGCCGAACTGGTTAAGCACGGTCTTGGTAAGAGTCCGCAGGGCGCCGTCGTCCTCTGCTACCAGGATGGTCTCCGTGCCCTGAGCCGGGGTTTCTTCCTCCACAGGGCTTTTCTCTGCCGGGGCTTTCGTGGAGGTCAGCGGCAGGTAAACCCGGAAGGTGGCGCCCCGGCCCGGCTCGCTGTACACGTTGATGTAGCCTTCGTGCTCTTTGATGATTCCGTAGGTCACGGCCAGCCCCAGCCCGGTGCCCTTGCCCACCTCCTTGGTGGTGAAGAAGGGTTCGAAGATCCGGCTGCGGGTTTTTTCATCCATGCCGCAGCCGCTGTCGGCGACGGTGAGCAGCGCGTAGGCGCCGGGCTTGCCGAAACCATGGGCGGCGATGAAATCCCGGTGCAGGATGATCTCTTCCGCCGTGATGCCGAAGGTGCCGCCCGTGGGCATGGCATCCCGGGCGTTGGTGGCGAAGTTCATCAGCACCTGCTCCAGCTGATGGCTGTCGGCCAGCACGGTGAGCGGCCTCTCCGGGAGCCGGATCTGGCAGACGATGTCTTCGCCGATCACCCGAACGATGAATTTTTCCACGGTGCTGATGATTTCGTTCAGATTCACGGGCTTGCGCTCGCTGATCTGCTTGCGGCTGAACAGGAGAAGATCCCTGGTGAGATGGGCGGCCCGGTCGGCTCCTTCCAGCATGTGCTGGATGTTCAACCGCTGGGGGTCGTCCGGGGCCATGCCCATGAGGGTCAACTGGCCGTAACCGATGATCGCGGTGAGGATGTTGTTGAAGTCGTGGGCCACGCCTCCGGCCAGGGTGCCGATGGATTCCATCTTCACGGCATGGCGCATCTGGCCTTCCAGATTACGGTGTTCGCTGATATCCAGACAGGAGCCGATATAGCCCGCAAAGGCGCCGGCGGCATCGTAGCGCGGCTGGCTTTGGTTGAGGAGCCAGCGGTATTCGCCGTCATGGCGTTGCAGGCGGTATTCGAGGCTGAAGGGCTGCCGGAGCTCGAAGGCCTCGTGGTAGATTTGCAGGTAGTGCGCCAGATCATGGGGGTGGACCCCGGCGGCCCAGCCGCTGCCCACCGCCTCTTCCTGGCTGAGACCGGTGAAGGTCAGCCAGGGTTGGTTGAACCAGGTGCGGCCCTTGTCGAGGCCGGACATCCAGATCAGGGCGGGCGAGGTGTTGGCAATGCTGGCAAAGAGCTGCTGCGACTCGCGCAGGGCCGCCTCCGCCTTGCGGCGACCCTCTTCCTGCTCGGAAAATTCCAGGGCAAAGGAGATGTCGCGAGCCAGCTCGTCAAGCAGTTTTACTTCGTTGGCATTGAAAAATTGTGGTTCGTCGGCATAGAAGCTGATGGCCCCCCGGACCTCGCCAAAGACGACCAGCGGGAAGGCCGCCAGGGAGCGGTAGCCGCAGGCAAGCGCCTCGGCCCGCCAGGGGGCGAGAAGTTCATCTTCATCGATATCGTTTACCACGCTGTATCGGCCTTCCCGCACCGTCGCTCCTGTCGGCCCCTGCTCGGAGAGGATGTTCTCCGGAGTGGCGCAGAGCTTGGCAAGGTAGCCCTCCTCCCTCCCGGCGTCGGCTTCCCGGCGGAAAGCCCCCGAATCCTTGTCAAGCAGGCAGATGCCGGCCAGGCGAAAGCCGCCGTCCTCCACGGCAATGCGGCAGGCTTCCCGAAACAGCTCTTGCGGGTCGCGGACCCGGATGATGGTCTGGTTGATGTTGCTCAATACCGCATAGACCCGGTTTAGTTTCTTGAGCGCGGCCGAGGTCTCAAGCCGTTCCCGGAAAAAAGTCACGCGCTGGCGCTGCCAGACAAAGGCCAGGATTGATCCGAGTCCGAAGAGCAGCACCAGGACAAAGCCGCCCGTGAGCCACAGCTGGTTCCGCAATGGCGCATAGGCTTCCCGGACGTCTATCTTACTTACCAGAAACCAGGGTGAATCAGGAATGGCCCGCACATTGGTTACCACCGCCTTGCCGCGATAGTCACGGCCCTTGAAGGCTCCGGTCTGGCGCAACACCGCCTGGGTGGCGGGAAGATCGGTTTGACTCAATGGGAAATGCATCTGCAGGGCGGCATCTTTCCGGAAGCGGAGCTCGTTTAAAAAGACAACCTCCCTGCCTTCTCGGCGAACCAGCAGGGTCTCTGCCGTCTGACTGGGGACCGGCCAGCGCTGGAGAAAGGGATAGAGGTATTTTGCCGGATTAATGCGCAGGGCGATCAGCCCCAGTGGTCGGCCGCCGTTCTCGTAGTCGAGGATGGGCACCAGGATGGCAAGATAAACCATGCCATTATAGTCGTGCCGGTAAAAATCCTGGATGGTCACCTGGCCTGAGCGAAAAATCTCCGGCAACCGCTGGGCGATAACCTTTGTAACCGGTTCTAAACCGGCCGGAATCGACAGGCTGGTTACCCCTTGGCTATCGAGCAGGCGGATCTGGTCGTACTGATAGTGGGTCTGGAGTTTTTTCAGCCATTCCTGAAGTTGCCGGGTGTTGGCCGCATCTTTGGGATTTTTCAGATAACGCCGGACCAGGGCGGTAAAAGAGGCGTTGCCAAGCATTAGGGCGCCGTCGCCCCGCCGTTCCTCGCGATATTGCTTGAGCTCGTCTGCCTTCAGCTCCGCGACGGTCGAAAGTTGACGGGCTATCTCAGCCTGGTGATGGCGGGCGTAGTTTTGGTAGGTGAAAAGACCGATAACAATTATGCAGGCAGCCAGGACGGAAAAGAGCAGGCTTATCTTGAGCACGGTGCGCGGGGGCGATTCGGCTTGCAAGCGGGCCAGCCAGACAGGGGACAGGGCAAAGGCGAACAGACCGCTCCCCAGAAAGAGGAAGGTCATGCTGGTCAGGGCCGCGGGCGGAATGTAGTCGCTGCCGTAGAGCAGTGGCGCCCCGAACACATAGGCGATGGTGAAGACGAAACCGCTTCCGGCCAGAAGCCCGGCCAGCCAGCCGGCCAGCCTGGTCAGCCGGGGCCGGTTTGCAGACGAGGAGAGAAAAGAGCCGGAAGCGAGCAGAAAACAGAGGGCCGTGGCCGGAGACATATGGCCGATAATCATTTCTCCGGCGGGATGAATGATGGTCAGGCCGGGGTGTTCCGCCTCCAGATATATACCCTGGCTGGAGAGAATGAAGAGCAGCAGGGCGGCTGCCGCCCCGGTCGAGTCGATGATCCGGCCTGCCCAAGGTTCCCAGCGGTGCGGCGGGAGGGAGCGGAGGCAGAGCGCCACGGCGTAGAGCACAAACAACAGGGCGGTGCTCGGCGCCATCGGGATGGTGCCGGAGCCGAGGCTGGAAAGAAAAGGTGAGCCGATAAGCCAGCCGAGAAGAGTGATGGCTCCCGCGCCGGCGACAAATCCGGCGCAGAGGAGAATCGGGGTTTTAAGAGGAGGTGAGTCGCGGTTTTTCTTTTTGTCGGAAAGCTCAGCGGCCATGGTTCATCTCTGTTGGTCCTTGGTGTGGGCAGGTGGCATGCTAAGGCGGCCGGCGCCTGCGCTGCACTATTGCACAAGGGATGCGGGAATGTCAATATGTATCAGGGTGGTAATTATGGCCTCTTGCCGGCTGATGCCTGTTCATGGAGCAAGCTCCTCGTTCATCCCCGGCAGTTCGATGGTCAGCTCCCGCAAGGCATGGCTTTGGCAGGACAGCCGCCAGCCCGCCCCGATCAGCGCTTCCCCGAGGCGGGCGATCTCGGCGGGCCGCACCGGGCTCAAGTGGGCCGCGCCTTTCAGCACCCGGAACCGGCAGCGCCCGCAAGCGGCTTTGCCGCCGCAGAGCGTCTGGACAGGGATTTTTTGCATCAGGAAGTTGTTGAGCAGGCTGAAGGCCGGGTTGACCGTTATGGTGAGCGAGCGGTTGGTGATAAACACCTGGGGCTGGTTCGGCATGGCAATTCTCCATAAAAAGCCCTAGAGCTGGTCCGTTAAGGGGAGGGATGGTGCGGCGCGCAGGGTGATAACCGCGATCTCGCCGGGACAGTTGAAGCGTAGCGGTGCGCCGGAAGCCCCGACCCCCCGGCTGGTGAAGCCCTGCATGCCCTGATATTGCCAGCGCCCTCCGGCGGTGAAACGGGGAGCGCGGCTGTTGGTGTAGATGGGCCTGCCCGAAGCAAGGCAGATCTGGCCGCCGTGGGTATGGCCGCAGAGGTATAGAGCCGCCTGATGCCGGGCTGCCTCCTGGTAGGCCTCGGGTGAGTGAGCCAGCAGGATGCTGAAGGAATCGGGCGGCACCGGCGCGAAAGCCATGGCCGGATCATGAGTCTTGTAGTAGTTGGGGTCGTCGAGGCCTACCAGCCAGAGGCTTTCCCCGTTTTGTTCGATCCGGACCGCATCGTTCACCAGCATCAGCATCCCGGCTTCTTCCAAATCCGGAACCATTTCGATGCAGTCATGATTGCCCAGCACCCCGAAGATTCGGTGTTTGGCCCGGATGCGCGGCAGGAGGCGGTGCAGTTCCCTGAGGCTTGGGGCGATGGGGCCGTAAGTTTTCATGCGAATGTCGCCGCCGATCAGGCAGAGGTCGAAGCTTTGGCCGTCGAGGCGGGCGAGGATGAGATCGACCAGCCCCGGCAGGCCGTCGAGATGCAGGTCGGTGAGCAGCAGGATGGTAAGGCCGGCAAAGGATTTGGGCAGGGTGGGGCAGACGATTTCGTGTTTGTTCAGCTCAAGTTTTAGGGCGTTGGCAACCCCCTTTTCGTAGCGGCCCAGAAGCCGGAAGACGGCGGAGACCATCGCCCGGTTGTAGAGCAGGTTCGAGAGGTTGAGCCAGACATGCCAGCGGGCCAGGGGCTGGTGGCAGGAGCGCCATTCCCGTAGCCGCACGGTGGAGCGGACAATGCGGGCATAGTTTTCCATGGGGGGGCGGGAAAGGACATATTTCCAGAAGCGGGCTCCGGCATGGGCCACCGGCACGAAGATGATCAGGACTAAGATTGTGGACCAGAAAGGGGCCTGCATCCGGCTGCCCAGATAGAGGGCGGGCAGTCCTGCCTCGAAAATCTGGTCCAGTCCGAAAACCGACTCGCCGCTGGCCATCCGCAGCCGCCGTTTGATGAAGCTGGAGAGCAGATCGCCTACCATGAGCAGGGCTGCGGCAACAGCAGCGCTCTGCCAGGAAACTCCCAGCAGGGGGAAGGCCAGGGTGGAACCGGCAAGACAGACCAGGATGCCCCGGATGGTTTTGTGGGGGCCGAAAAGCGGCCTGCCGTCGAACCAGGTCGCCCCGAAGTCCACCGGCCGGGCGAAGCGCTCACCCAGGGTCAGGCTGGCCAGGGGCGGCAATAGATTTCCCCAGTAGAGAAAGAAAAGGATTTTGAGGGCGGCGATCATTTCGGCTCAGCGCAGAGGCGGGTTGAAGTAGCCATAGCGCAGCCGGGGAAAGCGTTGTTTCAGCTGCTTGAGCCAAGCGCGGATGCCCATGGGCGGGCCGGCTTCTTTAAAATCCAGGGCCTCAAAATACCAGTCCGGGTCCATGTTGAGGTTGCGGAGCTGGAGAAAATCAGGCTGGTATTCGGCGATCAGCTCACAAAGGGCGGCAAACTCCGCCGGGTCGTCGGTGAAGCCGGGCAGGATGAAATAGTTGAGCGAGACAAAGCGGCCGTGCTGCTTCATGACCCGGATCGACTGCCTTACCGAATCCAGGTTGAACCCCTTGGGCCGGTAATAGCGCTGGTGGTAAAGGTCTTGCGCGCTGTTCATGCTGACTCGCAGGCTGTCCAGCCCGGCATGGGCCAGACAGTCAACTGCTCTGGGAAGGGAGGCGTTGCTGTTGAGATTGATGGTGCCCTGATCGGTTTGTTTGCGGATTAGTAAGATGGCTGCCTCGATGGTCTCCGCCTGGAGCAGGGGTTCGCCCTCGCAGCCCTGGCCGAAGCTCACCACCCCGCCCTGGACCGCCATGAGGTGGGGCACGGCGATCTCGGCGATCTCCTTGGCGGTGGGGACAAAGGTGATCCGGTCCTGGGTGGAGGGGCAGCAGCCCGAAGGCTGAAGGGAGATGCAGCCTAGGCATTGGGCGTTACAGACCGGCGAGGTGGGCAGGGGCGCTTCGAACTGGCGGAGAAAGTAGTTGATTGCGGCCGGGCAACGGTAGGTGAGACAACACTTGCCCAGATGCTGGATGAGCCGGTTATGCGCATATTGCCGGAGCCACTGTTCGGTGCGGCGGGTAAGCCTTTCCGGCTTAAAGCGGTTCA
>Ga0209211_10008860_pt1 | contig 13623 bp, 11 predicted proteins | sample RifGroA2_FD_183992 | JGI IMG/M metagenome (GOLD analysis project Ga0209211, IMG submission 183992) | Groundwater microbial communities from Rifle, Colorado, USA - Groundwater A2 (SPAdes) (version 2) | ecosystem: Environmental > Aquatic > Deep subsurface > Groundwater | place: Rifle, Colorado...
TGAACGGCCATGCGGCCGTATTCAAAGAACCAGCCAAAAAGTCCTGGCAAGGTTTCGCGGGCCGCCGCAGCGAGCGGGCCGTAAGACGAGAAATGGTTGAGCAGGACGAGGAGCGCTGCGACTGCCTTGAGGGCGTCGATCAGCGGCATGCGGTTGGAAACTTTGCTCATGGCCTTGAGTGTACACTGATTGTTGCAGTGCACAATACTTAACCCCGTTTGTTTTGTAAGGTCTAATTACACAAAACGCGCGACGAACGAATTGGTGTACATGATGGGTAAATTAATCCACACCCGATGGCCGCTGCCGGGGGCGACACTGACCGATTCACCTTTCCGGTTTTCCATGCGGGTCAGCGTCAGGACATGGTTGCCCGAGGGATGCACACATTCCAGACGGTCGCCAACGGAGAATCGGTTTTTGACCTCGATTTCCATGAGGCCGCGGGCGGTATCGAAAGCGACGGCATCGCCGACGTAGAGGCTGCGATCCGATTCGGAGCTGCCGCGCAGGTAGTTCTGGTACTCGGCATCGTGATGACGCTGCAGGAAACCATCGGTGTAGCCACGGTTGGCCAGACCTTCGAGCTCGCGGAGCAGGGCAGGGTCGAGCGGCTTGCCGGCGACGGCGTCGTCGATGGCCTGGCGGTAAGCCTGGCTGGTGCGCGCGACGTAATACGGGCTCTTGGTGCGACCTTCGATCTTCAGCGAATCGACGCCGATTTCGACCAAACGGTGCACATGCTCGATGGCGCGCAGATCCTTCGAATTGAGGATGTAGGTGCCGTGCTCGTCTTCCTCGATCGGCATGAGTTCGCCCGGACGCTGCTTTTCTTCGAGCAGGTACTCGATTTCATTTTTGACCAATTTTTCCGGTTGACCGTGGGAACTGCCATCGGAAGTACTCAGTTTGTAATCCCAGCGGCAGGAATTGGTGCAGCTGCCCTGATTCGGGTCGCGGTGATTGAAGTAGCCGGAGAGCAGGCAGCGGCCCGAGTAGGCGATGCACAGCGCGCCGTGGACGAAGACTTCGAGTTCGATGTCGGGGCAACGCTGGCGGATTTCGGCGACTTCGTCGAGCGACAGTTCACGCGACAGGATGATGCGCTGGACGCCCATCTTTTGCCAGAAACGAACCGAGGCCCAATTCACCGTGTTGGCTTGCACCGACAGGTGGATGACCTGTTCCGGCCAGGTTTCGCGCACCATGTCGATGAGGCCGGGGTCGGACATGATCAGGGCGTCGGGCTTGAGCGCGATGACCGGCGCCATGTCGGCCAGATAGGTCGGCAGCTTGGCGTTGTGCGGAATGATGTTGCTGACGACGAAAAACTGCTTGCCGCGGGCGTGCGCTTCGTTGATCCCGTCGCCCAGTTTTTCGATGCTGCCGAACTCGTTGTTGCGCACGCGCAGGCTGTAGCGGGGCTGGCCGGCGTAGATGGCGTCGGCGCCGAAATCGAAGGCGGTGCGCATCATGTCGAGCGAGCCGGCGGGGGCGAGGAGTTCAGGAGCTTTGGGCATAGTAGAATGCAGCGAAACCGCGCATTGTAGAGACTATGTCTGAAGAAATCCTGATCAATTTCACACCGCAGGAAACCCGCGTTGCCGTCATGCAACAGGGGGTCGTCCAGGAACTCCACATCGAGCGCACGGCGAGCCGCGGCCTGGTTGGCAACGTTTATCTCGGACGCGTCTGCCGCATCCTGCCCGGCATGCAGTCCGCCTTCATTGAGGTTGGCCTGGACCGCACTGCTTTCCTGCATGTTGCCGACATCTGGCAACCCCGTGAAACGGCGACCGAAAGGCCGATCGAGAAAATTCTGCATGAAGGGCAAAGTGTCCTCGTCCAGGTCGTCAAGGACCCGATCGGCACCAAGGGAGCCCGCCTGTCGACCCAGGTTTCGATTGCCGGCCGCATGCTCGTCCATTTACCGCAGGAAAAGCACATCGGCATCTCGCAGCGCATCGAATCCGAAGCCGAGCGCGAGTCGCTGCGTGAAAAGATCAATCGCCTCGTGCCGGCCGAAGAGCCGGGGGGCTTCATCGTCAGAACCATGGCCGAGAATGCCAGCGACGAAGAGTTCGCCACCGATATCGCCTACCTGCGCAAGACCTGGGCCGATATTCGTGAAAAGGCCCGCACCTTCGGGCCGCCCACGCTGCTATACCAGGAACTGTCGCTCGGTCAGCGCGTTCTGCGTGACTTCGTCAATCCGGACACGACGCGCATCGTCATCGACTCGCGGGAGAATTTTCAGAAACTGACTGCCTTCGCCCAGGAATACACGCCGGCGGTGATCCCGTTGCTCGAGCACTACACCGGCCAGCGCCCGCTGTTCGACCTGCACGGCGTCGAGGACGAGATCCAGAAAGCCCTGGCCCGCCGCGTCGACCTAAAGTCGGGCGGCTACCTGATCATGGATCAGACCGAGGCGATGACGACCATCGACGTCAATACCGGCGGCTTCGTCGGCGTGCGCAATTTCGACGACACCATTTTCAAGACCAACCTCGAGGCGGCCGTCACCATCGCCCGTCAGCTACGCCTGAGGAACCTCGGCGGCATCATCATTGTCGACTTCATCGACATGGAGAACGAGGAGCACAAGAAGGCCGTGCTCGATGAATTCAACAAGGCCTTGGCCCGCGATCACACCCGGCTGACAGTCAATGGCTTCACCCAGCTCGGCTTGGTCGAAATGACCCGCAAGCGGACGCGCGAATCGCTTGCGCACGTCCTTTGCCAGCCTTGCCCGACTTGCGGCGGACGTGGTGAAGTGAAGACGGCGCGTACCGTGGCCTACGAAATCCTCCGCGAACTGCTGCGCGAGGCCCGCCAGTTCAACGCCCGCGAATACCGCATCCTGGCCGGCCCAGCCGTGGTCAACCTCTTCCTCGACGAAGAGTCACAGGCCCTGGCCATGCTCTCCGACTTCATCGGCAAATCCGTTTCCCTGCAATCCGAACCCAGTTATTCGCCCGAGCAGTACGACATTGTTTTGATGTAGCGTAATTTTCGTTGATCTGCGATTATGGATTTCGAAAATTATCGTTAATAATCAATTGTGTTCGGTTTTTTCTGTTGATCTAAGGTGATCCTCGTATAATCGAAGCTATCAACTTGATGGTAGCTAGATGGGTAGCTAGACTGGTGGCTACCCAAGCATTTCGAGGAGCCAACTTGGCCAAAATTCAAACCAACCTTCTGACCGATATCCAGATTCGGAAGTGGATACGTGCTGGCGTTCCGCTAGCAAAGTCTGATGGCGGTGGGCTGACCTTTACCTTGTCAGCAGCCGGTGCTGCAGTCTGGGTGTTTCGGTTCAGCCATGCTGGGCGACGACAGGAGGTGACTCTTGGCCGGTACCCGGATATCTCTCTTGCTGCCGCACGTTTGATGGCAGCGAAAAAGCGCATTGCCTTGGTCGAGGGTGTTAATCCAGCGGATGAAGTGCGCAAGGCAAAAAGCCATCGCGACTGGACGGTTCGTGAACTGATCAGTGACTACAAGGACCTGGTTTTGAGTACGTTGGCGGAGAGTACTCAGCGGAGCTACGGCAGAAATTTGAAGCGCATTGAAAACGGCATGGGTGCCATGTCCGTGCAGTCAGTTGCTCCCGCAGATGTTGTCGCGCAGATTGAGCGGGTCAAGGCTGGTTGGGTTGAGCTGTTCACTCTTTGGTGTGCGTTGCGCGGTATCTTCAAACATGCGGCAGGCAAGAAGCTGATCGTGGCGTCACCGTGTGCAGGCATTCAACTTGAGGCGGTTATTGGCAAACGTCCAGAGAAGCGAAAGCGGTTGATGCTCACTGATGAAGAAATTGCCGTGCTCATGAATGCTGATATGAACCTGGAGAATTTGCTTTCTGTGCGGATTCTATTGGCAACGGGTGTCCGAATTTCAGAACTGAACAATGCCTTGAAGGCTAATGTTCACCTTGAAGAGAAACGTTGGCATATCCCCAAAACCAAGACCGGGAGTGCAATTGATATCCCGCTCTCGAAAGCTGTCACCGAGTGGTTTGAAACCTTGATCGATATTGCCGGCAACTCAGATTACGTTCTTCCAGCTCGATCAAGAGCGCGCATGGCTCGCTATGACGGTGATGCAGCGGTCTCGAAGGATGCAATGCGAGAGGCAATCGACTACTGGATCGATCAGCACTCACCCGAGATAAGACGCTTCACTCCGCATGACTTGCGAAGCACGATGAAAAGTCACCTGAGAAAACTAGGTGTGCCTCGTGAGGTGTCAGAGATGTGCTTGAATCACAAGTTGCCAGGGGTAGAGGGTATTTACGATCAACATACCTACTACGACGAGCGAAGGATCGCGTTAGAAAAATGGAGCGATTTCCTGGTCAAGTCACTACGCAAAAAGATTGGTTCAAAGCGCTCGATAAACTAACACCCATAAGGCCATCATGATGAGTAAAGCGCAGTCTTCTCCGGAGAAAGAATGCCCTCCTTTTCCTGAAGATTTTGACCGAGACTCGTACAGTTTCAGAGACGATTTTTCGCTTTGGATGTCCGCGCTCGGTCGGCGGGTTGCCTTGATGAGGAGAATCAAGGAATTTCAGGAGCAGCGCGCATTGATGAGCGAATGTACGGAACAGCAGTCCGTAATCCATAGAGGTAGGGTGAGTGACCTTCGGAGTAGGGTGATGAACTTGATTCAACAGCCCATTCCTCTCAAAAAAGATGATTTTTATCAACACATCTTGGGAGAAGCCAAGTTCGCCGACCGAACGGGTCACTTAGAGCAGCACCCACCGATCAGTAACCGAGTAATCCGCGATGAAGTCCAGTCAGCTAGCAAATTGAAAGACCTGTTTTACCGAAACATCTTCGAAGTTGAAATCGACAAGTTGGTTGAAAGGGGATCTACCCAGCAAGAGCTATCGTTCGGCATACAGTTGCCTTTTGGGCAAGAAAAAGCACGACAAGAAAAAGCACAAAACTTACTCACTGAATATTACGAAATATGGCGTGCGGATGTGCAGATGCCTGGGTTTGCGGGCGATTTTGGACTGAAAGTAAATCTGTTTTACGATGACGAACAACTGTGCAAGGCATTTTCTGATTGGCTGAAAGAAACCAGAAAGCAGGCAGAGTTTCCTGTTGCCAAGCGCAAGGTTGTCACTTTGGAAAAACTGCAGGATTGGCACCGGATGCGTGTTTTGCCTTACATGGATTTATGGCTATACCAGCAGGCATTTGACGAAAAATTTGATGAACTTCGTCTCGCTAGGCTGCTGTTTCGTAGTGAAGATAAAAAGGACGATGAAAATAACGGGATTGGTGACGAGGATTACAAAAACTGGCTTAGAAATACTAAGAAGCGCGCAGAGAGTCTCATTCAGCAGTCTGTATTTTTCTCCCTTCGCTTCGAGGAAACCTGAGTTGGTTTGATCGATGGCCAACTACCTGCATCTGAAACCTGTTTGGTTGCATATATAAAACCTGAAGACTAGGCCGTCCTGGCCTTCAACCTCCCATTTCCATCCGTTCGAGAGCCCGTTACCTGCAGAGGTAGCGGGCTCTTTTTATTTCCAGGAGACAAATCCATGCGTAACAAGTGTCCCGTCTGCCATTCGACCAACGTTTATCGCCTTCACACCGCCCGAAGGATCGGCAGCACGGTCGGCGCGGTCGGCGGTGCCGCAACCGGTGCCGGTGGTGCGTTGTCCGGAGCACAAACCGGTGCAGCCGTCGGCGCTGTCGGAGGTCCTGCCGGCATGCTGCTCGGTGGCCTTGCCGGCGCAATCCTCGGTGGTCTGCTCGGTGGTGCTGCTGGTTCCATGGCCGGCGCCAAGGTCGGCGATGTCGTCGACGAAAAAGTCCTCGGCAATTTCCAGTGCGGTGATTGCGGCCATGAGTTCAGCGACCGCTGATCTGCCGTTATCCGAATCATATTCAGGAGCCTCAAATGGCACATCAAGTGCAACAAATGGCATACGTCGGTGAGACGCCCTGGCATGGCCTGGGCAACGAACTCACGCCGCAGCAGCCCATCGAAGTCTGGGCAGAGCAATCCGGCATGTCCTTCCAGATTCTCGAAACCCCCGTCCGTTTCATGGCGGAATCGGCGGGTCCGCTTGGTTCCATCAAAACCTTCGCCGATCAGAAAGTCTTGTATCGCTCAGATACGCAGGATGCCCTGTCGGTCGTTTCCAATCGCTACCAAGTCGTCCAGCCCTCTGAAGTGCTTGAGTTCTACCGTGATCTGACAGAAGTCGCCGGCTACGAACTTGAGACAGCCGGGGTGCTGAAGGGAGGCAAGAAATTCTGGGCACTGGCTCGCACCGGTCAATCCACTGCATTGAAGGGTAATGATCTTGTCCAGGGCTACTTGCTGCTCGCTACCTCCTGTGACGGAACGCTGGCCACCACAGCAACGCCCACCACGGTCCGTGTCGTTTGCAACAACACGCTGACTATCGCGGTAAATGGTGCGGTCTCGGCCATCAAGGTGCCGCACAACACCCGATTCGATGCCCAGGCCGTCAAGCAACAACTCGGTATCGCCGTTTCTCAGTGGGATGGTTTCATGTATCGGATGCGGACACTGGCGGAAAGGAAGGTCAAAAGCCATGAGGCGATGGCCTATTTTCTCCGGGTGCTCTGCGAGGTCGATCCGAATAGCTCCGACCTGTCGAATCTGACCAATGAACGTGCGCTGGCGAAAGTGCAATCGCTCTACGACGGTCAGGGGCGTGGTGCTGAGCTTGAAGCAGCCAAAGGCACTGCCTGGGGACTGCTGAATGCCGTGACCGAGTACGTCGACCACGAGCGACGGGCACGCAGTCCGGAGTATCGCCTGGATTCGGCCTGGTTCGGCCAAGGTGCTGTCATTAAGCAACGCGCACTCGATACCGCACTGAAACTGGTGGCGTAGTTCGCTTCCAGCAGCCTCACGATTTTCCTTCTTCGATAGCCCGGTTCGGTGTTTGCCGACCGGGTTTTTTGTCGTCAGGTAGTCGTGAGCGGATTTCTGTTCTGCATTCCCTACCCACATTCTGGAGGTCATCATGGCACTTCCCTCTGTACCCCTGTCACCCATTCAATTAAGCCGGCCAGCTTTACGGCTGGTCAGCACCAAAGCCCTGCCTCGGGAAGATTGGCTCAATGTCCGCCGGCAAGGCATCGGCAGTTCCGATGCGGCTGCTGCTGTTGGGCTCAACCCTTACAAATCCCAGCTAGAACTTTGGTTGGAAAAAACTGGCCGTGATGGCTTGTTGCCGAAGACTGATCCGCTAGACGAGGAAAGCCCAGCATATTGGGGAAACATCCTCGAACCCATCGTGGCAGCGCATTACACCCGACGTTCCGGCAATCGTGTACGTCGTATCAACGCGGTTCTTCAGCATCCTGATCCGAAGCTGCACTGGATGCTAGCCAATATCGACCGGGAAGTCATCGGCGCTCCGGACGTTCAGATCCTGGAATGCAAGACTGCCGGGATCAACGGTGCTCGTCTCTGGAAAGAAGGTGTGCCGGAGTACGTGCAGTTGCAGGTTCAGCATCAACTGGTCGTCACCGGAAAAGCTGCTGCTGATGTAGCGGTGCTTCTTGGTGGTCAGCACTTGGAGATCCATCGCATTCATCGGGATGAGGCGCTGATTGCACGGCTGATCCAGTTGGAGGCTGCGTTCTGGAATTACGTCGAGACGGATACCCCACCACCGGCCGATGGTTCGGAATCGGCAGAACAGGCACTGCGTTGTCTCTATCCACAGGACAAGGGAATCGCAGTCGACTTCAGTACTGACCGTAATCTATCCGCGACCTTTGCCGACTGGATCAGTGTCCGTCAGACCTTGGCGGAAACCGAGAAGTTGGAGGCGAAGCTGAAGCAGACCCTGCAGCAGGCCATGGGCGAAGCTTCCCGTGCCATCTTTGAAACCGGCGAAGTCACCTGGAAGAAAGCCAAGGACAGCGTGGTGCTCGATACGGCACGACTGTTGGCCGATCAGCCGGATTTGCTCAAGCACTACGGAATGCAACGCCAGGGATCACGCCGATTTGTGCTGGCCTGAGTCATCCCCGAAAAACCAATGTCGCAATAGAAACGCAATCACTCCCATCGGCAACCGGATAGTTATCCGGCGCCGGTGGGAGTTTTTTTTATTTGAGAGGAACAATCATCTTGAAGGGTTTAGTTATTTCCCCGCCGGTACTCGGACGGATTTCCATCGGCAAGGTCGTCGAGAAAGCCGGTAAGCGTCTGCCTGAGAAGGACGATCAATTCACCATTACCAGCCAGGTTCAAGGTGCAGACGGCTGGTTGCCACATCCGTTTGATGAGGGATTCCGGAAAGCCCAGGGCGGGAAGATTCGCTCGATTCCGATCCGGCTACTGTTCAACGATCCTGATCTGAATTTCCGTGCTGAATACGCTTTGTTTGACCGCAGGACCGGTCGGCCGGTTTGTGTCGGCAATGGCGAGAGCTGCAAGCGGCGTACGGAGTCGGGTGTCCAGTCATTGCCATGTCCGTCGCCCGATGGCTGTGCACTGGCGCAGAACGGAGCCTGCAAACCCTATGGCCGGTTGAATGTACTGATTGGCGACGATGATCCGCTGGGGAGCTTTGTGTTCCGGACGACGGGCTTCAATAGTATTCGCACTTTGTCGGCACGGCTCGCGTACTTTCAGGCGATCTCCGGCAACCGACTGGCGTACTTGCCGCTGGAACTTCGGCTACGAGGAAAGTCGACTCGGCAAAGTTTGGGTACCCCGATCTACTACGTGGATCTGACGGTGCGCAGCGGGGTTTCTGTTGAGGGTGCGCTGACAGAGGCGAAACGGCTGGAGGCTGATCGGCAGGAAGCTGGATATGATCAGGTTGCGCTGGAAACGGCGGCACGACTTGGCTTCTCCAATGGTGCTTTTGAGGAAAGCGACGAAGAGGGTGATTCGGTGGTAGAGGAGTTTTGTCCTGAAGGGGATGGTGCTCAGGAGAGTGCTGAAGCTACTTCGCCCGTTACTGCTGAAGCTGTTGTGCAATCCAGTCTGGTCAACAAGCTGAATGATCGAGCTGCAAAACTTATGACCGATGTGAAATCGTCTGCTACCTAGGCTGCTGCTTGGTTATTCAGCAATTTTGCTTGTCAAGGCAAAAGAAACGACGCCCGAGGCGCAGTCGCGCTTCGGGCTGTAGGCTGTTTTCTTTTTTTGAGCCATCATGAAAAAGCTCTGTGCTGATAGCGTCACCGGCTGTCGTGTCGTTCAACCATCATGACTCTCACCGACATCCTGCGTCGGCCAACCTGATACGGAGAGCGATCATGAACACCCAACTGCACAGCCTGATTGAACGGCAACGCCAACGCATGCGCGAACTGTGCGAAGACGCGCCTGATCTTGCCAATATTATTGCCGACGAAATCTGGGATAAATTTGAAATTGATGTCGAGGAAGTCACGGCTGACGGATATATGTTCGACATAGCCACGAGCACGCAAATGTCGCTGTCTAGCACGCTGTCACTGAATTACGACAAAGCTTTCGAGCGCCATGTGGTTGGGTTTTTCGATCGCCAGGAAAAAGAATTGCGCGATGCCGGCGCCAGCGAGATCTGCTTTGACGGTGCGCGGATTGATTTATCTGGACTGCGCAAGGGGCTCAAGTTACGTAGCCGTGCTGAGGAAATGATTGGGGATGCCATAGAGCGGGCCAAGCCAGGATTGATTGGCATGCTGTTTCTCTCCCAAGACCCATGCTCCGATGCTTGGGAGCGCGAACACAGCGAAAATGCACGTCGCGTGCGCACCAAGTTACTCGGACTGCGTGGGAAAATTTTCGAAAGTATTCGCGGGGAAACAACGACCACTATTCAGACGGCACGGTTGGCCTATGCCGACATGCTTGACTCGCTTTCCTTGAGGATCGCAATGTCGCCGAACCATTCGGGAACAGCCTAATAATAAGTACAGATGGCACAATCATGACGAACGAAATAATATCTTGTCGTAACCGGCTAACGCAAAATCAATAAGGACAACCCGATGGTATCTCTCGACTCCCGCCAAGCTACGCTGCAACGACAACTTTCTACCGTGCGCGACATCCATGTGCGTAACGGCTTGGATGCAAACCGGATTGATGAACTCGCCCCACTCATCGAGCATTTCGAAATTCGCATTCCGATGATTGGCGCCTTCAGTTGTGGCAAATCTAGTCTGCTCAATGCCCTGCTGGGTGAAAGCCTTCTGGCTACGGCAGTCACGCCAGAAACCGCAGTTCCCGCCGAACTGCGTTTTGGTCCAGAGCGTTCCTTTTGGGGTTGTCTGCCGGATGGCCGTCGCCTGCCTTTGAACGAAGCCGATTTGCAGGAAAACCGGCTTCAGCCGCTACTGCCTGCCGGCTGGGTTGATGTTCGTTTGCCTAGCCCTGCGTTGGCAGCACGGCAACAGCTGGTGCTGGTCGACTTGCCAGGATGGGATTCGGGCGTCGCAGCGCATGAGCGCGTCATTGACAATTATGCTGGACGTAGTTTGGCATACGGAGTGGTTGTCGGCATTGAAGAAGGTGGGTTACGAGACAGCCTGCGTCGCGCCCTACTTGAGTTGGCTATTGCCCAACTACCGGTTGTCCTGATCGTAACCAAAGCCGACAAGCGCCCTGCAGAAGATGTACAAGCGGTGGTTGAACGCCTTAGCGCCGACATCACTGCGCTAATGGGGCGCGCGCCCTTGGCCATCGCTACCACTTCGGCACGTAAGAAAGACCTTGGCAAACTGGAGGCGGCTCTCGACACACTGCAATCTCAAGCAGGAGAAATTTTCGAGAACCGCATTGTGGAGAGTTACCGGAGGCATTTACAGCACGCCGCTCAACATCTCGGCCTGCTCGCCAATCAGGACAACAAGGACGCTGCTCGCCTACAGGCTGATATTGATAAGCTGGAACAGGATCTGAGCGTATTTGATACCCGTCTGCAAAAAGAGACCGAGGCCCTGGAAGCACAGATTGGCCCCATTCTCGGCACGATCCGCTTGCGCGTTGAAAACGCCCTTGGGGAACGGATTGAAATGCTGACCTCACGCGCGCTTGGCGGGCAGAACATCAGCGATGACGTGCTCGGTACTGCACGCCTGGTCATGGCCGAGGCACTTCGGCAGGAGTTTGAACCGGCAATGCAGCGTTATCTTGATCGCCTTGTTGATGCCTTGCCTAGCCGACTCGATTTCAACCTTGAGTTAAACAACATCGAGATTGCCGGGGCAACGGACAGTAGCGGGGAATTCCGGTGGAAAGAACTGGGTACGCTCCTCGCTCCGCTGCTTCGCCAAATACCTCATCCGCTTGCGAAGTTGCTCGCCCCGTTGGTGCCGGTACTGGGGGCACTGCTAGATAGTCAGGGTGATCGCCAGCGGCGCGAGATTGAAGCTGCTCGTCAGCGAGAAGAAGTGAGGGATCGCATTCTCGGTGCATTGAGTGATGCTGTCCGTCAGATCGATACTCAGCTTCGACCGGTGTTGATTGAACAGGTAAACAAGGCCCAGGCAGAAGTAACTCGTAATATCGATGCTGAACGCAACGAGGTCAAAAAGACACTTGCCACCCTTGCGGCTGCTCTCCAACAAGGGGAGGCCGAAGTCGCGTCTCTGCGCCAACGCGCACAGGCAGACCTTGACTGCCTAACCGCCATGCTGGTCGAACTGGCCCCAACCGCCTGAACAAAATCAATATGACCATCTCCGAACTTGATCCAGCCGCCCTGCAGCAGCGCTACAGTCTGCTCTGCAGAGCCTTGCAGGCCACCCAGGCGGCGGACGATCCTCAGCCCGCTCTCGACACTGTCGGCAGGCTCGATGAACTGATCCACCGCGAACTCCTTGAACTCGCCCGTCTAGGGAGTCCCGACGATTTTGCCGACATCTACCTCGGTTTTGCCCGCGAACTTTCCCGATTTCGTGAATTCTGTGCAGACCCACGTCTGGCCGCCAAAACGATCGTCGCGTTCGGCGGCCCGTTTTCTGCCGGAAAATCCAGTCTGATTAATGCACTGATTGGTAAAAAACTACTGGTCGTCGAGGTTGACCCCACGACTGCATTGCCTGCCTACGTGCTGACGGGAGATGCCGATGCTATCCACGCGCTTAACCTGCACCGCCTGCGTGTCCCGCTCTCCGATGAAGAACTCTCAAGTCTCACTCACGATGAGTCCCATCGCTATGGCAGCCAAGTTTCACGCGCACTCAGCGCAGCCTTCATTTCACGCCAGGATTTTCCTTGGGCTAATCTGGCCTTCATCGATACCCCAGGCTACAGCGGGCGGGCTGTAGCAGGGGATCGCACCGACACCGATATCGCTGCTAGTCAGATGAGTGGCGCACACGCCATTGTCTGGGTGGTCTCGATCAAGCAGGGCAATCTCACCGAAGAAGATCTTGCCTTCCTCGCCAGGCTTGACCCAAAAATTCCGCGTATTGTTGTCGCCAGCCACGCCGATCAGCTCTCTGACACAGACCGTGCAGCTGTCATTCAGCGCATGACGGATACCTTGGCTGCACGCAATCTCGCAGTAGTAGGGGTGTTCCCCGTTTCGGCCCGGCCCCGCCAAGCTGAACTGCTCGCACCATTGCGCGCACAGCTTGATGTCTGGAACCAGACTCCGCGCGAGCAGCGCTTTGCCCTTCGCTTCAAAGCCTTGTTCACAAGGTATCAACGCGGCCTAGAGCGTGAAGCCTCTGCTGCACGCTGGCAATTACACCGGACAAACCGTATTGCCATGTTGGCTGATGGCGAAATTCTTGCCGATGTAAGCGAACTCAAGGCCGTCATTGACGAACGCCTGGACGCGCTCAAGACCGTTGAAACGCGTCTCCACGAACTACGCGGCCGGTTCTTTGGCGAACTCAAACGTGCCGGTAATGCCGTTGGTATTCCGCTTCCCGAGCCACATGAGGTCGAATTACTCAGTCCTGGACGCAGCAATTTACTGGAACGACTGGTGGCGATTCGGAAGTCAGATGGCCGCGATGAGCCTGACATGCGCCAGGTGCTCTCCAGCTTGAGGTCAGCAGGCGAAGCCAAGCATCGCCCGCTCCTCACTCGTCGCCAGGCCCGCGAGTCTTGTGACGTATTCGCCGACTTGATGATGCCTGGTGATGCCGCTAATCGCCCAATATTGCTACGGCAACCAGTAACTAGCTTGAGCAGCGCTCTGGAACTGCTGCAAAGGGAGATTTAGATGAACCTGTACGATACGATGAAACGCGCTGCTGACGATGAGCAACTCAAGCTCAATCCGTTACCGAAACACATCATTGCCACTCAGCCCGAACACCTTCGCCTGCACTACGCGCTATTGCTGGCGGCGCTACTCAGTGCCCAGAAAGCGATCAGTGAAACACAGACTCGCCTGATCTGCCTGTTACTGGAGGCCCTGCGACTCGGGGATATACGCGGATCACTATTCGAACAAGCGCGCGAACTGGACGAGGAAACCCCGGTCAATGCGGCTCGCCTCATCCGCGAGGCTGGGCTAGCGAGATATCTGCTCGTGGATGCTTTGGTTGTCCTGCGCCTTGATGCCCCAATTGACGATGAAATCGTCGGGTTGATAAGCGAATTTGCGTCCTTTCTCGATATTGATGCCGAGAGCTTGAGTATGTG
>Ga0209211_10008861_pt1 | contig 13623 bp, 13 predicted proteins | sample RifGroA2_FD_183992 | JGI IMG/M metagenome (GOLD analysis project Ga0209211, IMG submission 183992) | Groundwater microbial communities from Rifle, Colorado, USA - Groundwater A2 (SPAdes) (version 2) | ecosystem: Environmental > Aquatic > Deep subsurface > Groundwater | place: Rifle, Colorado...
TTCAACCATAGCTCAAGTTTGTCCTTATAAAATTCAATTATAACCCCATCTCTTCTGCAAATAAACTTACTGCCTTTTAATATTATATTTCTGTTAAAATATCCCTATGGCTCAAGAAAATGTTGTTATCCGTTTCGATGGGGTTTCGTTTAGCTACAATGACACAAAAATCATTTTGGATGATGCTGACTTCAGCGTCCGAAGGAATTCAATAATCACCATAATTGGTCAAAACGGGGCCGGGAAAAGCACTATTTTTAAATTACTTTTAGGCAGATTAAAACCCCAAAGTGGGCAAATTAATTTAGAACCGGGAACAACTATCGGGATTGCCGAGCAAATGGTTCCGGCCGATAAATTAGAGCTTGATATAGTGTCTTATTTCAAAACGGCTCTGCCGGATAAAGAATTCGGGATAGAAGGGGATATAAAAAAAATATTGGACACCGTCAATCTAAACATCCAGTTAACAAAAAAAGTTAAGGAATTATCCGGTGGCCAAAAAGCCAGACTACTGCTGGCATATTCTTTAATATCGAATCCCGATGTTTTACTTCTGGACGAACCAACCAACAATCTGGACAAAGTCGGAATTTCCCACCTGACCAATTTTCTGATGAATTATCAAAAGACCTGCATTGTCATTTCCCACGATGCCAACTTCCTCAATAAATTTACGGATGGAGTTCTTAATTTGGATATCCATACTCATAAAATTGAGCAATTTGTGGGAAATTATTTTGACGTGATTGAGGAGATTGCCGCCAAGCTGGAAAGGGACCGCCTGTTAAATTCCCGTCTTAAAAAAAGTATTAGAGACAGGTTTGAGAAAGTGAATAAATTGGGAGGAAAAAGTATCGCCATGAGCCGGCTAGCCCGCAGGATCCGGGTAGACATTGCAGAAGACCGGGAGGAAATGGTGGAAATGCGCCGGGAGGACAGGACCATTCCTGCTTTCGATATTCCCTGCCAGGAATACGTGGGGGACATTATTAAGATAAAAAAACCGATTGTGACGGAATTGGTCAAAGGCAGCCGTCTGCTTATCAAGGGCCCCAACGGCATTGGCAAAAGCACCCTGCTTAAATCCATAATCGAGAGAGACAGCGCGGAAATCAATCCAAAAATCAGAGTGGGATATTACAGCCAGGATTTTTCCGAACTTGATTTTCAACAGACTGCTTACAATTCCCTGTATGCAATTTCCCTGACCCAAAAACCGCAGGATATTTACGAAGCCGCGGCCAGATTTCTGTTACCCGGGGAATTATTAAAAAACAAAATTGAATCGTTGTCCGACGGCCAAAAAGGCCTGCTTTGCTACGCCCGGTTTATGCTGCAGCATCCCGGTCTTTTAATTTTAGATGAACCCACCAATCATATTAACTTCCGCCACATTCCGGTAATTGCCGATGCCATTGATAAATTTGAAGGCCCGGTCATCCTCGTCAGCCACCATCGGGAATTCGTGAGAAAAATAAAAGAGATTAGGGAGTTGGATTTGGATAGGGAATTTTAAACACGCTCTTGATAATTCTTCTATCATTGGGGTGGTGTACGGGAGTCGGACCCGCTAATTCTACCTCCACAGGGTAGCGCCTAAGCCGTTCGGCACACACCACCATAATTGAATTTTATCATTCTGAGGAACTTAAAGGCTATCTCTCAATCACTCCGCGGAAGATATAACCAACCCGGACTTCATCAATATCAATCGGAACCAGAACTTCTTTCCCGGGAATATAACCAATGAAATCTTTCCAATAACCGGATAATTGCTTGCCTTTAGTTAAATACTCATTTAACTCAAGGTGAGTATTTTCTCCCCAACGTCCACGGGAATAAATATATTGGTCAGCCAACGGAGCCGGGGGATGATATTTTCCGGAAGCCTCAATTAAAATTACATTATGACCGCGGACTACCAAATAGGCAGCCGATTGCGAATCTTTTAAAGATTCAACTCCTATGTCCGATAAAACCTGTTGGGCGCGGGGACACAAATCACTTGGTCGATAATAGCTATTCAATTTAACCCGATTGTTTTCTTCGTCAGCAAAATCTTGGCACTCCCCAATTACAGAAGTGAATAATTGCTTGAATAAATCTTTCCTGGCATTAACAAAATCAATTGTTTCATTTGAATATGCTGATACAATTTTCTGCCGGCGATTCCCGTTATAAAGAATTGCCCCGTAAACCAAAATCAAAACAATAATGGATACGGCCCCAATCCCCAAAATTAAATGTTTCAAAGACATTACCTGAGGTTCTTCGATCCTATTCTGCTTCATAATTTAAGTGTCTTTAATTTAATTTTTCAGCAATTTTCTGAACAAAAAAAGTTAAACGGGAGACATTAAGCATTAAATTGATAATCGAAGATGCCACTGTTACAACAAATGTTACAAATCCAAGAAAATAAATAATTTTTTCTATTGCGGGAGGAAAAAGATCCCATTGGAAAATTGCATTGGCAAACATTAAAATTGCCCCGAGACTAAAAACTGTAATCAGAAAAACTACCAATGAAGCCGTAATCCTTTCAAGCAACTCTCTACTCATTGATAATCAGTATAACATTTTCACTACTTGTGCTCCTAGCAGGAATCGAACCTGCATCTTGTCCTTAGAAGGGACTTACTCTATCCATTGAGCTATAGGAGCATGGTGCCCTTGAGAGGAATTGAACCTCTATCATCTGTTCCGAAGACAGATACTCTATCCGTTGAGCTACAAGGGCTCCTTAATTCCCCCAAGAACTTGCAGTATCATGTATTATAATAGATTAAAGAGTTTATATATGCTAAAAATATCAGATTTGATTTCTAAAGGATTATTCAAGATTATTTCTCCCACAAATCCCCGCGAAACAATTTTACCCAAAAGCTCATTTAACCCGTTTATTACCATTTCCCGCGAGTCGGGGAGCGGCGGCGCCCCGATTGCCAAAATGGTGGCCGGGGCATTGGGATTTGAATTATATGATGAAAAATTTGTGGAAGCCATCGCTAAATCCGCCAAAAAACGGACTGAATTGATTAAGTCTGTGGATGAAAAGGCGAGGGGATTGGTAGCTGATGTTTTGCAGTCGGTTTTAAATCCGGAATATATTTCCGATATGACTTATATCCGCCATGCCGCCAAAGTGGTGTTAACCAGAGCTCATAAAGGTAAGGTCGTTTTCTTGGACAGGGGAGCCAATTTTATGATCCCGAGTGAATCCGGTTTGAGAGTGAGAATCCAAGCACCCTACAAAATCAGAGTTCAAAGGGCGATCAAGTATCAACATATAGATTTAGAAACAGCTAAGGAGACAATTAGAGAGTACGATACCGAGAGAAAAGAGTTTGTCCGGCAATATTTTGGCAAAAACATCAGCAACGCTAATTATTATGATTTGATCCTAAATACCACGCATATGACTTTGGAAGACGCCAAAGATCTCATCATCCTCGCTTTTAAAAGGAAATTTAAGGTAAAATAGCAACATAATCCGCCGGGGTGGCGAAATTGGCAGACGCGACAGACTTAAAATCTGTTGGCCGCAAGGCTGTGTGGGTTCAAGTCCCGCCCTCGGCACAAATAATGGGTCGGCTTCAGCCTTTGGCCGACAATGGAGACTGAAAATAGGGTCGCTAGCTCAATGGCAGAGCAACCCGCTCTTAACGGGTAGGTTCAGGGTTCGATTCCCTGGCGGCCCACAAAAACGGAGACTAGTTCATCGGTAGAACGCTCGGTTTGGGACCGAGAAGTACGGGGTTCAATTCCCCGGTCTCCGACCATGCGAAACGTAATAAATTTCTAAAGAAATTTAAACGTTTCAGCAACGTTAATTTGCAAAGCAAATTTTACGTTGCGGGTGTAATTCAATGGTAGAATACGAGTTTTCCAAACTCGGTACGAGAGTTCGATTCTCTTCACCCGCTCAAATTTGAAGTTAACCTCTTAAGCAAATCGTGGATCTTCCCTTTGCCCCGCTTGTAAAATACCCAAACCACCAAAAGGACTAAACTTGCGCCACCAATAATCTTTACAAACGATTCTATGCTAACGAAGTCATTTGACAAGTTGCCATACGTCGTCATTCCGGCATACCCTATGTATAAAAAAATAAAACTCCGGATGAAATATCCGATAAACGTCGACTGAAGATAGGTTCTCATATTGAGCTTAATAAACCCGCACACCACCGACACAAGCGATGTGGGCATAATGGGAAGGGCGCGTACGATCAAAAGTATGGCATCATCTCTCCAAGTTCCATTGAAGTGCTTGCCAATGCTTTCTATCTCATTGTGAGAGACGCCAATAAACTTTCCAAAGCGGGTCAAAATCAGATCTTCTGCTTTATCTGCCAAGACATAATACACCCAGCTGGCAAATGTTTTTCCGGCAGAAGCAGCCAGCGCCAGCCAAAACAAATAGAAAAGCGTTTGGTTTTGCGTTTGAGCAAGCGTACCGGCTGTGGTCATAACCAGTGGAGACGGAATCGGGGCAATGATCTCTTCCATAAACGAGCCGATGAAGGCAAATACGTCCAGAGGAATGACAGTTGCCAGATTTTTGATCAGGCTGATGATTTTTTCCATAACATTGCCTTGCGGATCTCTGATGATACCAGAAGTACTGACGAAAGGATTATGACGAGTGCTAATTGAGATAGCGACACCTGGGTGATCTTAAAGATGCCGGACAAAAGAGGGATGTAAATAAGGAGCGGTTGCAGCATAAGCGGTCCGAAAAATGCCGCCAGAAAAATTTTATCGGCAAAGATGTTCTTCTTTAAAATAGAGCTATCTCGTGTCCAAACATCGAGTAAAATAAAATGTTGGACGAGGATGATGGTAGTGAATGCCATTGCCCGGGCCAGTTCTATGTTTCCGAATTTTTGTCCAATCCAAAAGGCAGCGAGGGTTGTGACAGCGGTCAAAACGCTGACCTCCAAAAACCAAACCCCATCCAGTCTGTCAAAAATATTTTTACCTGTTCTTGGTTTTCGTTTCATAATACCGTCGTGTTTTGGTGTTACCGCCAGAGCGATTGCTGGTAAACCATCAGTAACGAGATTGATATACAAAAGCTGCAGAGGAGTCAAAATAAGCGGCCAGCCCAAAAACATACCCACAACCACCGCGACAACTTCACCCACATTGCATCCAACCAAATATTTTACGGCCGATTTAATATTGTCAAAAATCGTCCGGCCTTCTTCAACTGCGGTCACCAGTGTCGCATAGTTATCATCTGTAATTATCATATCGGCGGCTTCTTTGGCCACATCCGTTCCGGTGATCCCCATAGCCACACCGACATTGGCTTGTTTGAGAGCCAGGGCGTCATTAACGCCGTCTCCTGTCACGGCCACGATATGGCCCATTTTTTGTAAAAGCTGCACTATGCGCAGCTTCTGGTCAGGTGTAGTCCGGGCAAAAATGCGGATTTTACTAAGCCGCGCCGAAGCTTCTTCGTCAGACAGTTGAGCAAACTGACTTCCGGTAATAATTTCTTCATCTTTCTGAATAAGTCCGACCTGGGAACCAATGGCGTTGGCAGTCAATTCATTATCGCCGGTAATCATGATTGTTCTGATTCCGGCGGCCTCGGCGACAGCAATTGCTTCTTTTACCTCGGATCTTGGTGGATCCGATATCCCCACAAATCCCAAGAAATTTAGATCTTTTTCCGCCTCTAGGCGGCTAATCGGCAATGTGTCAACATCTTTGTAAGCTAAAGCGATGATCCGCAAACCGTCTTTGGCATATTCGCGGAAAGTGGCTTCTATACTATCTTTAGTTTGCTGATTTAAATTGGATCGTTCCAGCACGGATTCCGGGGCTCCTTTGGTGTAGATTTTTTTCTGGCCATTACTTTCCCACACCACAGTCATCATCTTTAATACAGGATCAAAAGCATATTCTTCGAGGAGCTTACCATTGCGCTTGATCTGCTCACTCACCAGACCCTTGTCTTGGGCCAACAAAAGCAACGCGCCTTCGGTGGAATCTCCTAATACATCGTATTTTCCGTGATCATGCTTGTATATCAGGCTGCCATTATTACAAACCACGCCGGCTGTCAGCAATTGGCCAAAATGTCCGTGAAATAATTCCAGATTTTTATCATGTCCGGCGTAACTTTTGCCATCCAGCCAGATCTTAGTAACCCGCATTTCATTTTTGGTCAGAGTCCCCGTTTTGTCCGTGGCGATAATAGTCGTGCTTCCTAGAGCTTCAATGGGAGACAGTTTGCGTAAAATCGCTTTTTTCTTAGCCATTCGCTGCATTCCCGCTGCCAAGGTAATAGTTATAACCGCCGGCAGACCTTCCGGAACCGCGGCAACAGCCAAGCTGATACTGGTAAGAACCATTTCGATAAGCGGATGTTTTGCCATAAAACCGATGATAAACACCATGCCGCTGGCAAAAATAGCTAGAATTCCAAGTTGCTTTCCCAATACATTCAGTTTTTTCTGCAAAGGGGTTTCCTCTTCCTTAATCGCAGAAAGCGAGGCCGCAATCTGGCCAAAACGCGTCTGCATCCCGGTGGCGGTAACGACAACCCTGGCTCTGCCTTTGACGACAATGGTGCCTAAAAATACACTTCGCTTCTCTTCATCATGCTCATTTTTTTCAACTGGCATCGACTCGCCGGTAAGGGATGCCTCATTTACTTCCAAGTGCAAGCTTTCTAAAATATCGCCGTCGGCTGGGATTTTATCGCCTTCCTCCAAAATAATGACATCACCGGGAACGAGAAGTTTGCTGTCAATCCTTTGTTCCACCCCATCCCGAATCACCCGCACCGAGCTAACCGTCATTTTTTTCAAAACAGCAATGGCTTTTTCTGCCTTGAATTCCTGAATAAAACCCAAGATCCCATTTAGAATGACTATGAGTAAGATGAAAATTCCGTCTAAAATATCCCCAAAAACCAAAGAAGCAGCAGAGGCAAAAATCAGGAGAACCACCAGAATGCTGGCGAATTGAAGAAGGAAAATTTGAAGCGGCGTCTGCCGTGGACGTTCAACAATTTCGTTATGTCCGTATTTGGTCAGCAGTTTCTGCGCTTGTTTGTCTGATAATCCGACCTTTTGTTTCATATGGATAAACTAATGCTATCATTTTACATTGCTTTGTGGTATAAAAAGACATAGTCTAAATGAACATGACAAAAATATTTTCCTGGGCGTTCATAGGCATAGCAGTTGCGTTTTCCATTTTTTTCTCGAGTATTGTTGCGTTTGTTACAGACTGGTGGTGGTTTTCCGAAGTCGGTTTTACTGAAATTTTCATCAAATCACTCGGCGCGAAAATCGTTCTTGGTTTCACCGTTGGTCTGTTTGCGGCCGCGTTTCTTCTGACAAACTTTCTGGCCGCGGTGCGTTCAAAAATTCCCTGGATGTTGGCTATACCCGCAGTCCTGATTGGCCAGCCTTTAAGTCTGAATGATCGTATAGTTAAAAAGATTGGTATTGTGGTGTGTTTGGTATTATCCTTTTTTTTCGGTCTTATCGCCGCAGCCAGTTGGCAGGATGTTTTGAAATTTTTATCCGCCGCCCCATTTGGCCAAACCGATCCCTTGTTTGGCCGTGACATAGCGTTTTACGTGTTTTCCCTGCCGATCTACTCTTTGGGTTTAGGCCTGCTGCGAATTCTGGTTTTATTGTCGCTTGTTATAAACGGCGGTATCTATTTTCTTCGCGGCAGTCTTGATTTTTCTATGTTCCTGGGGAAATTCAATCTCAACAGTTTTTCAGAAAAACTCGGCGGACCGCCTATCAAACTAGTGAAGACACATTCTCCGCCAGCTGGCGGATCAGTGCTAGCCGACCCCGCGGCAAGACTCCATATAGGGATTTTATTATCCCTCTTTTTGACAACAGTTGCCGTAAGTGCCTATCTTTCGCTCTACAACCTTCTTACAACCCAGAGCGGAGCGGTATTTGGGGCCGCGTTTACTGATGCAAACGTGATGATCCCCATCATAAAAATTTCCGTTTTTGTCTATGGACTTGCCGCCATTCTGGCCTTGTTTTATGGCGTCAGCGGAAATATTTCACCACTCATCGGCGCGATCTCCCTGACTGTTGTAGTGGGACTGGTTTCCGGCATAGTCCCAAGCGTCTTTCAAAAATTAGTGGTCGCTCCCAATGAATTGGTTAAAGAAACGCCTTTTATTAAACATAATATTGAAGCCACCCGTAAGGCCTACGGTCTGGATAAGATCGAAGAACGGGAAATCGCGGCCGACAAATCCATTACCGCGTCTGACATTGCCGCTAACAATCTGACTATTAAAAATGTCAGGCTTTGGGATAGGTCGCCGCTTCTGTCCACGTTTTCGCAAATCCAGGAGATCAGAACCTACTACGAGTTTGCGTCTGTGGACAATGACCGTTACATCATAGACGGGGAAGTCCGCCAAATCATGCTTTCGCCCCGGGAACTGGCTTCCGACAGCCTTCCCAACAAAGCCTGGATTAACGAGCGATTGACATTCACCCATGGCTATGGCATTGCCGCCGGACCGGTGAATCAGGTGACTCCCGAGGGATTGCCGGTACTGTTCGTCAAAGACTTACCGCCGAAATCAGAGGTGAAAGAACTTGCTGTAACCAGGCCGGAAATTTACTACGGAGAAATTCTTAACGACTATGTTATTACGAAAACCAAATCTAAAGAATTTGATTATCCTAAAGGTGAAGAGAATGTTTACACCACCTATGCCGGCAAGGGCGGGGTAGAAATCAACTCTTCATTGCGGCGTTTCTTTTACGCTATTCGCTTTGGGTCGCTAAAAATGCTTTTATCCGGCGATCTCACTCCCGAAAGCCGGATTCTTTACAACCGGAATGTAAAAGACAGAGTGGCAAAAATCGCCCCATTCTTAACCTACGACCGGGACCCGTATCTGGTTATTGCCAAAGGCAAACTCTATTGGATCGTCGACGCATACACGTCAACCGGCAGATATCCGTATTCCCAACCCTTGCCTCTAAACGGCAGCAATATTAATTACGTCAGAAACTCAGTCAAGGCAGTGGTAGACGCGTATGACGGAGCAACGACGTTTTATCAAGCCGATTCCGAAGATCCGATTATCAAAACCTACGCAAAAATGTTTCCGAATACCTTCCGTTCGTTTTCCGACATGCCGGAAGAGCTTGTCCCGCACCTGCGGTATCCTGAGGACATCTTTTCTCTGCAAACCGCTGTCTATACGACGTACCATATGGATGATCCGCAAATCTTTTACAACAAAGAAGACCTGTGGGAAATACCGGCGATAGCCCAAGAAGGCGAGCAGCAGGCCGGCGGCAAGGTGCCGGCAATGACTCCGCGCCACATGATTATGAAGCTCCCGGGCGAAAAAACTGAGGAGTATATTCTAATGTTGCCGTTTACTCCGCGGGCCAAAGACAATCTTTCCGCTTGGATGGTAGCCAGAAACGACGGTCAGCAGTACGGCAAGCTGGTCGTCTACCGTTTCCCCAAAGATAAATTGGTGTTCGGACCCAAACAAATCATCGGCCGGATCAATCAAGATGCGGAAGTCAGCCGTCAAATTTCTTTATGGGATCAACGCGGCTCACAAGTAATTCAAGGGTCCCTTCTGGCCATCCCGATTGAGGAATCTCTCCTTTATGTCCGGCCACTCTATCTTAAAGCAGATACCGGTAAAATCCCCGAACTTAAACGGGTGATTGTCGCCTATGAAAACAAAATAGCCATGGAGGAGACATTGGAGGCAGGGCTCGCCAGGCTCTTCGGCGCCGGTATCGGCCAACCCCGCCATGACGGGGCAGGGCAAGCATCTGCTACGATAGCTCCGGTCGATGCGAGTAAGGAGAATCTCGCAAAACAGGCCTCCGAGACGTATGATGCCGCCACCCGCGCCCAGCGCGAAGGAGATTGGGGAAGATACGGAGAAGAGATTAAAAAATTGGGGGAAATCCTGAATAAACTGCGTTAAGCTTTTTGCCATCTCTGTTTATGGCATATTAGGTGGAAGAGTGCAGAAAATGGAAATCCCTAAAATTATCAAATTCAAAGAAGTTTCTTCGTTCCTGCTGGTTGTCCTGATAACAATACGGAGTTCTTTACATCTTGTTTTCCGTATTATCTAACCATCAAAAATCGCTAGTATTCTCAAGAGATAAGCCGTTACAACACTGATATACTACAAGCAGTATGACAGGTATTCATCTGGCTATTTTTCGGGGTAAACAGATTCGTCGAGCGATCCATCACAATGAGTGGTGGTTTTCGGTTGTGGATGTGATTGCCGCGTTAACCAACAGTGTTAACCCAAGGGATTATTGGTACAAAATGAAAATTAGAGTGAAAGATGAGGATAGAGTTGAGTTGTCGACATTTTGTCGTCAACTGAAACTTGAATCTGCCGATGGAAAGAGATATGAAACCGATTGCGCTAATACCGAAGGTGTCTTCCGTATAATTCAGTCCATACCCTCTCCCAAGGCCGAACCATTTAAGCGCTGGTTAGCAAGAGTTGGCTATGAAAGAGTACAAGAGATAGAAGACCCGGAATTGGCAACCAAAAGAACCAGAGCATTATATAAAGCGAAAGGGTATTCCGATGACTGGATTGAAAAACGGATGCGTGGCATCGCCATTCGCGAGGAATTAACCGATGAATGGAAACATCGTGAAGTTGGGGAAGACCGCGAGTATGCCATCCTTACCGCAGAGATATCCAAGGCTACATTTGGGATGACTCCGTCCGAATACAAAAAATTTAAAGGGCTGGCCCGGGAAAATTTCCGGGATCACATGGATGATTTGGAGCTTATCTTCTCCATGCTCGGCGAAGCCGCGACTACCAGAATCACCAAAGCAAAAAACGCCAAGGGATTTCCACAAAACAAACAAGCAGCCATTGAAGGAGGAACAATAGCCGGAAACGCCCGAAACCAACTTGAACAAAAATCCGGACAGAAAGTTTCCTCTTCCAAAAATTATATCAAAACTCATCAGAGTCTCAAATTTTTGAAAGGGTAAAAATGTTGCTATTAAGCTTAATCAAGAGAGTACTATTGCCTTTAGTTCCACTGGCGTTTTTTTATCTGTTAAGGAAAGTCGCAAGAAATCAACATCTTCCTAAAAGGAAATCTCGCATCAAGACAAGTACAAGCAATATTGTAGAAGGAGAAATCGTAGAGGAGAAGAAATGAAATCTGTACTTATCGCGGGGACAACACTCACCGTTATCCTTGGGCTGTTGTTTCTTCTCTTTCGCATACTCCAGCCATTTCTCTTTATATTTCTCACCGCTTTTATCTTAAGCGTTTTCTTAAACCCGTTATTTGTGTATTTGCACCAAAGATTCCGTTTGCCCAAAGCAGCTGCTGCAATCTTTGCGATGGTTGTATTTATTCTCGTTGTGACCATTCCCTTTTCTACAATTACGACACTTCTAATAAAGGAAATAGGTGATCTGCTAAGCTTTATACAGACCAATGCCGGATCAAGAAATGAACTGACGCAAACAGTCTACAGCTATCTGAATCATCTGAATCAATGGGGAATTTCTACCAAAAACTTTGAGTTTGAAGCCAATAAATACATTGTCACGACACTCGGCTTTCTGTCAACTAGTTTAACTTCCATACTGTCTCAAACTTTTGGATTAGTTTTTAATGGTCTCCTTACTCTCCTGGTGACTTTTTATTTCCTGATACACAAAGAAGCTATTATCCAGTATGTCACTGGTATCAACCTGTTAAGTCAAGCTAATACCGAGCGTCTAACCTCCCGAGCCACTGAAGTTATGACGGCAACGATACGTGGCAATTCTATCGTCATAGCAATTCAGGCAGTGTTAGGAGGAGTAGGATTTGCTATTTTTGGTCTTTCTTCTCCTGTACTCTTGGGAGCTTTGTATGGTTTGGCTTCGCTTATACCTGTCGTGGGAATTACCCTCGTTTGGCTTCCTGCAGCAGCGTATTTCATAATAACTGGCAATCTCGTAAGCGGTATCGGGATAGCCGCTTGGTGCATTATATCCAACCTGCTTATGGATAACGTCATAAGTCCTAAAATCGTAGCCGGGGAAACTCGCCTTCACCCTTTGTTCATATTGTTTGGCGTCTTGGGCGGAGTTCAACTCTTTGGACTTTTTGGTATCATTCTCGGGCCCACCATCATTGCTCTTTCCTTTATTGCTCTTGAAATGTACCACCAGTTACTGGATGAGTAATTTTTGGTAAAATGGATTCGATAAGCTCACCATAAATAAGTTCGAGCGATTTCGTAGATATACTCAATCATATCTGAAGTTATTTTAAAAATTGCTCTTGATAAACTGCGCGTAGGCCTCACCGTTGGGCCTAAGGGTGCCGTTGGTTTCGTTTAGAGCCCGAGCGCCGTTGGGGGGGTTGGTGTCCATACTAAACCAGAGGGCGTAGGGAAGACCCAGATTGACTATTTCCTGCATCACACTGGTGACTTGACTGGGATCGGTATTGGCTTGCTGTCCGACTTCGTTGGTCATGACTGGTAAGCCTGAGGCTGCCCGTAAATAACTGACGGCTTCACCCAGAGCTTTCGTATCAGCGATATACCAATGGAAATTCATGAAGTCTGCCCCGGCTGATTTATATCCGGCGAGAAGTTCCTTGCCTTTAGTAATTTGTTCCTTGCCTTTGGAGGAATTAATTTGGGAAATCATAGCTTTTTTTGCACCAATTAATGTACGAGTTAGATATTCATCGGCTTTTTTCGCGTCTCCGTTGGCTTTGTAGTTTTCTGATACCAGAAACACAACTAAAGAACTGACTAGACCGCCGTTGGCGCACTTGATGCCTTTTTGATGAGCCACTTCACAGCCGGCTTTGAGTTCTTGGAGATATTGACTGGTTGTGCCGGAGTAGAAGATGGCGGCGGAGTTTTCCTCGTTTTCGATGACGAGGACTTCGGGCTTATATTTGTCGATGATTTGAGCCAAGGTTCGTTTGAAGGCGTTTAGATCCGAAGGAGGAGTAGAGGGCTGTCCGGCACCGCCATTGTTTCGGATGGTTAAGACCAGTTTGAGTCCGGCTCCAACGGCGGCATCACACTCTTCACAACTTCCCTGCCAGCGTTCAACAAAGACTGATATTGGACGGTAGTACTTGGCTCCCAGCTTGACCGCGGTTTGGGCTTTGACCTGGGAGGTGGTTCCAGAAATCATGACACCGAAGGGGGAGGTAGTTGTTTTAGGCTGGATAGGAGGAGTGGTTGTTTTTCCTGGTTTGGCCGCTGTAGGTGTCGGGGAGATATTTTGAACCGGTTGAGATTGACCGATTTTAGTCCTCAGCTGCAACCGCCTCACTCCCTGCAAAAGTACTAATGAAGACAACAGTATGACTAATAAGATTAAAACTTTCCCCATATAATTATTCATATAATCATATAATATAATAACTATACCATCAATATATAGAACTAGCAATGTCTAGGGCTAGACGCTTTTTGGGTTGACAATAAAAACCTCAAACTTGCATTTACTCCGCTAATCGGGTAAATTGAGGGAATATCAAATTCTGCCCAATGATAAAACTTCTAACTGTGCCAATCTGGTTTGTCGGATCACTAATAACGGTCTTGCTTAGTTTGTGGA
>Ga0209211_10008862_pt1 | contig 13622 bp, 11 predicted proteins | sample RifGroA2_FD_183992 | JGI IMG/M metagenome (GOLD analysis project Ga0209211, IMG submission 183992) | Groundwater microbial communities from Rifle, Colorado, USA - Groundwater A2 (SPAdes) (version 2) | ecosystem: Environmental > Aquatic > Deep subsurface > Groundwater | place: Rifle, Colorado...
CCTTTTTATTTTTCAGGATAAAAACAATGTAAAATGGAATAAAAGAAAAAGCCGCGGCTATTTGGTGCGTATAGAGGATTGTTGAGTAAGCAAAAGCAGTTGTTCCAAAAGCATGCCCCATAGTCCCAATAAATGCTGCAGTAGTGCATTTTGTTAAACAGGAGATGAATCTAAATAGCACAACACATAAAATAGCAGAAATGAAGCTCACAGTCAGCCAACTGATAAGATGGCATACAAGCAAGAAATAGGTATCTTCCATCATGAAGTGAAGGAAGACTTCTTTTGCCTTGAATAATACAAAACCTATAGGAATACCAAGAAAGGCCAAGCCAGGTCCCTTATTTGAAAAGAAATAACCTTTATATACACTCAAGTCAGCCGTGTTATATACAAACCTATTTACCGAAAGGTCGCCATACTCAACAATTGACCTGATTTGGTCATATGTTGCATTTTGATTATGACCACCACCGTGGAAAAAATATCCGTAAGAAAAAAAGAACAAAAAGAATAAAATAATTTCTTTTTCGTTAATATATAACCGTTGCAATATCCTGAATTTAAAAGCCGTCAACTTAAGATCTCCACCAATAGATAAATTTTATTATTCTAAATACTATGAATTTATTATAGATATTTTTCGTTAACTACAGAACTGCAAAAAAACATAAGAAAACATTTTTATATTTGTTTCATGCCTATTGAACGAGGAGTTATTATACCATTTCTTCTCAGGATTCTAAAGGCATCGCGAATTAATCAGATTGGGTCGAACCGTATTTAATAATTGCGGTGGGAATCATGCGACGCAAACACATTGTCCCTAGATCAGATAAATAACTTTTTCTATAAAGGCTATTAAATCGCTCCTTTATTCAATGTAAGTTGCATTGGAAAATAGTTTCTGATTGTTCATATTTGAATTCCATCAGCAGTTCAAATCTTAAACCTAAATACTTACGATCCATTTATCAGCGCAAATATCCATACCGTGTTATTTTCGTATACCTTCCTAAAGTTTTTCTTGTCGTTTCCGAATTCAAGTACTGACTTTGGAAATTGTACCAAGTCTTTCTTTTTTACAATTACATAGAGTGGGTCATGAACGAGTGCTTTAAACTCTTGAATGGTTTTTACGGGATTGCTGTAATTAAATAATTTACGGACTAGCTCTATTCTCGATTGTATTTTTCTCCTATGAATTCCCCACTGTTCTAACCACGGAAGATTTCCTATAAAAAGTCTCTGTTGTGTAAAAACAGGTAAAAGAGAATAACCTTGTGAAATATTTTCGATAAATACGCAGGAATCTGAAGTATTTTCTTTAATCCATTTATAGGTACTACATTCGTCTTCACTCATGTATAATTCGCTCGGTTGATTAATGTAAGCATAAATTGTTATCAAATTTGTTGGAATAAACACTGCAATAAGTACTGAAATGTATGCGATTTTTATCGGAAAGTAATTCTTACATCTTTCAAGTAGATTTGCAATTGTCCACCCGCTTAATAAAGCTAAGGGAATGAGAAGTATGTAAAATAATTTATACTCATTTCCACCATTTAATTTAAAAAACGGCAGTGTGAAGAGGCAAGCACCCGTCCAAATAATAAGAATACGGCCATTAAATGCTGCACTTTTTAACGTTTCTTTTATCGAAAAAAAGAATAAAAAAAGAGGCAAAGGTAAACAAAACAAAAGTGTTTTGTAATTTTTCATCGATAAAGATAGAGTAAACGATTGAGGAGTACTGCGTGCAGTGGAAATTGTTACGAGATACGGCAAAATGAATAACATCATGATTCCCGAAAACAAGATTATATTTAATATAGTCTTTTTGTTAATTCTGATATTGTCAACATGAGAGAATTTTTTCGAAAAGATAGTTTTCGAAAGTATAAATTGCAGGAAAACGGCTAACAATGTTATAGATGTAATACCAAGTACATATGTACCTGATACAACATGGAAATAAATAATTTCTGACAAAGAGATTGAACAGAGAATTCCAAAGATAACTTTCTTAGAATTCAGGTATTTGAAAAAATAATAAAGAAAAAGGCAAATAGGCATTAGTCCCCAGGGAAAAGGGTTCAGAACCATAAATTTGCTAACAATAGCTACCACTCTTAGATCAAAGTTGTATGACAATGCACCAAGTATCCTAATGACTCCACCGTGCGTTGCACCCTTCCAAGTCAATTCTCCTTTAAAAATTTTCATTAACAAGAATAACCATCCTAATGTATTTAAGCCAAAAATTAAGAGAAAGACGGGAAAAAAACGATGTGAAAAATTTTTTTTAAAATATGAAGATAAAACATACATAATCAAAACAAGAACAAATATTGCGTGAATATTTGCTAGTGCCATTGCATTATAAGATTGGAGAGACGTTACTTGGCATATAATGGCAATAAATAGATGGTAGAACCAATAGTATCCTAACTTTTCTTCTGCAAAAAATGGATTGCTTGGTGGGATATGTCCTTTCATAATTTCGAGAACGATGCCCGTATGCAACAAACCATCAGATCGTAATTTTGTATAGATATTGGTTGCTTGTGGAATTAATACTAAGAGGGTAAACACCAAAGCAAAAGCTAAAATACAGACATATGCCCTTTCAAAATGAAAGGTCAATTGACCTAACCAAAAAGATAAGTAGACACATAATGCGATTTGAAAAATAATAATAGTTGCTGATATGGCAGTCTCAATTCCTAGCCCTGCTAACATTAATAAACACGTTGCTAGGGAAAAGAGGTAGGGTGAAATTGCTAAGGGAATAGCGATAAAGCCGATAAGATCCGAGTCTGTATCTAATCCTAAAAAGTAAAATAATAATCCTGGAAAGAAAAAAGCGAGAAGATAGCCACAAAATGCTTTTAAAAAAGGTAGGAATTCCTGACATAAAGGAAGAAAGTAACCAATAAAGAGGATACATGAGAAGATAAAAAGATATCTATTATATCGCAGCCTCAATGTCAGCATATTATTATTATCTTATATGATAAAATGTGTGATCGCTTTGTCTGACGTGCAATGGCGTATTCCTTATCCAGAATACCTTTCATGAAATATTATATTTTCTCAGAAATTATGACATTGTAAAAGGCACAGGGAAATTCCCCATCGATTTTCTTTAAAAGAGGTAACAATAAAATTGGGGTCTTGTTTGGTAATATTGTCCCAGTGCTAGTTGCATAAAGAACCTTTAATGCTGCTCCGTGTACAAGTTTTTCCATATATCTTAAAGAGAATTTTAAAGTACCTTTTTCATGTGCTTTTAGTAAGCCAAACAAAAACATCAAAGGATTATTACGGTTTGGCTCGGACAATATTACATATTTTCGGCTTACTCTTTTCATTTCTAATATACATTTTTCATGCTCATCTAAATGGTGTAATAAATTAGAACAAAAGGTTATATCAAACGAATTATTACGAAAAGGAAGTTTAGTTGCAGAACCACATATCCTATTATTACAATGATTATTCTTTAACATAAACATCGAAAAATCTAGAGAGATCGTATCATATATCCTCTCGAAGTAATATGTAAAAAACCCATTTCCACATCCTATATCCAACAATGAGAGTTTCTTTTTTTCTTCAATATCTGAGATTATTCTCCTTATACAGTTCACCTTTGGTTCAACAAAAGCCTGTATAATAGGGTGTTCAGGAGTTCGTCTTTCCCTTCGCTCTTCCCAGTAAAGTTTTTGGCTTTCGTATCCTTTCATGACTTCATTCCAAAGACCTTTAGTCCTGCCCGCGCCATCCGTTTAAATTCACCGATTGACCGGATATGGGACAATCTCTTTAAAATATACCTCGGTCTGGTATAAAAACTCTTATAGGCATAAACGATTAATTCCTGAAGTTCTTCACGAGTAAAATTCTCTTCCCAGCACTTTGGCTGGAATCCAGGCACCGGATTTTTAGCAAACTCCCTCCAAAAATCTTCTTTTATAATGCCGTCTTTTAATCCAATTTTGTATATTTCTGTAGCAGGAAATGGCGTGAATATCGTGATATGCACGAAATCGGGCTTTAATTCTTTGGCAAACGCAATCGTTTCCATGACTTCTTTTCTCGTTTCTTTTGGACATCCAATCATAAAATACGCCAGAACGGATATACCCGCATCTTTTGTCTCTTTAAAAGTGGTTCTTACCCGTTCAATCGTAATGCCTTTGTTTAATATCTTCAGTATTTCGGGATTACCCGATTCAACGCCGTAGTGGATGCGTTCACAATTTGCCTCTTTTAGTTTTCTCAGTAATTCTCTATCAATATTGTTTACCCTTGCCCTTATATCCCATCCGATGTTGAGTTTTCTTCTTTTGATTTCATCGCAAACATCAATTACCCGCTGTCTGTCTATCGTGAAGGTATCATCATAAATCAGGAATTCGTTTATACCCAGTTTTACGCACTCCTCCATTTCGTCCACCACGTTCATTGCCGACCGTGCACGAAAATTTTTACCAAGATGTGGCCGATCACAAAAGGTGCATCGGTACGGGCATCCACGGCTTGTAAACATGGTAGTGATAGGGCTTCTCCTTGCCATGAGTGAGCTGTATTTCTGAACTGGCGTCAAATGCCGGGCGGGAAATGGCAAGCTGTCCAGGTTCTCGTTGAGCGGCCGGGCGCCTGTGTTGACGACCCTGCCATTTTCTTTAAAAACCAATCCTGGAATACTTCTTAATCGTGCCGGGTTATCAATATTTTCCACCAGTTCTTTAAATGGAACTTCCCCTTCGCCCAGGACAAGAAAATCAACCCCGGAGATATTTATCGTTTCTTCCGGATAGATGTGGACGTGAGGACCTCCCAGCACTATCTTTATCTCCGGACGAATAGATTTGATCAGATTAATAACTTTTATGACGTCTATGATGGTAAAGGTCATGGCCGTAATTCCCACAACGTCAGGCAATTTCGCCCGAATCACGTCCTTCAAACGATCATAACCTATCTCCTCTGCCTGTGTGTCTACTACTTCAACACCGAAGTTAGTATGTTTTTCCAGATAACCCGCTATGTATAATATTCCAAGCGGTGGGTTATAGCCTCGCTCCTCTTCGATAATACTGGGGTTATTGCCGAGCAATTCGTTTTCAGAAGGCGGATTAATCAGAAGAATTTTCATTATCGGTTTCTTTTGTCTATGAGGTCGGCAATCATGCCAATGGCTAGAATTTGTACTCCGGAGATAAAAAGGATGACGGTGGTAATGTCCATAACCTTTGGCGTGAATAAATAGCTGAGTACAAGAACTGCAATACTTGAGATGAAGAAAAGCACACTAATAGGCAGGAATATCTTGAGAGGATCAAAATACAAAACAGTCCGAAGAATGAGCTGGATAAAGTTCATCGTATCCCGAATAGGGCGTATTTTTGACCTTCCGGAGCGGATTTTATATTCTATAGGAACGAATTCTACATCATAATTATTTGTAAGCATCGCTAGTGTAATTGTCGTTGTAAAGGAAAAACCATCAGGAAGTAAATGGAAATATTTCAGTACGATATCTTTTTTCATTACACGCAACCCGGAGTTCAGGTCTGGAATCTTTATTCCGGTCAAATAATTGGCAAGTTTATTGAGCATCCATTTTGCAGGTCTCCTGGACAAGGGTATATTAGAACCGTAGATATGCCTTGCCCCAACGACCATATCACTCCTTGGCAACTGCGCAATGAGTTTTGGAATGTCGTTTACAGGATATGTCCCATCTGCATCTGAAATGACAAGGGTATTGTATTTAGCATGCCGAATGCCTGTTTTAATTGCGGCTCCGTAACCCCGATTTAATGGGTGTTGGATCAGGATAACATCCTCAAATTTTTTTACCATTTCAGGCGTACCATCAGTAGAACCATCATCTACAACAATAATTTCCCATCGTGGGCCGTGTTTTTCTTTTAATAAACGCAGCGATTCAATTACGTGTGTTATTCCCTCTTTTTCATTATAAGCAGGGATAATGATGCTTACTTCTTCCATCCTATATAATCCTTTTTATATTTTTCCGTTGTAATTAAGAGAGAAAGCGAGTTTTCAGACTACCCTGTAGAGCGAACTTAAGTTCGCCTTACTTCTTTCCCCCTTCGCGAGGAAATAAAGAGAGGGTTAATTTGGCTTCGATTTTATTATCGTAAATAATTATAATTTATGCATAAAGCATTCTCAATCTTTTTTTAATCTCAGCTACCAAACTCAAAGATATCCAAACCAATATAAATAAATTATTGATTTTGATTATAATTAATTGTATACATATAGAAAGTATCAGGGAATTTACATGCAGGGGCAGGTTTCAAACCTGCCCCTGCGCAGGCATTATAAATAAAAAGACACTACATAAGGTATCCGAATTTAATGTTCAGGAATTTCAAATTTTAGTTCCTCCCCCTTGATGGGGGAGGCTGGGTGGGGGTGAAAGAAAAAAAATGATCACCCTCCCTTTGTCCCTCCCATCAAGGGAGGGAGTACTAGCCAACCTAATTTAATGTTCAGGAATTTCAAAGTTTGTGTCATAGCATACCAGACAACCCCCTGAATCCCCCTTTATTAAGGGGGACTTGAGGAAATCCCCCTTAATAAAGGGGGCGAGGGGGTTGTTTTTCACCGGCATTTGTCGTGTATATAAAAAGTCGCTGCCGAAGGCAGCCTAATTAAATTCACTATAGGAGAAAAAAACATGAGTGAAGGGAAAAATAAGAACAGCGAGGGTCAACCTTCAAAGAAATTTGTACCAGGACAAAAATCTCCCGCCAAATTACCTCAAAAAGAACAACCCAAACCAGCGGCCCCAACAAAACCTACTGTTGATGCGGGGTCTTCCTTGTCGCTTATAAAGAAAGCCGATGAAATTGGTGAAGAATTAGAAAGCAAACCTCTAAAATCTTTTGAAAAGAAAGAGCGCGAAAAGATCGTCCAATCGTACGAAAGATTAATATTTAAAATGGTACGGGAGATTAACAACTCAAGACAATAATTGTTTTATAAAAAGTATCACAACTAATCAGTGGGCGAATTTTATGAAGTTACCATTAATTATTGAATCTTGGTAAAAAGGATTGTGGTATTTGGCACGAGCGCCAGAACTGGACTTTATCTCGCAAGGTAGAACACCGGAAGAAGCAAGAAAAAACCTCCTGGAGGTTATTGGTATTCAATTTGAGGAAATGAAAAATATTGGAACTCTTGATGAATATATACAAGAATGCGGGTTTGACACGAATGGTGAAGAAATAACCCCTCAGATTGAAATAATAGTGTTTGAAAAATCAGTAATTTCGGTGTCCTGATGCCGAGAATAACCCCCGTTGATTATCGAGCGCTCTTGAAGGTATTTCAAATGTTTGGTTGTATCTATATTTTATCTGCGCTTATCTGCATTAATCTGTGTCCCATTGCAGAATTTGGGTTATAGATATTTACAACACGAAAATCAATAATGTCTGTAATTCATTACCGCTTTTAAGCGGTATAATTTATGTTAGGCATCAATCAAGTCCCATGACAACTCCGCTCTACCCGACGTTTAGAAAGAGCGTCGATGACGCCATTGAGCAACTGATCAAGCAGAAAGTAACACCTTGGTCTTTCCTAACAGCAGGCCATCCGTTTCGCATCAAATCGTTTGACGGAAGACAAATAGCTTATGAGGGAGTCGGGTTTGGCGGATCCCCGAGACAAGTGTTTTGGTCACGCTACATAGAACCATTCCTTGAAGATCTCTGCGTTTCCGAGATCACGGTTGCTATGTCGATGGCCAGAGAAAAACGAGTAGATGCTAAGCTCTTGCTTCCTGAACTTCAGGGGTTGCTGTCTGCTGGATTCCGGAAGGTCTACGCACGGATGGCCGACGTTGATCGTCTCCTAATGGGTAAAGGGTTTCCAGATAGCGTGGAGCCGAAACCCATCGGACAAGTCAGGGCCATGGACAAATTTCTTGATGAGCGGATTCGCGCAGAAATTGCGATGTGGAAACCGAAGTCCCGAATTGAGGACTGGTATGAGAAAAACAAATTCTGGGTATGGGCAATCGGAATTCTTCTAAGTATCCTTCTAGGTATCGTCGGTTTATTGGCAAACCTCGGGTAGAGCTGTCTAACTGCCGCTTGCAGCCGACCGGCTACACCAGCGGCTGAAATCGAGCGTTAGACATTGAAAAGGAGGATATAAAATGATCTCTTTTGAAGAAACATCTAATCTTGGTCGAGGCCGTTACATTAGAGTAAAGTTGACTAAAAAAGTCGGGCCGAATCACTCTCAATATAAAAGATCTAAAGGAAAACCCGTAACGATCACTCTTGGAAGAATTGAGTTTTCACAAGATGGGATGTTTCGCTATTTCGAGCCCGAAACAAATGAACTCAATCCGACACTTATTGACGACGATCTGGACAAACTAAAAGAAAGAATCAAAGCTCACAGGAAATGCTAAAGGTTTCCGGGGACACCATAGTTAATTATTGACTCAGTGTTGGAAAACGGTTCAGACTCCCCTATGCTAGGATTGCCCGTGTGGTAGTCCTAGGAGTGCCACACCACATTACTCAACGCGGGAATAGACGACTGCAGACGTTCTTCTGTGATAAAGATATGAGGCATATTGTGGCTCAACAAGACCATTACGTATCCCAAACATATCTGGAGCGCTTCGCAAACGAGCGCGGTCAGCTTGTTCCCTATTACAAGAGCGGGCACGTTACTGTCGGAAAACCGAAGAGCCCGAAGTCTATATGTCACGAAACAGATGGTGACGCTAATACATACTTCGACGACCCAAGAGTGCTTGATAGCTATCTCGCGCCCCTTGAGAAAAACTGGTCGACCAACGTGCAGGCACTATGCGACATGCGCGTAAATGCGGACATCAAATACCAACTGTCTGCCTACGTCGCATATTTACGCGTGTGCAACCCTGTTGCGAAGCGAATGGGACAAGACATGCTTGCCGAGACGATTCAACCGCTGGCCGACAAGGTGATGAATGAGAATATTTATGATCCGAGGTTCGGACCAGAACTGCAGGTGAAGATCGAGCAAGAGCTTCAGCTAGGCAATATTAGATGCGCTGTTGACCGAGAGTACGCTCACGCGCGTGGTATCTCATCTCTCATCGGAGTAGCAAACAGGCTATATTGTTCAGGCTGGCTCAAGCTATTTAACGAAACAGATATTCCATTCATTACTAGCGACAACCCTGCCGTTCCCTATTACCATAGAACTACGGATACAGTGGCCAGTGTTTTTGTTCCTGTGTCCCCGACTAACGCGGTATTGATCTCGCCTGACTACTCAATCAAAAGGCCCACGAATGAAGACGTGCAGAGCTATGAGAGCTCGCTTGATAGATATGCATCTATAAAAAAAGAATACGTCAGACTTTTTAATCAGTTGGTCGTCAAGTCGGCGGAGCGCATTGTTTTGCACGCCACGGTAGAGAGATGGCTAGAAGATCTCGTGATGAAGTATAGATCATGGAGAATGGAGAATATAACCAGCAAGATTCCATACGAGAATGGTGTCTTGCTTATTCATAGGCAAAAATCAATTGACACGAGCAATGCTTAACTAATCTTTGCAGGCGACCGCCTGCGGCGGCGCCTGGGAGAAATTATTGACCCAGTGTTTAAAAATAGTTACGATTCCCCTATGGATAGGATCGCTCGTGTGGTAAGTCCTAAGAGCATGCTATGTCGGCAGAAGCCTATCTCGAAGGGATCACAAAGGGAAAATGAAGATTCCTAAGATTGAGTATGGCGTCCCCAGAATTTCCCCCAAGGGGGGATGAACAACTATTCGATGTCCATTTGTGGCTTATAATTTATGAAAGGGAAACAGATCATGTATATGAAAGGTTATTTTATAGGGTGGGTATTTGTCATAGCCCTGTGTATGGCAATCATCCCTAACGATCCTATTAGTGCCGATACCAACGTGTCGGGTTACATATCAGCCGACACCACCTGGACGTCGGCAAACAGCCCGTACGTTGTAACGGGTAACATCGTAGTAAAAAGCGGAATCACCCTTACCATCGAACCAGGAATTACGGTAAAAACCGACAGTGGTAAGTCTATCCAAGTGGATGGTACACTCATAACAAAGGGGACAAGCGCCAGCAAGATCACCTTCACCAAAAATTCAAGTAGTAATTGGGGATATATCCTGTTCAGTGATTCCAGCACAGACGCTGCGTATGACACCGACGGAAACTACACGAGCGGGTCTATTCTTGAATATTGTGTTGTGGAGTACGCAGGCGGCGCGAGTGTGAGCGATAACGGAGCGGTAAGGATAAATGGCGCCCATCCACTTATCAATTATTGCACCATTAAGAACAACGCTGCATCGGGGATTTATGTATGGAGTCTCTCTGAAGGTACAGGTACACTTAAGATAACAAACAACACCATCAGCAATAATAGTGCTTCTAATGGTGGTGGCATTTACTCCTCTGCCTCTACCTCCAACTCCTCCTCCACAGTTACCATTTCTGGTAATACCATCAGCAATAATACTGCATCATCAGAGGGTGGTGGTATTTACTCCTACTCTTCCTCCGGCTACTCCTCCACAGTTGCCATTTCTGGTAATACTATCAGCAATAATACTGCATCATCAAATGGTGGTGGCATTTACTCCTCCTGCTCCGGCGCCTACTACGCCGCAGTTACCATTTCTGGTAATACCATCAGAAATAATACTGCATCATCAAATGGTGGTGGTATTTACTCTTACTCCTACTCCGAACCAGCCTACTACATTACCATTTCTGGTAATACCATCAGCAACAACACCGCATCATCCAGTGGCGGTGGTATTTACACCGATGGAGGCAATGTTACCGTCTCTAAAAATGGCCTAACGGTGAACTCTGCCAAGAATGCATCCGCAGTTTATTACAGCAAAAGTGATAACGAGGATTTTACCGATTTTACCTACAATACCATCATGGGTAACAAGGCAACCTACTCTAGCAATACGTATACGGTTTATATCAATTCAAACTATACCTTTAACTACAGCAATATTTTCAGCAACACCTCCACGTATGAACTCTGGAATGGCAATAGTTATGGATCAAGCAACCTGGATGCAAAGAACAACTGGTGGGGCACTACGGATGATTCTACAATTCAAGGCAAAATATATGACTGGATTGATGATACCACAAAAGGGCTCGTAGATTATTCTCCGTTTGAAACTACTCTTCGTACCGATTGCCCCATTTCTCCACCCACCGGATTAACTGCCACTGCAGGTTCCGGGCAGATAACTTTGAGCTGGTCTGCAAATTCAGAATCTGACACTGCTGGATACAAGGTTTACTGGGATACTGATTCCAGCCATTCATACACAAATGCCGCCGATGCGGGGAATGTGACAAGCTACACCATCACCAACCTTGCGGACGGTAAATATTATGTTACGGTTACCGCTTATGACACAACGTATAGTTCTGCGAGTGATGATGCCAGCACGGTCGTCAATGAAAATCAAACCAGCGGCAATGAGAGCTGGTATGCGGAGGAAAAGTCCGTGACGCTCGGCACAGGGGGAGGTACAACACCAACACCGTTAACAACCCCCATACCTTCACCAACCCCGGAACAAGTCGTCAGTGGTAAGATTTACGGGAATGTGGTAAACATCAAGGGCAATCCGATTGAGTTTGTAAGGCTCAGGCTCAAGGGGATAAAGACGAAGGTTATAAAGACTGCCTCCTCAGATGCGGATGGGTTCTTTGAGTTTACAGACTTAGAGGCGGACACCTATGTAATCATTGCAAAGAAAAAGAAGTATAGGAATGCCCAGCAGAAGGTAAAGCTGGAAGAAGGTGAGTCAACGGAGATTGAGATCGTGATGAAGAAGACGAGCAAGCGGGTGATAGAAATGATGGAGGATGGTCAATAACAGGAAACCACAGACTTCGTCGTGAGCGCTCACGACGAAGTCTGTGGTTCTGCAGCTTTTCCATGCTCTCCGTGTCTCTGTGTTAGAACTAATTTTTGAGATCCATTGCGTGGTTGTGCAGAAAAGATACTATTTTATTTGCAGCATCAATTGTAGACATGCTGGTTGTGTTTATTACGAAATCCGCCGTCCTGTCATACAGCGGTCTTCGGTATTCCAGCAGATACTCAATTTCCTCATATGCGTTTCTATTTGTAAGGCTGGGTCTTCGCTGTTCTGTTGTGGTATCCCTATGGATTCGTTTATAGATTGTATCAGTATCCGCTTCTAAAAGGATTATGATCCCACTTTTTTTGAGCGTTTTTACATTTTCTTCACGAAGGATTGCCCCTCCGCCGGTAGCTACAACTCTATTATCTAAAAGACACAATTCTGCGATGATCTGAGTTTCAATCTTCCGAAACAGCTTTTCTCCGCCTTCTGCAAAAATGTCTTTGACAGTCTTCCCTTCCTTTTGCTCTAAATACTCATCGGCGTCAACAAATTCCTTACCGAGCCTTTGTGCGAGCATTTTACCTATAGTGGTTTTACCGGTGCCACGAAAACCGATCAAAATAATATTCAAGTCCGTTAAAAGTGACTCAATCACTCTCCATTATAACAACACGTATTTAGCCACAAATGGGCACGAATTTGCGCGAATATAGACAAAAGAAAACAAAATCACAATGTTTTCAGAAATTTCCAAGTATTTATTTTCTAAAAATTCTCCCTAAAACTCCCCCTTAATAAAGGGGGCAAGGGGGTTGTGAAATAATCCAGGAAAAAACACAACCCCCTGAATCCCCCTTTTCTAATGGGGACTTGTAGCATTCCTTTATAGTTAACCAGGGGGACTTATACGGAATAACTTGTTTTTGTCTTTTTCCTCTTCATTTGTGTTTATTCGTGTGAATTCGTGGCTAAATATTTATTCCGTTGCCAACTTTTCGCAAGCAATTTCTTCTATTATTTCAACAGACGGCATCTGGCCTGTCCATAGTTTAAATTGTGCTGCCGCTTGATAGGCAAACATCGTCAAACCATTTATAGTCGTGCAACCTTGAGTCTTAGCATCATGCAATAAATTTGTTTCTATAGGGTTATAAATAGTATCGAAGACGATCATGTCGGGCTTCAACTTATCCTTATCGATGGGCGTTTCATTGACATTTGGATACATACCCACAGGTGTGGCATTGATTAATATGTCCGCATTAAATGCCTCTGACTCGTCATATTTTCTGGCAAGGCACCCAACGTCCCTGGCAAGTGATTGTGCACGTGCATAATTTCTATTAATAATCGTTATCTGCGCTTCACATTCCTTTAATCCAAAGGCAATAGCGCGGGCGACACCTCCGGCGCCTATCAATGTGATCTTTTTTCCTCTCAAATGCACATCCTTTGTATGGGCGAACGGCCGTTCGCCCCTCCTGCATACTTGATTGACACCTTCCAATACTTTAATAGCTGCTTTACAGTCGGTATTATAACCGACTAATTGCCCATCCATATTTACAATAGTATTAACAGCGCCGATCTTCTTTGCCATTGGATCGATTGCATCCAGATGATTTATTACCGATTCCTTATGAGGGATTGTTACACTGTAACCTTTTATGTCT
>Ga0209211_10008864_pt1 | contig 13618 bp, 13 predicted proteins | sample RifGroA2_FD_183992 | JGI IMG/M metagenome (GOLD analysis project Ga0209211, IMG submission 183992) | Groundwater microbial communities from Rifle, Colorado, USA - Groundwater A2 (SPAdes) (version 2) | ecosystem: Environmental > Aquatic > Deep subsurface > Groundwater | place: Rifle, Colorado...
TCGGTCCGTCCGCTGAGCCTTCCGGCAGGCAGGACTGTAAGACCTCCGCTCCCCTTCCCCCGTGCGGGGGAAGGCCGTCGTTCTCCCTCTCCCCGCGGGCCGGGGTGAGGGACCAGGGTGATGTGGGGGGAAACCTCTATAACGCCACAATGCGTTCGCGAAGGAGCCTCATGAACGCAGCAAAAGTCCGCAGTGAAGGGGTATTGTCGGCTTTGAGCATCTTGTGGATATACTGCCGCGAGACGCCCATCGCCGTGGCCGCATGCGAACGATTCAGCACCCTCAGGTGCGCGCGATATATCCCGATTACTGCCTGAAAGTCACCCTCTCCCAAAGACTGAAGGATGGCCTCCTGAACGCGCCGCGGGTCACTCAGGCTGGCCGAGGGATCATATCTGGAGCATGAAATCCGCTGGAAACCTCTCGACATTCCGTTTGACCGCCTGGACCAGCACCTTAGCTGGGACCTCGTAGAGCTGAGCCAAGTCCGTACTCAGCATGACCTTGTGCCCCCGGATCAGATAGATCCGGTTCTCAAACCCTTCAGCCGGCCCCAGTGTTTTCATGCCCTCAAGTACGACCCACCCCCAAATCAGTTCCCTTCCCCGTCGCCGTTCCCCTTCTATCTTGCGGGGGCGCCCTCCGCAGAGCTTCGGGCACGCCGGCCGGCCAGAGGCCGGACGGCTTCCGGCAGAGGCCGGGATGGGGGGCCAAGTGACCGTAGTCACGACACCTATCAATCACATTAATAGGCCCCAAATGCTATAATAACCACACAAATCCAATAGCCGCCCCTCACGAGGCCCCATGCCCGACCCCCAAACTCAAGAGCAGGAAATCGATTTGACCCATTATCTGGACATCCTGCTCCGCCGCCGCTGGATTGTCCTTGCCACCCTCACCATCGTCTTCCTCTCGACCGCCCTCTTCACCTTCACCCAACAGCCCGTCTACCAGGCCAGCACCCTCCTCGTCATCGAGAAGGAGCGCAGCAGCGGCGGCGCAGTCTACGCCAATGGGGCCATGATCGAGTCCTCCAACGACGACTACTACCAGACCCAGTACAAGCTTATGAAGAGCGAGTCCCTCCTGCAGAAGGTCTATGATGAGCTCAAACTCGCTCAGACGCAGGATTTCAAGACTCTGGATAGCCTTAAGAAAGCTGTCACGATTGCCCCCGTCATGCGCAGTCGCCTCGTCAATGTGAAAGCGGATTCCCACTCCCCGTCTCTTGCCGCAAAAATCACCAACACCTTGGCACAGCAGTTCGTGGAAGACAACCTTGCGAACCAGCTATTCATCTCCAAGGAAGTCCTTCAAGCCTTACAGGTCAAAGATTCCGATCCTGCTTCCCGCCGTATGCATGAAAGCCTTCCCGCCGTAGTCAACAACTCGCTGATTCAGAACCTAAAGGCCGACTACGCGAAACTCCAATCACAAACGGCCGACATGTCCAAGCGGTACATGGACAAGCACCCGGCCATGACCTCCCTGCGCTCCAACATGGCCGCCCTTCAGTCGCAGATTCAGTCGGAGACGGACAAAATTGTCCAAAGCCTCAAAACAGAACTCTCAGGTCAACTCAAAGGAAACAATGTCCGCATCATTGATTTGGCCAAATCCCCCAAAGAACCCATCAGACCGAAGAAGTTGAAGTATCTTCTTCTCGGGGCAATGGTGGGCTCAGCATTGGGGTTCCTCCTTGCTCTTCTGGTTGAGATGCTCGACCAAAGCATCCGCACTCAGGAAGATGTGGAAAGCAAAATCAACCAGCCCTATCTCGGCACCGTACCCCTGTATCCCCTTAAACAAGACCAGCGCGTATATCACACGCTCCTGGCGAAGGAGACCTCTCTTACCAGCGAATCCGTCCGCAACATGCGCACCATGATTGATTTTGCCGGAGTTTCCGAAGGTGCGAAGCAGTTCCTTGTCACAAGCAGCGTGCAGGAAGAAGGCAAAACATATGTCGGCTCCAACCTGGCCACCGCTTTTGCACAACTGGGGGAAAAGGTTTTATACATCGATGGCGACCTCCGTCGCCCGAAGATCCACAAGAACTTTCACATCTCAGCCAAACATGGCCTCAGCGATTTCCTAGTGTCGGGGAAGGACGTTGAGGAACTGGATGGTTTGATTCAGACCACGAACGTCCCGGGGCTGCATGTCCTGGTTTGCGGCACCAGGCCTCCCAATCCCTCTGAACTTCTGAATACCCCTAGGCTCGCCGCAGTCGTCGCCTGGGCCAAGAAGCATTTCGCCCGGGTGGTCGTGGACTGCACCCCCATGTTCCCCATCCATGACACCTTGCTGTGGGGTAGGCACATCCCGAACGCGATATTTGTCGTCCGTTACGGGAAGACCCGGATCAACCTGGTTAGAAACGCTGTTGAACGCATGCAGACCGGCGGAATCAAGCCGCTTGGTGTCGCCATCAATGCGGCCCGCCCGGGGAGCCTTGCCTACGCTTCTTACGGCTATTATTACAAGCAGTACTACCACGACTACCGTGCCGAACCCACGGACACGCCCGTCGCCTAGGCCTGCCGTCTAGATGCTCCAGGAAAGCCTTCTCTATTTCATTTTCATATTCAGCGTCATCGTGTTTGCCTGCGCGGAGCCGTGGTCTGTAGCGCTGCTTCAGATACTCATCGCCTGTTTGTTGCTGCTTGTAACCTGGAAAGGACGGCTGTCGTTCTCCGGGCCGGTGCAGCGCTGGTTGGTGCCGGGAATCCTCATATTGGTTTTCATCGGCGGTCTGCAATCCCTTCAAGAGCGACCCGCAAGCTTCCCGAATACCACCCTCTTTTTTACGACGTCTGTCTGGGCCACCAGGAAAGCCATCCTCCTTTGGCTTTCCTATGCGGCCTTATTGTTATGCGCGCCGACCGTTCTAGCTGATCCGTCCCGCCTCAGGCGGTTTTCCTGGCTTGTTTTCAGCTTGGGTGTATTCACCGCTGCCGCGGGATTGGGGATTCGGAGCGCGAACACTGGCCTTTTGCTTGGTTTTCGACAATTGCCGTACTGGGGAGTGGCCCCCTTCGGCCCATTCGTCAACCGCGATCACGCGGCCTCTTTCCTGGCCATGACCGGACTCATGGGCTGGGGTCTGTTCTTCTCCAAACTTCCCGGCCTTAGCGACTCCCGTTACCGCACAAAGTTCTTCGACTCCCTGGCGCTATCGCTTCTTGCCCTGGCCATGGTCGGCACGATTGCGTTCTGTTTGTTTAAGACGGGCTCCCGGGGGGGCACACATGCATTTTTCATGGCAACAGGATTTATGGGATTTCTGGCCTCCACCTTCTTCACCAAGGGGAGATGGCGGTATTTGTCATATACCGGTTTGCTGTCTGCCTGCGGAATATATGCCTATCTCCTTCACCAATTCCCACAATGGCGCGGCTATGTCGACGGAAATTGGATAGACGCCCTTCAATGGCGGGCTTCCATGTATCGGAGCGGCCTGGAGATGTTCAGGGATTTTCCAGTCACCGGAGTGGGATTGGGATCGTTCATGCATGGGTTTCCCCCGTATCAAGAACCCCTGGTAAAGGGCGTTGTCGAGCATATTCATGGCGACTGGCTCGAATCAATCCTGCAAGCTGGAATCTTTGGCTTTGCGGCTCTTGCGGCATCGCTTCTCGCAGTCCTCGCCATCGGACTTCACCGTTGGGTCCGGTGTCCCTCACGCGAACTTCGGGCCCTGAGCGGTGGGGCATTGGGGGGCGTCATCGTCCTCTCCATTCACATGTTCATGGAGTTCCCGTTTCAAATCCCGGCGAATGCGGTCACCCTGTTGCTCCTGCTATGCATGGTTGGGTCCAGGGCTATTCTCAAAGGCAAGCGTCCCGACGAGGATGAATTCTCTTCGCCCCAGCCGCCGATTTGGATGAAGACTGTCGTCACTGTATTCGCAATAGGGATGATCGGGTTCTCCATCCCGCCGATCATAGCGGAAGGCTGCTACTTCTTGGGACAACAGAGCCCGGACCACTCCAAGGCTTACTTCTTTAATCGCGCTGTCAGCTGGGACCCTAATCCAAAATACGCAAGAAACCTTGGACAAGCCTATTCCAAAGCAGCCTCAAAATCACCGCTAGCACGACCCACGCTGTTGCGGAAAGGACTTGATGCCACAGCCACGCTCGAACGGCGATATCCTTTGGATTCAAGATTGCGCAAATATCGGGAATACAGCGTTTACATCTTGGGAAGGCAGAAAGGATGAGAATTCGTCATCTGATTCTGCTCATCTCCTTGCTGGCGCCGCAAGGCTGCAACAAGCTTTCTAGGCCTGAAGTGCGATTCCCTATCGGGATGTTCGGAGTCACAAATGTCGGGGAGTTATCCCGCCTCAAAGAGCTCGGGTTTGATTCTTTCCAGACAAACGAAAAGGACCCCAGTCTTCTAAGCCAACTTGCCAGGGAAGCGCAGCGCCAAGGGATGGACATGGTCCTGTATCCAGACCAAGTCATAACATCCACGTTCTCACAACAAGCCATGTCATGGCCCGTAGGGGCATGGCTCCTGGCGGGGGCTCCCGAAACTCACAAACTGCCGACCGACCCGTCATCCAAACTCAATGATGCGTTAAAAGCCTGGTCTCCCCAAACAAGAACTGCCTCCTTCAGCGACCAAGGCCCACGGAACGAGCAGTTCAGTGGAACTGTGGATGCGCTGATGCTTGGCTGGTATCCAGTGCCGTACAAACCAATGGAAACCGTTGCCGATGAGCTCGATAAGACGCGCATGCATCTTCCCGAAGACAAACCGCTATGGGCGGTCCTTCAAGCCCACAATCGGGCAGACAACGCCAATTACACCCCCCAGATAAAGACCGACCGATTTCCCAACTTCAATGAGATCCGATTCATGAGTTATCTTTCCATCGTGCATGGGGCAAAAGGCATTTATTACTTCACTCTGCAGAAGCCGGGAGGACGATCACTCCTCGACTTTCCCGAGGAGTTCCAGTCCGCCTACAGGGTCGCATGGGAATTGAAAGGGCTGCAGCCCATCCTCGAGCATGGCAAACGCATCTCCCTGCCCTTCGATGTCACATCAAAGGATCTAGAAGCCATGGCCCTGCGCTACCGCATGCGCGATTACGTGATCGTCTTGAATCGTCGAAAAGATGCCATGCTCAAGATGCCTGACGAACTATTGCATAGACGATGGCGCCCCCTTTTCGAGACTCGCCGTCATGCGAAGGAACTGCTGACTGAAACCAAAGGCGCTTGGTACCTCGGACCTTACCGGGCTCTTGTGTTTGAAAGCAGCTGGAAACTTGAGACGAAGAGGACTAGATGATCGCGATTTCAAGGCCGTCCACTGGCGCTGAAGAGATATCCGCCATACAGAAGGTCTTTGAGACCGGTTGGCTCGGCCTGGGCTCGACTGTTTTCCAGTTCGAGGAAGAGCTTAAGAAGTATCTTGGAGCGAAGCATGTCATCGCGGTCAACACCGGCACCTCAGCCCTGCATATAGCCTTGGCGGCTCTAGGAGTCGGCCCCGGGGACGAGGTGATCCTCCCCTCCATCACCTTCGCGGCCTGCGTGCAAGCCATCCTGGCGCTAGGGGCAACCCCGGTCTTCGCCGAATCCCACGAAGAATCCCTGCTCCTGGATATTTCCGATGTCGAGAAGAGACTCTCCTCGAAGACGAAGGTCGTGATGCCGGTTCACTTCTGCGGCAGTTCCTGCGATATGGACCGCCTGATGGCTCTCGCTAAAAGCAAGGGGTTCAAGGTGGTGGAGGATGCTGCCCATGCTTTCGGCTCGGATTATAATGGCCGAAAGGTGGGCACCCAGGGAGACGCAGTGTGCTTCAGTTTCGACCCCATCAAGAACATCACGACCGGCGAGGGGGGGGCGGTCGTCGTGGCTGACGATGCCTTGGCGGAGGAGATCCGCCGCATGCGGATCCTCGGCATCGACAAGGACACCTGGCATCGCTACAAGAACACGCGCACTTATTTCTACGCGGTCGTATCCCCGGGCTACCGCTATCACATGCCGAATTTCTGTGCCGCGATAGGTCTCGAGCAGCTGAAGAAGTTCCCCGGATTCATCGCCCGCCGCCGGGAGATCGCCCGGCGCTATAACGCCGCGTTCCAAGACCTGCCTGGGATCAAGCCTCTACAGATGGATTTGGAGACCACTGTTCCTCACATCTATATCGTAAGGGTCCCGGCGGAACGCCGGGACTCCTTCATGGAGGCACTTAAAGCTCGAGGGGTAGGCACCGGGCTTCACTACATCGCGAATCACATCCAGCCCTTCTTCAAGAAATACTCCAACGAACCCCTACCCAGGGCGGAGAGGCTTTGGCAGGAGATCGTCACCCTGCCTCTGCACTGCACACTGACGGACCAAGATGTTGATGCTGTAATCTCAGCGGTCGTGGAGTTTCCAAGGGGATGAGCCATGCCTTCTGAACCCCTGGTCTCCGTCATCATCAACGCCCACAATGGCGAACGCTACCTGCGCGAAACCATCGATACGGTTTATGCGCAGACATATAAGAATTGGGAGATCGTGCTCTGGGATGACGCGTCGACTGACGGCACGGAATCGATTGCGCGAAGCTATGATGCCAGACTGCGTTATTTCAAGGGCGCGAAGGCGATCGGCCTCGGGCAGGCGCGAAACTTCGCAGTGGAACAAGCCAAAGGCGAGTTCCTCGCATTCCTCGACCAGGATGACCTCTGGCTTCCCATGAAACTGCAGAAGCAGATTCCACTATTCCATGATCAGAAGGTCGGGCTGGTATATTCCGACGCCATAAACTTCAACGAATCTGGAATGTCCAAAAGAGTGTATGGCGATGCAGAATGCTGTACTGGTTATTGTTTTCCAAGGCTGTTCCGAAACTATTTCCTTCTCATTCAGACTGTGGTCATTCGCCGCTCCAGCCTCGACTCCTTGGATAGCTGGTTCGAGCCGGGCTTCAGCATGACTGAGGAATCTGATTTATTCATGCGCATTGCCTACCGGTGGAAGATGGCCATGGTTCAGGAGCCTTTAGCGAAAGGCAGGCTCCATTCTTCCAGTTGGACCTGGAAGTTGCATCACCGTACTGCAGATGAGTTTGAAGCCACTTTATTCAAATATCAGAGAATATACCCCGATTTCAACAGCAAGTTCCCCAAGGAGATTGAAGCGTTCCAGGTCAACACCATCGTCACGAGGGCAAAGAGTTATTGGATATCAAATAAATCAATGAAGGCGAGGGAATGCCTTGTGCCGATAGTGTTTAGCGACCCACGAGTCTTTGCATTCTTCTGGCTGACATATCTTCCTTCTGAGATTGTGTATTCGATCGTATCCAAACTTAGGGGAACTATATATCCCGTTTGGCATTAATGCCGAATCGACATGGTCCAGACCAATAAAGGGAATTATTCGATGGAGCCTCCCGAAAGAGAGGCCCGTTTCGATCGACTCCGCGGAGAAGGCTGGGAGGACGAGTATCGCTCCTATCGCCAGAATTGGACTGACTATCCGGACCGGCAGTTCGTCGCCGAATATCCCCTATTGGTGGACCTTGAACTCTCGACACTCTGCAACTTGCGCTGCCCGATGTGCTACACGATCACGGATGATTTCAAGAAGAAGGTCAAGCCAGGTCTTATGGAGTTCGACCTTTTCGCACGAATCATCAACGAGATTGCAGGCAAGGTTCCCGCCATCAGACTTAGCTTGAGGGGGGAACCCACCATCCATCCCAGGTTCCTCGATTGCCTCAAGTATGCCAAGCAGAAGGGGGTAAGGGAGGTTTCCACTCTCACCAACGGGAGTAAACTATCTCCGAGCTTCATCGAGAAGATGATTCAAGCTGGCCTGGACTGGATTACCATTTCGGTGGATGGATTGGACGACATGTACGAAAGCATCCGGAAACCCATGAAATTCCAGGCTCTTTTGCAGAGTATCAAAGACATTAAGAGGATTAAGGATGACAAGAAGGCAACGAAGCCTGTCGTCAAGATTCAGGCCATCTGGCCCTCCATCAAACGGGACCCCGAGAAGTTTTACAACACTCTTTCCCCGCTTGTGGATCTGATCGCTTTCAACCCCCTGATCGACTATCTTGGCAACGATTCCAAGATATCCTACGAAGATGGCTTCTCCTGCTGCCAATTGTATCAGCGCCTTGTCGTAGGGGCGGACGGGAGGGTGATTATTTGCTCGAATGATGAAGAAAGCTCCGTTGTAATCGGCGATGCAAACCAGGATTCCATCCAGAAGATCTGGCATGGCTCATCTATCAGCAAGCTTCGAGCCCTTCATCGACAGGAAGATGGTTTTCTCCAAGTCGCGGTGTGCCGCAAATGCTATCTCCCACGGCTGACCGAAGACGGAGAGACCGCCCAAGTCAATGGGCGGAGATTCACTATCAAGAATTATGTCAACCGGAAGCAGGATATCGGGCAGTAATTGCGAGGCCTTCATGGAATCACGATTCTCATTCCCGTTGAGTGACAAGAAGACCTATATCATCGCCGAGATCGGCGGGAATTTTGTCACCTTTGAAGAGGCGAAGCGGCTAATCGATGCAGCCACCGAGTGCCGCGTCAATGCGATTAAGCTTCAAACCTATAGAGCAGAGACCATTTCGAGCAAGGCGGCCATGTTTGACATGGAGAATACTGGAGTCGCCTCGCAGTTCGACCTCTTTAAGAAGTATGAAATCGGCTTGGAGTTGCATCGCGAGGTTTTCTCCTATGCCGCACAAATCGGATTGGATTGTTTTTCCACCCCTTCCCATGAATCTGACGTTGATTTGCTGGATAACCTGGGCGTTCAGGCGTACAAGATAGGTTCAGACGACGCCATCAATCTTCCTTTCTTGCGATATGTTTCACGCAGAGGGAAGCCTGTGATTCTAGCCACAGGCATGTGCACTTTGGAGGAAGTGCGCGAATCCGTGAATGCCATCCTCGAAGCCGGCTGTCCCCGCTTGATCCTGCTTCACGCTATTACAAGCTATCCGACCCACCCGGAGCATGTCAATCTGGGGGCGATGCAGGCCATGATGCGGGAATTCCCGGATCTCGATATCGGCTATTCCGACCACACGCTTGGCATAACCGCCTGCGTCTGCGCTGCAGCCATGGGAGCGCGGATATTGGAAAAGCACTTCACCTTCGACAAGCATGCGGAAGGCCCGGATCACATGCTATCCGCTGATCCATCCGAGATGAAGGAGCTCGTCCGCATGGTTCGAGAGTTTGAGCTCATGCGCGGAGACGGAATCAAGAAACCAGCGTTTTCAGAATCCACAACTCGCGTCAACAATCGTAAAAGCATCATTCTAACTCGTCCTATCTCACGGGGGACACCGCTTACTCTTGGGCACCTGGCAATTAAACGGCCGGGATATGGGATCCCTCCCAAATATTTGGAGGAATTGGCTGGCAGGCTTGTCGCGAAAGACCTCAAAGAAGACCACATCCTTACGTGGGAGGACCTGATTTGAAGCTGGGAATTGTTTTGCAAGCCCGCATGGGCTCGTCAAGGCTCCCGGGGAAGGTGCTGCTCGCGATCGGCAAGCACACTCTTCTGGAACACATATTCTGTCGGGTTGCGCGTTCACTTTCCGGTGCCGAGTTGGTCGTTGCAACCACGGAACTCCCGGAGGATGATGCCATTGTCGAAGCCTCTCGCCGACATGGCGTCCCCATGTTTAGAGGCGAAAAGCTGAATGTCCTTGACCGTTATTTCCAATGTGCTCTCGTTAATGGTTTCCAGCACATCGTGCGCTTGACAGCAGACAACCCCTTCGTCGACATTGAAGAAATGGACCACCTCATCCACTTGCACCTGAAAGAGCAAGCTGATTTCTCTTATTCTTTCAATTCGTTACCAATAGGTTGCGGTGCCGAGGTGTTTTCATTCAATGCATTGGAAAAGAGTCACCGCGAAGGACACGATGCTCATCACATCGAGCATGTCGACGAGTTCATCCTGGACAACATCGCTCAGTTCTCGGTCCGAAGTCTCGATGTTCCGGTCAGCAAGAACAAGCCGCAGGTGCGCCTCACGGTAGATACTCCGGATGATTATGCTCGCGCGTGCTTCATCGTCGACCATGCCAATATGGACCATATCACCACCGAGGAAGCCATCGCTTTGGCCATGGCCTTTGACACCCAACGCTCATCAAAGGAATCGGGGAGATGACGTTCGGCATCTGCATTGAATCCTCTCATCAGAAGGGCATGGGACATTTATTCCGTGCGATGCACTTCTGTACATATCTGCGTTCAAAAGGGGACTCCTACATCATCTTCATCAATCCCCATAAAGCGTCACTGGACTGCCTGCGCGATAAGGGGTTGTCTTTTGAAACGGTAGATCCGACTGATTCCTCAAGCGGGTGGGAAAGTACACTGGCCTCTCGCCACAATCTTGACGTGTGGATCAATGACCGGTTGGATACGAACGAAGACCATGCTCGAAGGGTCAAGCTTTCTGGCCTCAAACTTATCACGTTCGATGACCATGGTACCGGAGCCGCCTTAAGTGATCTCCATGTCGCCAGCATGGCCTTCGACGACTCGGAACAGGCCCTTGGCCATAAGGTCCTGCGGGGCGTGGACTATCTCATTCTTAATCCGGAGATATCATCCCGCCGTCGTCTTAGACGACGCATGGACCGCATCGTGGTTTCGCTCGGGGGCAGTGACACATATGGAGTTACCGTGAAGGCTGCCATAATGCTCAAGGAACTCGGGCAGCCTGCCGTCATTCATATCGGACCTGCTTTCGCCCATCGAGAAGCCCTCCAGGCGAACATGGGGGGGGAGTTTATATTGGCGGAGTCTGTCGCGTCGTTGGTCGAGCTTTTCTCCGGATTTGACCCCATTCGAGGCTAATGCTGCTGGTCTCCCGGCCCTTATTATCGCCAATGAACTCTTCGAAATACCCAATGGAAGGTTTCTGCACTCGGCGGGTTCATCCTATTTTCTTGGTTATCATGAGAACTTGGAAAGCAAGACGATGTCCAAGGGCCTTGCCTTCGCCTCTTCCAAACTCAATGACATGAGCAAACGAGGGATGGACCGTTTTTGTCCTCAAGATGCGTTTGAAAGGATTTACAGCGAGATCCAGAATGTCTGAAAAGACCGTTGTGATTCATCAGCCGGATTTCCTCTCATATCTCGGTTTTTTCCATCGCCTGCTCAAGGCTGACCTTTATGTCGCGCTAGACCATGTGCAGTTCGTATCCGGCACCAGCCGCAGTTGGACCAGCAGGGATAAAATCAAGACACCTCGTGGAGAACAATGGCTAACCATCGCCATTAAGAAATGTCCTCTTGGCACCCCCATCAATGAGGTCCTGCTTTCCGACAGTGACTGGCGCCAGAATAACTTGAATCTTATAACGGAGAATTATCGGCAGGCTCCGTGTTTCGCAGAAATCATGCCTGATATCAATGACCTTTATCAGTATAGATGTGAACGACTGGTGGATTTCAATCTGGCATCGATAAGCATGCTCATGAAGCTCCTGGACATCGACGTTCCATGTGTCCTGTCCAGCACCCTTCAACCCTCCGGCAAGAGCAACGACCTTCTCGTCGACATCTTGAAGAAGGTCCATGCCGACACATATCTTTCGGGCATTGGCGCTAAAGCCTACTTCGATCCGACCCCATATGAAATCGCCGGAATCCGGGTCGCATGGCAAGACTTCACACATCCGGTATACCCTCAGTGCCACGGGCCATTCATCCCTTTTCTCAGCAGCATCGACGTTCTTTTCAATTGCGGGATCACCAAATCGAGGACCATCCTTGGGGGATGCCAATGAATATCCTGGCTATCGGAGCGCATTTTGACGATATCGAACTGGGGTGCGGCGGCTCACTTGCCAAGCATGTCGCAAAGGGCGACACGGTCTTTGCTTTCGTAGCCACACAATCGGGATTCGCCAATCCCAATAACGAGGTCATTCGGACCAACGAAGTTGCTCTGGCGGAAGGCAAGAAGGCTATGGAAGTGTTGGGCGCACAGCTGATCTGCGGAGGGCACGAGACCCTGAAAGTGGAGTTTGGAGAGGGGCTGAATGCCCAGATTCGGGGCATCCTGGAAAAGCACGACATACACTTAGTCTATGCCCATTGGGTAGGTGACATCCATCACGACCATCAGGCCGTTGCGCGAGCCGCGCTGCACTCCTGCCGACACATTCCCCGCATGTTGATGTATCGAAGCAATTGGTATCACTCCAATCTGGATTTCAAAGGCAACTTTTACGTTGACGTCACTGGGTATCTAGACAAGAAGGTTGAGGCCGTTCGGGCGCATGTTTCAGAGTTGGAACGGACCGGGAACAGATGGATCGGCTTCTTCAACAACGAGGCGGAGAATGCAGGGCAACGCATTTCCGTAAAGCATGCCGAAGTCTTTGAAGTCGTCAAATGGCTGGAATGAAAGGCCGCTTCCTCATCACAACTGCGCTGGAAGAAACCTGGCGAGAGGATGTGCCTGTATTATTTCTGGGTGAGTGGTGCCGCCGGTATTCTCGCAGAGAACGCTGGTCCAAGATGAATGCCGAAGTATTGCCATATCACTGGGATGACCGCGCGAAGCTGTATGCCGACTATCAGCACCTTCAAGACTTTTATGAGCGGTTGCTTCTGGATCTATCAACCCAACTCAATCAAATCCATCGCGTAGACCACGGTCTGCGCTATTGGCGCATTTTGATTGGACCCTGGCTGGGTTATTTTATTCAGATGCTGTTTGATCGGTGGACAAACATACAAAAGGCCAGCGAACAACATGAACTGTCTTCCACAGCCATCCTTATTGGCCAGGAAGATTCCCATGTCCCAAACGACATGGACGAATTTAGAGGGCTCCACGTTCGCGACGAATGGAACCATCACATATATTCCATCATCCTCCGCGAGCACACAAAGATTCACTGCATCGAGCAGACTCAACGAAACCCGGAACCCATACGGACCGCCCCTCCAGACATCCCTTGGACACACAAGATGAAACGAGGTCTCGCGCCATGGATTAGTCAGTACCGTCGCTTCGTTGGTCGTGAGCGAGATGCTTTCTTCTATGCGACCTACCTGCCATTCTTCGATGAAATGCGAATGCATTGCCGTATGAGCCAATTGCCCCAGCCGACACACTCCGTGCTTCCGGCCCAAATCGCAATGAATCATATTCAACGTCGATGGACCTTACCCGCAGGAGATCGACATGGATTCGAGGCGTGTGCCCGAGATTTGATTCCTCGCCAGATTCCCAAAGTTTATCTTGAAGGCTACGCCCAACTGATTGTCCAGACAACTGGTTTACCCTGGCCGAAGCGACCAAGCGTCATTTGCACCAGCAATCCCATAGTGGACGATGTTTTCAAATCCTGGGCCGCAGCCAAGGTAGAACAAGGCACTCCGCTGGTAATCGGCCAACAAGGCGGAGGATATGGCATCGGGAAGTGGTCGTTTCTTGAAGACCATCAAATTGCCATATGTAATCGCTATCTGAGTTGGGGGTGGTCAATCCCTGGGAACCCGAAGGTCCTGCCTGTTGGACAGCTTAAATCAAGACGGCCGATACGACATCGGAGCACAATCAGGTCGACTGCACTG
>Ga0209211_10008865_pt1 | contig 13617 bp, 12 predicted proteins | sample RifGroA2_FD_183992 | JGI IMG/M metagenome (GOLD analysis project Ga0209211, IMG submission 183992) | Groundwater microbial communities from Rifle, Colorado, USA - Groundwater A2 (SPAdes) (version 2) | ecosystem: Environmental > Aquatic > Deep subsurface > Groundwater | place: Rifle, Colorado...
CGAGATCGTCCGGGAGTTCACGGACATCGAAAGCGCCAAGGGAACGGGCCGGCCGCAGTTCGCCGAGATGCGCAACTTCCTGCGCTCGAACACGACCGTCCAAACCATCCTCTGCGAGAAGACCGACCGGCTCTACCGCAATTTCAACGATTACATCGACCTCGACGTCGATCAAAGCAACCTGACCGTCATCCTGGTCAAAGAGAACACGATCCTCAACAAGGACTCGCGCTCACACGAGAAGCTGGTCCACGGCTTCAAGGTCCTGCTGGCCAAGAACTACATCGACAACTTGAAAGAGGAGACGGCCAAGGGAATGCTCGAGAAGGCCGAGCAAGGCGAGTTCCCGGACCGCGCCCCGCTGGGCTACCGCAACAACAAAGAGACCCACCGCATCGACGTCGACATGGAGCGGGCCCCGTTGGTGCGGCGCGTCTTCGAGCTTTACGCCACCGGCCAATACTCGCTGCGGACCTTGGCTCTGCGCATGATCGAGGAGGGGCTACGCTCACGCGCGGGGCACAAGCCCATGGTCAGCGAGCTTCACTACATCATGAACAACCCGTTCTACTACGGCGAGTTCCGATTTCGCGAGAAGCTCTACAAGGGCATCCACGAGCCGATGATCTCCAAGGGACTTTGGGAGCAATGCCAGGCCGTGATGAAGCGCTACCACAAGCCGCGTGTCAGCAAGAAGGAGTACGTCTTTCGCGGACTGCTCACCTGCGGCAAATGCGGCTGCGCCTACACGGCCGAGCAGAAAAAGAAGCGCCGCTACGTCTACTACCACTGCACCTCGGCCAAGGGACGCTGCAAGAACACGTATCTGCGCGAGGAACGCGTGGACGAGTTGCTGGGCGAAGCCTTGAAGGCGCTCCAGGCCGACCCGGAGCTCTTGGACTACCTGACCAACGGCCTGCACGAAAGCCACGAGGCCGAGAAGGTCTACCACGATCAGTCCATCGCCGGCCTGCACCAGACCTACCGCAAGCTCCAGGAGAAACTCGACAAGGCCTACACCGACAAGATCGACGGCGTGATCACGGCCGAGTTCTGGGAGAAGCAGTCGACGGCCTGGCGCAAGGAACAACAGGAGGCGCGCGACGCCGTGGCCCGTCACGAGGGAGCCAATCAGCAGTATTTCGAGACGGGGCTGGCGCTGCTTGAGACCGCCGGCCGCGCCTACGACCTGTACCGAGTTCGAAGCCTGCCCGAAAAGAGGCGCTTGGCGGCCTTCGCGATATCGAACTTAACGATAACCGGAGAAAACGTAGTCCCTATATACAAAGAACCCTTCGGCTTGTTGGCCGAAGGGCTCTCTTGTCCAAATTGGCTGCCTCGATTGGACAACTCTCGACCCATTCTCAAACACCTGCGAGCCCTTCCCAATCCTGGTAGATGAGTTCTATTGCGGCGTTTTAAAGGGAAGGCACGGAAAACCCCGGCTGCTGTTTGGGAATGCCCTGGCCGAGGCCCTCGAAAAAGCCCCCAAGAGGGTCCCAAAACCGCCCCGAATTCAGGGCATTCTGAGACAGGCTGACGAGTATTCGGCCCGGCTGGCGGCGGCTCCCGGTCTCACGCGCGCCACCCTGGCGCGAGAGATCGGCATCAGTCCGACCCGCATGACCATGATCCTCCACCTGGCGAACCTGGCTCCAGAAATACAGGAACACATCAAGGCACTGAAATATTCGACCGGCAGAAATCCAATCACAGAGAGGCAACTGCGCGTATTGGCGAGAGCAAATGACCAACGGGTCCAAATTCGAGGATTTAATTTCCTCTTGACAAAAGCTGGGATGGGGGCTATAATATCATCGATTCACCCATAGGGTGAATAAGTTATATATATGAGCACTATAGGACAGGTTCTAACGTGCGCTTCAGATTTCGCTCCACGAAACTTCAACAGCTATACGAGACAGAAGCCGACGCCCGGCGCTTTCCGCCAGAAGTAGTGGGCGGGTTCTTTGAAGCAATGTCCGTTATTAAGGCGGCAACGGACGAACGTGACCTATATGCATTGAAAGGCTTTCATTTTGAGAAGCTGAAAGGAGAGCGCGGCAAGGCGGGAGAACGGTCGCTGCGGCTGAATAAGCAGTGGCGACTAATAGTCAGGGTTGAGCAAGACGCTCAGGGGAAACTGATACTCATCCTGGACATTGAAAAACATTACAACGAGTGATGACCAACGGGGGAAGAATGGCGATGGAGGCGGCAAGAGTCGTGAAGCCGGGCCAGATTATGGCCCGGGAGTTAGAGGCACGTGGCTGGTCTCAGAAGGATTTGGCTGAGATCATGGGTCGGCCTATTCAGGCTATCAACGAGATTGTCGGTGGCTCCAAGCAAATCACCCCCAACACGGCGCACGAGCTAGCTCAGGTTTTCGGAACGTCGCCGGAGTTCTGGATGAACCTCGAAACCAACTACCGCCTGCACCAAGCCCAAAAGGAGTCGGATAGTAGCGATATCCCCCGACGCAGCAAGGTCTACAGTCTCGCCCCGGTCAAGGAACTCATCAAGCGCGCCTGGATCAAGCCACCCGCTTCCGTGGGCGATCTTGAAAAGAGCGTGTGCGCTTTCCTGGAGATTTCGTCGCCAGACAAGGAACCCGAATTTGAGGTGGCCGTAAGCCGCCGGCATTCTGTGGAAAGAGGCCCTGTCGATGCCGCTCAAATCGCGATGCTCAAGCGGGCTAAGCACCTGGTGGCGTCCCAGAAAGTCGCGCGATTTGATCGGAAAAAATTCCGGACCGCGATACCACAGTTGCTTGGCTGCGCCAAGGATATGCAGAGCGTCGCCAAGGTGCCCAAACTGCTCAAGGATCTCGGTGTCCGTTTTGCAATCGTGCCATCGCTCCCCCAGTCGTTTCTGGATGGCGCGACATTCAATCTTGACGGCAATCCGGTGATCGTGTTGTCACTTCGCTACGACCGCATCGACAACTTCTGGTTCACATTCATGCACGAGATTAGGCATGTCTACGCAGGGCACCGCGGTATTTTTGTCAACAACGATCTTGATCAGGGTTCCGGGAGCGCCGAGGAAAAGGACGCCGATGATTCGGCTCAGGACTGGTTGATCGATGCCGACCGCTACAAGGCGTTCGTCAACGCGGCGAGGCCATATTTCTCGAGGCAGAGCATCGTCAAGTTTTCCCAGGATATCGGAAGACATCCTGGTATCGTTTTGGGCCGACTGCATCATGAGAAGACGGTTCCGTATTCGCATCTGCGGCCCATGCTGGAGAAGGTCAAGCTGATCCTGGCGGATTGGGTCGATATCGCGCATGCGTAACTGAGGAGTGGTCAATATGCGAATGCAGTCTTTTTGGGCGAGCTTCCAGGCTGTCAGCGTCGCGGGAGCGCTGGCTCTGTCTGGCTGCGCCAGCATTCCAAGGCAGTCCGCAGAGTTGAGCGGAGCCCTCCACTCCCAGCTTGAGGACATGCGGGTAAAGCATGTCGCTCTCGTGAACAAGTATTTTGGCGAGGTCGAGGCTCGAGTCAGAAGCGCGATCCTAAACGACTACAAGGATGCCCTGGTCCAGGCCATGAGAGAGCGGCTCAGGGAGAAAGGAAAGGACTTGACCACCGAGCAGTACGACCAGATCGTGAGCCGTGTGCTGACCAAAATGGATCAGGCGCTGAAAGACCTCGAGAGGGACCGCAGCGAGGTGCTCGGCGAAGTCACTGAGAGATATGTCTTGATGACGTCGGAAGCGCAGGCGATCCACGGGCTCCTTGTATCAGCGACAAAACTCGAGGAGTCGCGGAAGAAGATCACGGGCGCGGTCGAGGAGCGAGCTGAGGCCGGGGTCAAGTATCTCCAATCGGTCGATAATCGGGTCCAGGGATACCTTAACGAGGTTGAGAAAGTAAAGGGTGGCCTCAAGAAAATAAAGAGCGATGTCGAGGAGGTGTTGGATGGCCAGCCAAGATGACGACTTTGAGAAGATGCTCGACGAGGAGCAAGTGAAGGTCGACGCCAAGTTCGACCAACGGATAAAGCTCTCGCGCGATCAGATCGACGAGCTATGCCCCACTCCCGTCGATAAGGAGCACTTGAACGCTCTAGTCCGTATCGTCTGCTCCGCGACATCCGAGAACGAGGCGAAGGCGCAGTTGGCAAAGAACGCCGAGGCCTATGGGGCGGTGGCGGTCCGGCTGTTGCGAAAATTCATCCTCGGCTAGAATCATGGCCGGGCGCGCTATAGGATTACTCCTGGCGCGCGTCGGCAGAAGCGTCTAGTCAGACGTCACGCTTACCGACTCGCATCTTTTACTGCCTTGTCTACCTTCTGCTGATATTCCTGTTCAGTCAGCAACCCTTGATCCCGCAGGCGCTTCAAGGAGCGGATTGTTTCATCGAGTGAGGGGGTATCAATTTCCCCTCAGCCGAATGGCCTCGTCAACCCAGCTCTCGATATTTTTCGCGATATCGTTGTATGCATCGTAGGTGCTCGGGTTATAGCACTTCACCTGATTTGAAAATGAAAATTGAGAAAAGGGATTTGATCCCTGGCTGCACGTTCCGTTTCTGGGACACTTGAGATTGTGAATATTCACCCCGACCAGCCCTTTGCCATCATTCCATGCTTTCTGAATTTCGTATTTGACCCATGGACGATTGGCAGTTTCCGCTCCGACTAACACAACGACACACTGTTTGTACTTCATGTTTTCGTCTATCCACCGCTCGACAGCGGCGTTTCCCTTTTTCTTGACCTCCTCCCAGTCATTCTTGGATACGGGCTCATTGCCTTCGATGACCCCGATATTTCGGACCTGCTGGACGCGCATAACGTCGTTGTCGAAATGAAAGCTATAAAACACGGGCTTCTTTGCCATAGATATTCTCCTTGAGTTTTTCCGTCTATTACTACATGCCCCCTCTTCTGACCAAGACCATCACTAAAGTGATCGCCGCCAGTATCGCTCCGTGGAATATGCGGAGGGTGAGGGAGAGCGTTACGCGAAGCCAGGAGTCCGTGACCGCGATGAATGGCCGGGTGTCCATCGAGAAGAAATCCTTGGGCTCGATGGTCTCCTTGACCCGGACGTTGTCATACAGGGCGCGAAAGAGTCTCTCTTGCCTTAGAAAATAGCCGTCGAGAATCCAGAAAATGCAGGCAGGGACATAAGCTAGAAGGACAAACCCTGGGTTGGATTTAGCCGCGGCAAGGGCGAAGAGCGCACTTACCAGCGTGACGGACCATCCCTTTAGTGAAAAAGAATTCTGGGCCATTCGATTCATGACGCCTTGAATGGCTTCGAGGTGGCGGATCTGTGAATCTCTATCCATGGGCGGCCACCTTCTTCTTTCTGGGTTTGGTATCAAAAAGGGCGTTGAGCTTCCGCTTCCACTCGTCCTCGAAGACGACCTCGAAGCGAATCTTCTTGTCGGGGAACTCCAGCCCCAACTCGGTCCAGCTCTTTTCCTCGGCGAGCTTGTTGCAGAGGGTGAAGACGTTCTTCTTGTAGTCCGTGTCCTCGTTCTTGAGGTGAACGCCCTTGGTCTCGACGACATAGACCTTGGCGTAGTCTGAGCGCTCGGGACCGGCATCGGCGACGATAAAGTCGGGGTAGATGCGGTGTTTGCGCCAGCCCTGGATCGCGTAATCCTGTCGGGACATGTTCCGATACCACCACAAAAGCTTTTCCTGCTCGTCCAAGTACCAGGCGACGGCTTTCTCGGGTGGATTCAGGTCGTCGTCAGCCACGAACTCGAAGAGGCTCAACTGAAGGGGGCTGCCGTCCTCGCGATTGAGCATCTTATCGCCCTTTCGCGCCCGAAGCTTCGACGGGAGACGATAGCCCGGCATATCCCGGAGCATCAAAAAGCGCATTTCCTTCCCCCGGATTAGATCGAGGAATATTTCCTCGGCCAGTCGGTCTTTTTCGGCCTCCGAGCGCTTGCGCAGCTCCTCGATGATGAAGACGACGTTGGCGGCGACCACCTCGCCGCCGTGCTTGTCCAGGAGCTTCTCCAAGACGCCTCGCGCGATAGAATGGGCCACCCAGGGATTGGGGACGATGTCGAGGAGTTGGCGGGCGGTGAAGACGGCGTCTACGGCAAGGCCTCCGCCCTTGGAGCGCACGACGCCGCGCTGACGGATGACCTCCTTCTCGTCCTCGCTCAGGCCCACGACCAAGTCCGTGTCCGCCTTTTCCTTGGCTGAGAGCGTGAGTTTATGGAGAGGACTGAAATCGGCCTGGGACCAGTCCAGGCGGCTCAGGATATCAGCCTCGTAGCTGACCTTGCGCCACTTGGGGCCGTCTTTGATGACGAAGACCGGCAGATAGACCCGGTCCGCGAACTTCTTGAACTTGTCCCGCAGGGTCACCACGCGCTCGGGCGCTTTCTCGCCTTCTGCGCCCTCGGAGACGATGCTGCCGTGGAGGTCGCCCAGCCCTTCATCGGCAAAGCCTTTCTTTACGCTTTCAAGAAGCCCTTCGGCGCGTTGCTGGAAGCAGACGACGTAGCTTTCGTCGAGCGCTTTCACCTTGGTTTTGCGCGCCCCGGGCTGGCGGAGGATGCGGCCGACGAGCTGGGTCAAGCTATTGCGAGAGCCGGGATTGGTCAAGATCGCCAGGACGTAGGCAAAGGCGCAGTCCCAACCTTCTTGAAGAGCCTGCTTGGTGATGATGTAGCGGATCACGCAGTCGCGGGACAGAAGGTCGAAGCCTTCGATGTCGTCTTTTTCGCTGGACTTGACCGCGACCTGGTCGGCCGGGATGCCGCAGGTCTTGGTGAGATAATCGCGGACATCCTCGGCGTGGATGTAGCGCCCGCCGCGCTGCTCCTTGCCGGTGCGCTCGACCTGAATGAGGCAGATGGGGCGGATATGGCGGCCGGAGTCGGCTTCGTAGTCGCGTGCCTCTTTCTCAAGGGCGTTGCGCTTTTCCTTGGCGGCCAACATGGCGATCTTCCAGTCGGCGGTGGCCTTGTTGATGATATGGAGATCGAGCTTGATCATCTCCTCACGAGCCAGTTCCATGCCCTTGATATCGACGAGGATGTTGCTGGAATCGGTGGGCGTCGCGGAAAGCTCGACGATCATAGAGGGGTTGAAGCCTCTCAGGGTGTCCTGGGCGGTCTCGCTGTACGCCTTATGGCCCTCATCGAGGATGATGACAGGCGCAAGAATCCGGAGCGTGTTGCCGAGCGAGGTTTTGACCTGGCGTCCGTAGAAATCGCCGGCCTTCCCAAATGCGTCGAGGTTGGGATACGCTTCAAGGAGCTTTTTATGCTCCTGCGCCTTATCCTCGGTCGGGAAGAAGGCGCTGAACCCGCCGTTGTCCTTGAATATCTTGAGGGTCTCCTTGCTCTGGCGATTGGCGGAAGGAAGCATGAGCAGGAGGACGGTCAAATTCTCAGCGACGTCCAGGGGCGTGAAGCGGTCGGTTTTCTCTAAAATAACCGTCCGGCCGCCGCTGGCCACATCCAAGTGCTGACGGTAGGGATGGTCGCGGTCGCGCAGGCCCTGGAGCGTCTGGCGATAAATCTGGGTCGACGGAACCACCCAGAGCACGAGGCCGGTCTGCCTCTTGCGGTAGGCGGTATTGATGAGGTCTATGGTTTTAACGGCGAGCAGAGTCTTGCCCCCGCCGGTCGGAATCTTGAGGCAGAAGCACGGGAGCGGTTCGCCCAGGCCGTTCTTGCGGGAGCGATAGGGCGTCTTAGCCGTCTCCTCCCAGGCTTTAAGCGGAAAATCCAAGGCGGCCTCGGGGCCGGCGACCTTGACGACCTGATCGCTTTTCTCGCGCCACTTGCTCAGGGCCGTCAGGTAGGCTTTGACCTGGGCGAGCGACTTCTGTTGATACTCCTTGAGTTCCACGCTACTCCGCGAGACGGTAAATCTCGAAGGGAAGCTGGGCGAAGTCGATGTGGAATTCGGCGAGCTGATCCTGGTCGAGGTATTTGGTCGGGGCGAAAACGAGCCGACGTTTGCCGTTCTTGGCTCCAAGCGCCCGGGCCCGCTCCAACGTCAGGGCCGTCCCCTTAAGAAACTCTACGTCGGGCTTATAAAGGAGGTAGACATCGTACTCCTTGGTGGAGCCGATGGAGAACTTCTTCTCGTCCACCTTTCTCTCATCGAATTCCTGGCCGGTCGCTGTGTAGAATACGTATCGGGCAAGCTCCATGAAGCTCGGGAGATTCTTACCGTCAAGGATGCCGCCCAACTCGATGGGCTTGCCCAGCTCGAAGTAGCTGAACGAACCTGATGTTCCACCCTTAATGACTCGCCGAACGCGTTCTGCCGTGATTTTATCAGCATAGTCTTCGCACTCTGCGAGAATAAATTGACGCTTGCCCCCATCTGCATTATTGAGCTCAAGAACTGCCTGAGCGGTTGTGCCTGAGCCCGCAAACGAATCGAGGACGATCCCGTCCTTCGCATTGGCCAACAGAATTACATGCTTTACCAGGTCGACAGGTTTTGGGTAGTCGAAAATCGACTTACCGAACAATTCTCGAATTTGATCGCGCCCCGTTTCGTTGTTGAATTCCGAACCCTGCCAAATTGATGGGAAAAGGCGGCCAGAGATTTCGCCATCTTCCGTGTCCGGATAATCTATTTGAAACACATCCCATTCTTTATCCCCGGTCTCCCGTCTTTTTACTTGTCTTGCAACAAGCAATTCAGATTCACGATCGACCTTCCCCTTACTCCAGCGCCAGACGCCGTCGGTTCCATCTGACAAACGAGGGATGACCTTGATCAAGCCCTTCCCCAACTGAGTCACAACAGCACCATCTTTCGGGTTGACGAACAGAGGATAGTGGAGGTTTGGGCGGTCTTGCTTTCGTGACAGAGCACCCCGCTTGCGCAGACCGAGGAGCCGGTAGCGACGCCCAGCACTATTTGTCTCTGCGTATTCCAGCAACTGCTCTTCGGTCAATTCGAGGCGCCCGGCACCAAATTTTTCAATGGATCGGGCATACAAAACCAGATATTCATGTTCTACGGCCAACTCGGTGCCAAGACGTCGACCCCGAGGATTATTACGTACGACGATAATCCCGAAGCGGTTGTGCTCACCAAAGATTTCATCGCCGAGCGAGACAAGATTGACAAATTCGTTATCGTCAATGCTGATACAGACTATCCCGTCATCTCGAAGTAGATCGCGCAAGAGTTTCAGCCTCGGCATCATCATGCAGGCCCACTTGTCATGGCGGGTGAGGTCCTCGCGATCCACCTCCTTGCCCAACCACTCTTGCATCATGGGCGAGTTGACACTGTCGTTATAAATCCACTTCTCGTTGCCGGTGTTATACGGCGGGTCGATGTAGATGCACTTTACTTTGCCCGCATAGGTCGGCAGCAGGGCCTTGAGAGCCTTGAGATTGTCGCCATGGATGATCAGATTGTCATCGAGCCGCACCTTCTCGGTCAGGCTCTTGTCCTTCTTTGGGACGAACTCGTGGTGGGGCACCGCAAGGTGGTGGTTCTGGATGAAGGACTTGCCCTTGAAATTCAGCGTCGCCATTGAGAAGCCCCTTGAACGCCCTGGCCGAACGAAGGTAACACCTCCGACCTATGGGAGGTGCTTATGGAAAATCGGAAGGGTTGGATGGACCCAAGCGACATGACGCCCGAAGAGCGCTTGGACGAGATCATGGACCTGCTGGCCAGAGGAGCCGTGCGGCTGGCGCTCAAGGAGAAGCTGCTCGGCCATCGTGTCGCGGAGCCTCTCCCGCCGGACCGGGGCCGGATTCCCTTCGGCGTGAGACGAGAACATGGGCGGCGATTCGTGGATCTGGTCGAGTTGGCGTTGATCAAGCGGGTCGAGAAGCTCGCCGCCGGAGGCCTCTCGCTGGCAAAGATCGCGAAGCGGCTCAACGAGGAGGATCGAGCAAGCAGACGAGCGGGCAAATGGTCGGGTGCGGCTGTGTGGCGGATTCTCAGACGTAAAAAGCCGAAGGGCGCTACGTGATTCTGTAGCGCCTCTCCAGTTCCGGCTTGCCCACTAAGCGGCTGGCTTGTCGTCTTCGTTCTCCTGCTGTCTGAGAATGCTCGTCGAGTCGTCAAAACACCTCTTCGAAAAAACCATTACAAATACATCGCTTTTAAATTGGCTGCCGTTGCTCGAGCAGCTTCGGACCTGGTTCGCCGATGACCTGCCCCGCGTAGCCCCGACCATCCCGCTGCACATCCTCTACGAGGAGTTGCACTGGTCATCCGCGTGGCCCCGCGTTCGCCCCACGTCGGCCCCAGGAGGCGCAAGCCATGCCCAATAGCCCCGAGATACCCCACGACGCAACGTCGGCCAACGTCGGGCCGTTCCTGGCCTATCTCAAGCGCGAGCGCCGGCTGTCGCCGCTCTCGGTCGAGGCCTACCGCTATGCCGTGACGAGCTACCTCCGTCACCCCGGCGGCGATCCCGTCCACGCGACGCGGCAAACCGTCCTCGCCTACCTCGACGCCCGCAAGGCCGAGGGGCTCTCCGCGAGTTCGCTGTTCCAAGCGACCATCGCCCTACGGCATTACCACCGCTTCCTGCTGCTCGAAGGCCTCGCCGCGGACGATCCCATGGCCGGCATCCGCCTGCCCAAGCTCCAGAGCCGGCTCCCACAGCCCCTCACGCTCCAAGAGATGGAGAAGCTCCTCGCGGCTCCCGCCGGAGGCCGGTTCAAGAACGTCCGCAACCGCGCGATCTTGGAACTGCTCTACGCCACCGGCCTGCGCGTCAGCGAGGCGGTGGGCCTACAGGCGGGATTGGTGGACCTGGGAGCCGGCTACCTGCGGGTGCTCGGCAAGGGCGGTCGCGAGCGCATCGTGCCGTTTGGCGTCCGCGCCAAGGAAGCCATTGAGCTTTATCTGACCGCGCGCGCAGTCAAGTTCCCTAACGTCGCGGAGCCTTTATTCCTGGCTTCCCACGGCGGCGGCATGACCCGAGGCATCATCGAGGCTCAGCTCAAGGTCTACGCCAAGTCCGCCGGCATCACGCGCTCCGTGTCGCCGCACATCCTGCGGCACAGCTTCGCGACGCATCTGCTTTCAGGCGGGGCCGACCTGCGGGCGATCCAGGAGATGCTTGGGCACAAGAGGATCACGACGACTGAGCGCTACACGCACGTTGAGCCTGAGCACCTACGCCGCGTCTGGGACCGGGCTCACCCAAGACAATGATCTTCCCTATCCGCCCTTGACGGATTTTATCTGTTGGGCGACGCCGGTGAACCGGACCCCCATGAAGACGAACCCCGGGTTCGTTCCAGCCTGTAAATTGTATCCGTAGCCCGCGCTAATGAGGCCGTCCAGAAACGTCGCGGTGAGTCCGACTCCGGTCTGAATGCTGTCTCCGGGGAAATTCAGGGCGGCAACGGTCAAACCGATGCCTGGGTTAAGTATCGTCAAAAATCGATTCCATCGAGTGGTCTGATCCCATGGGCGATATTTGTAGACGTACGATATTCCTGTTGCCGTGACAAAACGATTCGTGCGCTGACGCTGCGCGAATAGCAAATCGCCGCTTACGCTCGACGACCAGCCCAGGGAAGTGATCGGAATCTGACCTGAAAAACTGGAAATGGTCTTGCCATCCTCAGACGCGCCATTCATCTGGAGAACCCGCGCCGAAACGATCAATTTGTCTCCATCATCAACTGCGACGGTGTTCATATCAATCCAGGTGTCTCGAACCTGGGTCAACGGGATGGTGAAGGCCGTCCACTGAGCGGCATCGACTCCAGCAAGCAGATTGCCGGTATCCGTCAGCTTGAGGACGTCTTTCGCGTTCCAAGAAGCAACGCGTGAGGCAAATTGCTCGAGTTTCAGAAAATCCTGCGCCAGACCATCTGCATCCTGGTTCAGGCTGGCCAAAGTCTCCTTGATTTCAGCCGTCGTTTGCGCGGGAACCGCATCAACTGCCGCCGCGCCGATGATCCCGCTCAAAGTCGAAGTTGCGATGCGTAGATCGGTGATAACGCCTGACATTTGTTGCGAGGATGGGAGCGAATCAGCTATTGATCTAACCGCAGCGAGCAAATCAGCGTCTGTCTTCGATTTTGGAATGCTGCGGGCTTTTTCAATCAACCCCTCGAACTGCGTCGGCAGAGTAATTTCTCTCGCCGCCTTGCTGGCATTTCCGATCAAGCCCGCGTAAGCTGCTTTCAAATCTACGGATTGAGCGGTTAGGTCCGCAAGCTTAGCCGCGTGATTGCGCATTTCACCGAGATGAGTTTTCACAAGCTGCGGGTCCGGCAAACCAGCCGCTTCTAGAATTTGCGGGGCATAGGACTCGCGCATGATGGCGACGAGATTCCGCTTGTCGCTTCGAATAGCATCTATCGTCCCTTTTACCGCGGCCGCAGTCTGCAAGGATTCATCAATCTCCTTCTGGCGATCGGGGCTCTGAGCGAAGCTCAGCTTATCTCGAAATTGGATTTGCCCCGGCTCACCGTCGTCATAGCCATCCAGATGAATTGGAGTGCCGCCTTTCTTGCGCCGCATTGCTGCGGCCTGAAGTCGCAGCCCCAAGGGGGCATCACGTGAAGCGTCTTCTATGGCCCCTTGCGTCTGGCGGGACTGGCGATTGATTTCAGAGCTAAGAAAATCTGCGAGAACCTTGTTGGTCGGGTCTTTAACGAGGTCGTTTAGGCGTTCCTCAGCCTTAGCCGGTTCCGACAAACTCGCCTCAAGGTAGGTGCGGACCGCCCTCTTCGTGTCGCGCCAAGAAATCTCATAGCGCCGGATTAGCGCCTTGTATTCCTCGCCTTGGGGCATCTTTCCCGTAAGTATCTGCTTTCTTGCTTCCGCGATTTCCACGGCGATCGGAGCGAGTGTCCCAATCGCCGAAAGCATGTCCTGAAGCTTTGCCACCTGCTGATGGGTTTTTTCTAACGTCGAGGATGTTGGCGGAGCGGCTGCGAATTGGGATAGCGCCTCCTTATCGACGTGAATATAAACCACATCCTCAAGGTCCAGCGGATGGAGCCTCGCCTCGGCCGCATTGAAAAACGTCGGCGGAGCACTGCCACGGCGCACTTCAAAGCGAACCGCGTCCGACAGCATCGGGGAACTGCTTTGAGTTTTTTGCTCTGCCAGAGATTTCTGTGCACTAAGGGAAAGCACAACGAAAGCCAGGGCGCAACGCCATCCCATTTCGGCGGCTGTCCATCGGCCTCGGTCGAATACCATTCAGCAGTGAAGGCCAGCGTTCGAGAACGCGTCATCGACTCGAGTATCCAGAACATTCCCCGGCAAATCCGCGTCCTGGAAAGTGCCGACGATATGGCGATTCAGACAAGTGGTGTAGGCGACCACTCCAGAACCCGCATTCGGGAGATTTAACATGCTGTTGGGGACAGCCTTTATATCAGGGACCCAGAGCGCGCCCCTCGCATCCTGCCTTTGTGCCTGCCGTTCTGCCGCCGCAAAAATATCGGCCTGCCTGCCGCCGCTTCCGAGAACGATAAATAGCGCGCGAGTTGAATCGGCCCAAGGGCCGGTCCATGCATCAGCGGTTTCAATCTTCATTTGTATATCTCCTGGGTGACGGCCCGGGGTTTCAGGGCAATTCGCGGAGCTCATAAACTTTCCCTATTTTCTTGCCGTCCCATTCAAAAACGAGATTTCGCTCGCGCTGGCAATTGCTTAACACTGGCGGG
>Ga0209211_10008866_pt1 | contig 13612 bp, 14 predicted proteins | sample RifGroA2_FD_183992 | JGI IMG/M metagenome (GOLD analysis project Ga0209211, IMG submission 183992) | Groundwater microbial communities from Rifle, Colorado, USA - Groundwater A2 (SPAdes) (version 2) | ecosystem: Environmental > Aquatic > Deep subsurface > Groundwater | place: Rifle, Colorado...
GGTTGCGGCATTCCAGGCAGCGATCTGCCATCACTTCGCGGGCTGGCAAGCGCTTTTCGCCTTCCGCCGTGGTGAACACGAAGTCGTCGCCGTCAAAAGCGGCATTTGAAGCCTGGAAACCATTCAGAAACGGAGCCAGCTTGCGCTCGTCCACCACCCCGGTACCCTCGCAGGACACGCCAATGATATAGACGTCCTCGCGCTTGAAATAGTGTTCCTGCAGCAGCACGGCAATGGAACGCGCATCGCATCCCTTGGCCATGATGGCAATGGGTGCAGCAGAGGTCTTGTTGAGATGTGCCAGAAATTTGCGATCCTCGACCAGATACAGCGACAGGTTGTGGAAGCAGGTCGGATCCCACACCAGCTCGTCGGCTTGTTCCGGGTTAGTAATGAAGGCGGGTTCGGCAAGCATGCCGCGCGTACCGCGCCGGTAACCGATAACGGCGCGAACTTCGCCTTTCGCGAGCATATCTCTTGCAGTGTCGCGGATGTCCTGAATGTTGATCATGTGCTGGCCACTTTCTTCAGCTTGTCCTGCGGCCCGAGCGGCTGGAGGTCATCAACGAAATTCGTGATGACCTGGGCAAATTTGGCGCCCTCGGCGGCCGATACCCAGGACATGCGGAAACGATCCGGCTCGAGGCCGATGAATTTGAGCAGCTCCATGGTCAGGTGCATTTTGCGCCGCGCCAGATAGTTACCCTCGATGTAGTGGCAATCGCCAATATGGCAGCCCGACACCAGAACGCCATCCGCCCCCTTGTTAAATGCCGACAGGATGTACATCGGTGATATGGCACCGGTGCACGGGACGGTGATCGGTGTCGCGTTGGCCGGATACTGGATGCGTGAGACACCAGCCAGATCGCTGCCCGCCGATGAGCACCACTTGCACAGAAAGGCGACGATCCTGGGTTCATAATTTTGCTGTTCAGACATCTAAACTTTCCTTCCCTTAATCCAGTTGAGTGAAACGTAAAAAGTGAAACGTGATACCCGTCCGGCGCTTCGCGCCACCCTCCCTGGCGGGAGGGTCAGACAATCACGGTTTTGCGTTTCACATTTCACATTTCACATTTCACGTCTTATCATCAAGCCAAGCATGCCTCAATCATTTCGTGGACCTGCAACTGCGTGACGTTCTTGACATCGATGGCGGCGCGCAAGCAGGTGGCCGAGCAACTGCCACAGCCTTCGCACAGCGCCTCATTCACCACCGCCTTGCCATTCTCCAGCCGGATCGCGATGAACGGGCAGGCCTCGACGCACATGCCGCAACCGGTGCAGTGCGAGGGACGCACCTTGGCGATCAGCGGCGAGCGGCTGAGGGTTGATTGGGAGAGCAGCGCAATCACTTTGGCGGCCGCCGCGCCTGCCTGGGCGACGGTCTCCGGGATATCCTTGGGAGCCTGAGCGGCGCCTGCCAGATAGATACCTCCCGTAACGCTCTCGACCGGCCGCAGCTTGGGGTGAGCCTCGGCCAGGAAGCCATCCTTGTCGCGGCCGATCTTGAGCACCTTGGCAATCTCCGTGGTGCCATTCGATGGCACCATCGCTAGCGCCAGCACCACCATGTCGGCGTCGATCTCCACGTTCTGTCCGGACAGGGTGTCGGTGCCCATCACCTTGATCTTGCCGTTATGCCGGTAGAGCTTGGAGACGCGGCCACGCAGGTAGAGGGTGTCGTCGTCTTCCATGGTGCGCTGCACGAACTCCTCGTAACCCTTGCCGCCGGAGCGGATGTCGATGTAGAAAATATAGGCGCGCCCATCCGGGACATGCTTCTTGTAGAGGCGCGCGTGTTTCGCGGTATACATGCAGCAAATCTTGGAACAATAGGCGCAATGCTTGGCGGGATCGCGCGATCCCACGCACTGGATGAAGACCACATCCTTGGGTTCCTTGTGATCGGAAGGACGCAGCACATGGCCCTGGGTCGCACCCGAGGCCGAGCACAGGCGCTCGAACTGCAGGCCGTCAAGCACATCCTCGATCTTGCCGCCGCCGAGCTCGGGCATATTCGCCTGATCGTAGAGATCGAAGCCGGTTGCCACCACGATGGCGCCGACATCTTCGGTCACCGTCTCGGGTCGCATGTCATAGTCGATGGCGCCAGCCTCGCAGACATCCTTGCACTTGCCGCACACGACCGGGTTCAATCCCAGGCACGCGTCTTCGTCCAGCGTGAAACTGGCCGGGATGGCCTGGGCATAAGGGATGTAGATGGCGCGCCGCGCGGTCAGGCCATGTTCGTATTCGTTCGGCACCACCACCGGGCAGACTACGGTGCATTCGTCGCAAAGCTTGCACTTGTCGGGATCCACAAAAGTGGATCTCTTGAGGACTTTGACGCGGAAGTTGCCCACCGAACCCGTGACTTCCTGCACTTCGCTATAGGTCATCAGTTTGACCTTCGGATGGCGCTTCACCTCGACCATCTTGGGCGACATAACGCACTGCGCACAGTCCAGCGTGGGGAATGTTTCGGAGAGCTGGAGCATGCGGCCGCCGATGGTGGCCTGCTTCTCGACCAGAATTACCTCCACGCCTGCGTTGGCGATGTCGAGGGCAGCCTGGATGCCGGCGATACCTGCTCCTATTACCATGGCCCGCCTGGTGACGTTGACGGCGATCGCATCCAGCGGCTTGTTGCGATTGACCCGCCGCACCACGCTGCGCGAAATCTTGATCGCCTTCTCGGTGCCCTTGGCCTTGTCGCTGTGCACCCAGCTGCACTGCTCGCGGATATTGGCGATTTCGCAGGTGAAATTATTGATGCCGGCGCGCTGTGCGTTATCGCGGAAGGTCTTTTCATGCAGGTTCGGCGAACAACAGGTGACGACGACGCTGTCCAGCTTGTTGTCCTTGATTGCCTGAACCACAGATTCCTGGCCCGGCTCCGAACACATGTAGACGTATTCCTTGGTAAAAGCAACGGTGTTTTCGCCGGCCATCTCCCTGGCCACCCGCGCCACGTCGACGGTGGCGGCGATGTTGGTACCGCAGTGACAGACAAAAACGCCGGTGCGCTTCTTGCTCATGACGCATCTCCGCCGTTATTCTGTTCCATCAACTTCAGGCCGTGCTCATAGCCCTTGTCGAATGCCTTGATGTTGATTTTCAGGAAGCGCTCCGGCACCAGTCCGGGCAGTGCCTTCTTCATGGCCTCGGCGGTGACCACGTTGGTAACCGCAGTAAAAAAGCCCAGCGCCACGAGATTGGTGAACAAACGATTGCCCAGTTCTTCGGCATATCTGGTTGCCGGCACGCGCAACAACCTGAGGTCCGGATGCTCGCCGCGCAGTTTCACCAGCTCCTCCTCGACGATCAGTATCCCGCCCTTGGGCAGCTCACCGTAATACTTGTCGTAGGCCTCCTGGGACAGCGCCATGAGAATTCCGGGGTGGGTGATGTAGGGATACAGAACACGCTCATCGGAAACCACGAGCTGCGCGGCGCAGGCACTGCCGCGCGCCTCCGGCCCGAAGGCCTGGGTCATGGTGGCGAACTTGTCGTCGTACAGGGACAGTGCCTTGCCGGTGATCAGGGCGCAGCGAATGATGCCCTGCCCGCCAAATCCCGAAAACCTGATTTCTTGTGTGCTCATGCGCTCAATTCCTACTTACGGGTCTTTTTAGGCGCGGCCTTTTTTGCTGCCTTGGCCACTACTTTAACCTTGGTTGCCTTGGGAGCGGCCTTCCTGGCAGAAGCCTTCGCAACGGCTTTTGTTGCTACCTTCTTCACGGGCTTGGCTTTCGTTGCTGCCTTCTTCACGGGCTTGGCTTTCACCGCAGCTTTCTTCACAGGCTTGGCTGGCGTCTTTGCCGCAGCCTTCTTTGACGCTTTAGGTGCGGCGACCGCCTTTGCAGGAGCCTTCTTTGCAGCTTTGGCTGGAGCCTTCTTCGCCACAGCCTTGGGCGCGGAGGCTTGCTGGGATTTTGCGGATGCTGCCTCTTCCTGCGCCTTCTCATCTGCCTGCATGGCGGCGCGGCGCGCGGCGATTCTCTCCTTCTCGGCTTTTTCCTCGGCCTCACGCTCAGGAATGGTCTTGCCATAAAGCTGATAATCGTCCCCTACCAGCTTGACGCAGCATTTGTCGACGGCCTCCAGATAGGTAGGCTTGTTCTTTTCGACGAACTTGCCGACGACGATCTTGCCCTGAAAATCGATGCATGTCTCGCGCGTGTCGGCGCCATGCTTGAGAATCGAGTTGTCCTGGTAATTCTGCAGCTGGTCGACACCGTCGCCAAGGCGGTTGCGGCGCAGGTACAGCGTCGGGCAGGGCGAAATGATTTCGATAAAGGAGAAACCCTTGCGCAGCAGCGCTTCCTCGATCGATTGGGTGACGTTGCGCGAATGCATCGATGTCCAGCGCGCGATGTAGGTGGCGCCTGCGGCATCCATCAGGAACGGCAGGCTGAACGGATATTCGTAGTTGCCATAGGGTGTAGTCGATGCCACGGCGGAGCTGGGTGTGGTCGGCGTCACTTGCCCGCCGGTCATGCCATAGGTGAAGTTGTTGTTGCAGATGACTATCAGATCCATGTTGCGCCGTGCGGCATGAATCAGGTGGTTGCCGCCGATACCGGCCAGGTCACCCTCGCCGCTGAACACCACCACCGTCAGTTCGGGGTTGGCCAGCTTGATGCCGGTGGCGACAGGAATGGCGCGACCATGGGTCGTGTGCATAGAGTCGAAATTGACATAGCCCGCAACACGTCCGGTGCAGCCGATGCCCGACACCACGACCAGTTTCTTGGGGTCGATGCCGCTGCGCTTGACGGCATCGGCAAAGGAGTTCACCTCGGAGCCGATGCCGCAGCCGGGACACCAGATATGCGGCATCCGGTCCATGCGCAGGGTGTCGGCCATGGGGCTGCCCGCCTTGAATTTTTCGATATCAGTACTCATAGCATTGCCTTTCTGATGGCGTCCAGGATGACCTCAGGATCATGCACCGCGCCTCCGCAGTGATTGACGCTGATTACCTTGCAGCGACCGCCGGCGTTGCGTTCCACTTCGAGCACCATCTGACCATAGTTGATTTCCGGTACCACGATAGCCTTAACCTTGGCGGATATTTCACGGATACGCTTCTCGCAGAATGGCCAGATGGTAATCATGCGCAACGAACCGACTTTGATGCCTTCCTTGCGCGCATCCTGAATGGCCTTGACGGCGATGCGCGAAGTGATGCCATAGGACACCACCACGACGTCGGCACCGTCGATCTGATCTTCGTCTAGGCGGATGATCTGGTCGGCATTGCCGTTGATCTTTTCCATCAGGTGGGTCACAACCTTCTTGTTCTGCTCGGCGGTCATCACCGGATAGCCCTTTTCGTTGTGAGTCAGGCCGGTGACATGAAAGTTGTACCCGTCGCCCGCGCGCACCATCGGATGCCCGCCTTGGCTGTCGAACTTGTAGGGACGGCAATCCTCTTTGGGGCCGCTGTAATTGTTGCGCGGAACCACCCGGATCTGGTCGGCCGGCGGGATGACCACTTTCTCGTGCATGTGACCGACGGTCTCGTCGGTCAGGATAATGACCGGTACGCGGTAGTATTCCGACAGGTTGAAGGCCTCGACGGTGAGGTCGAAACATTCCTGCGGGCTGTCCGGGCACAGGGCGATAATGGCGTTGTCGCCATGCGGGCCATATTTCGCCTGCATCATATCCTGCTGTGCGGTCAGCGTAGGCAGTCCGGTGGACGGCCCGCCGCGCTGCACGTTGGCGATCACCATCGGGGTTTCGGTCATGCAAGCCAGACCGAGGTTTTCCGTCATCAGGGAAAAGCCTGGGCCGCAGGTTACAGTCATCACCTTCTGGCCTGCCCAGGCCGCGCCGATATTGGCGGCGATGGAAGCCAACTCGTCTTCCATCTGGATGAACAGTGCACCCACTTCCGGCGCCCGCTCGGCGAAACGTTCGGCCGCTTCAGTCGAGGGCGTGATGGGATAGCCGGCAAAAAAACGGCAACCTGCCGCCAGCGCGCCTTCAGCCAGCGCGTGGTCGCCATCCATGAAATGTGGGCCGGAGTCGACACCTTTGGGGTCTGCGGCGACGGTTTTAGTTCCGGCGTAACCTTCGCTGGCGCGAACATTAGCCTGCTCTGAAACTCCTGCGGGAGATGTTTTAGCTCCGGCGTGACGTTCGCTGGCGCGAACACCAGCCTGCTCTGAAACTCCGCTTCGCTTCGTTTTCACTTGGTTGTTTCTCCTTTGTTGGTTACTTCTTCCATTGTCACGTAGATGGAAAATTCCGGACAAATCATCTGGCAAAACATGCAATCGTGGCAGGCATCGGGATTTTTCACATAAGGCGGGTGATAGCCCTTGGCATTGAACCCGGGTGACATGTCCAACACTTTTTTTGGGCAAAACTGCACGCAGAAGCCGCAACCCTTGCACCAGTTAGGGTTAATATGGACTTTGCCACGCATCTGTTTGAGGTCGTTGAAAAACATGCTTTCCTCCTTAATCCAGCCCGCGAGCCTTCAGCACCGGCAGCGGATCGATATGCTGAAGGTCGAAACGCAATGCCGATTCGTCGCAGCCGAACGCCAACGCCATCAACTGCGTGAAGTAAAGCACCGGCATGTTGTGAAAGTCCGGATTGAGGCGCTTGGCATCATCCTGACGGAAGTCCAGATTGAAGGCGCACAGCGGGCAGCTCACCACCACCAGGTCGGCCTGCTCCCCGTGCGCCGAACCCATGATCTTGTCGGTGCGATCAGCGATGATTTCCGGCTTACCGACCGTCTGGTAGGCACCGCAGCATTCGGTTTTGTGCGAAAAATCCACCGGTGTGGCGCCAAGGGCGCGAATCAGGTTTTCCATGACCATCGGGTTCTCGGCGTCATCGAAGGCGACCTCTTTCGGGCGCACCAGCAGGCAGCCGTAATAGCAGGCCACGCGCAGGCCTTTGAGCGGCTTGGTCACCTTTTTCGCCAGATTGTCGAAACCGACGCGGTCGCGCAGGTATTCGAGCAGGTGCAGAACGTCAACATCGCCCTCGTATTTTGTTTCTTCGAGATACAGCAAGTCGTTGATGGTCGCAAGCGCGTCGGCACGCTGCTTCACGTCGATATTGGCGCGCTTGAGCGTGTTGTAACACATCGCGCAGGAGGTCATGAATTCGCTGGCCATGCCTTCTGTCCTGGCCTGGGCTTCCTTGACGCGAATCATGTTGGTGATCGGCGCCACGCGGTTCATGACGTTGTCGGAGTCTAGCGCATGCACCGTGCCGCAGCAGTTCCAGCGATCCAGCTCCTCCACTTCCACGTCCAGTTTCGCCATCGACGAAACGGTGGAAACATCGAAATTGACAGCCTGGTTTTTCAACGTGCAGCCGGGATAGTAGGCGAGCTTCATCGGTTTATTCTCATTTCCCATCATGAGGTCAATTTACGCATGGCGCTGATCGTGGCGATGGGCGGTAATACGCTGCGCGCCTCGGGGGACAGTGCCATGATTTCAAGGTGGTCGTTGCGCTCGACGCCGCCCAGTGCCGCCTTGCGCAGCGCTTCGATAACCTCGGCGATTTTTATGCCTTTCGGGCAGCGCGAGTTGCAGGTCAAACAGGACACGCACATCCAGATGGCTTTCGTTTCCAGCAGTTGCTTCTGCATCCCCAGTTGCGCCATGCGGATCATCTGGTTGGGCAGTACGTCCATAAAGTTGGCCATCGGGCAACCGGCGGAACACTTGCCACACTGGTAACAGGCCAGCAACTTCTGGCCGCTGATTTTTTCAATCCGCGCCACAAAAGAACTGCCGGCATGAGTCGAGGTAATGCGTAGGGTAGTATCCATAGATTGCCCGTTCAGAACCTTCCATCCATGCGGAACTCTGGGGTGTCCAGCCATAACCCGACGTTCTGCAAGCTGTCCAGCTGCGCCTGCAAGGCATCATATTGGGAGATTTCCTCCAGAATCATTTTTTCAGCCAGCCTGATAATGGCGGGATCGCTGACGTGTCCGGATATATCCTTCAGCAGATGAATGATGCGGCGCTCCAGTTCCATCGCCATGCGCAATGCCTGCGCATCATCGGCGACTGCCCCCATCCCCCGTTGGGCAATGGCGGCTTCCATCTCGGCAATCACTCTCGATGGATGCGCGTTCGCTGCTTCTTCGGCAGCAAGTTGCTGCCATACATCCTGGCCGATAACGGCACTGAACAGCGTGTGCATATCCTCCACGCGCTCCGGCCTTTCCTCGGCGAGGCGGGCAAACATGGCTTTACCGCTTGGATTTTTCGTCATCTCGGCGGCATGGCGATAGAAGTCCTCTTCGCCGTACTCGAAACTGAGCGCAGTGCGCGCCAGTTCGATTATTTTGTCGTCAATGTGCGTCATTTTTCGGGGTCTGATTCCGGTGCCTCAGGCGCCGGGGCTTTCATCGAACAGCCGGTTTTGCAGCACCGATGCGCCGGGCAACACATTGCCGCCGCGCAACAACTGGCGTTTCTTGACATCCTTGGGAGCGTAGGACGGCAACAGCACCGGAGTGACCAGATCGGTCTTCACGCCGGCATCCGCCAATTCTTTCTCGTATGCATCGAGATGGGCCAGGCTCAGTTTTCCGAGCTTGACTGTCTTGGCGTATTCACCGGCATAGCGACCGGCACGGCGCCCGAACACGTTGTAATCGAGCACCGAGTTGCCCATCAACCGGTTGCGGCCATGCAGGCCGCCGCTGGCCTCGCCCGCCACATACAGGCCGGGAATATCGGTCTCGCAACGCTCGTTGATTTCGATACCGCCGTTCTGGTAGTGCAGCGACGGGTAAATCAACATCGGCAGCTTGGTGATGTCGATGCCATAGCGGATGAACTGGCGATACATCGCCGGGAAATGCTTTTCGGTGTAACCCTCGCCGTGCAGCATGTCGATCAGCGGCGAATCCAGCCACACGCCGACGCGGCCCGACGGTGTCGGAACGCCGCCGCCATTCTGCACGCATTCGCGGATGATGGCCGAAGCCTCGATGTCGCGCGGCTCGCGCGGGAAGACGAACAACTCGCCATCCTTGTTCAGCGGCTGGCCGCCGGCACCGCGAATCGCCTCGGTGACCAGGAAGCCGGCAATCTGCTCGGGGAACGAGACACCCGTCGGGTGGTACTGGACGGAGTCCATGTACATCAGCTTCGCGCCCGCGCGATACGCCATCACCAGCCCGTCGCCGGTCGCGCCGTAGTGGTTGGTGGTGTCGTAACCGCGGATATGCAGGCGACCGTAGCCGCCGGTGGCGATCAGCGTGGACTTCGCCTTGACGGTGAAAAATTCCTCGCTTTCCATGTCGTAGAGAACCGCGCCGGCGCAACGGCCTTTGTCGTCCATGATCAATTCAACCGCCGGCATGAACTCCTTGATGCCGATCATGTCGGGATGGTTGCGCACCTCGTCCATCAGGGTGCGCATGATCATCGCGCCGGTGTAGTCGCGGCAGGAAAGCATGCGCTTCCTCGAAGTGCCGCCACCGTGCATGGTCTTCATCGAGCCGTCCTGCTGCTTGTCCCACACCACGCCCAGGTCTTCGAGCCACTTCACCACGCCCGGTCCGTCCTCGGTGAGCGCCCTGACCAGTTCCGGCTTGTTCTCGAAGTGGCCGCCGCCGATGGCATCCAGATAGTGGCGCGTCGGCGAATCGGTACGCGACACGGCGGCCTGCATGCCGCCCTGTGACATCATCGTGTTGGCATCGCCCATGCGCAGTTTGGTGGCGATGATCGAGCGCAGCCCGTGTTCCTTCATCGCGACCAGCGCCGCGTTACAGCCTGCGCCGCCGCCGCCGATAATCAACAGATCGGTCTCGAAATCCGGTTTCTTGAGATCCACCTGATTGCTGCGCAGCCAGGCATGCGACTCCAGCAGATCGGCCACTTCGGTGGTCAGCGACTCATCGCGGTTGGGACCGACGCGTACCTTGCGGCGGGCGCTGGCTTCGAAATCTGGGTGAAAACCCTCGAGGACAGCGCGGCGCTCTTCCGCATTCATCGGAGGGTAGACCGGATCAGGCTTCCTGGCCAACTCCAAACGCTTCGGCCGTGTCTGAACTACCTTGCGCAACGATTCTTCCATGTAATCTGGATACATCTTGAAATCCTCTCTTATTCCGTGTGCCGGTTATTCCGAGTCGCGGGCGTAGTAACGATCCGACAAGTCCTTGCGGCTCATCGACATCAGTTCCGCGTATTCCGCGTTGTAGGCGCCGTTTTCCACGGCCTTGACGCGCTCCGCCAGCTCCGCGCTGTCCTTGCGCAAGTAGCGGCCGTACAGGCGCTTCGCCAGGATGCCCACCAGGGGCTGCGTGATTTCGGCGGGGCAACGCAACATGCACAACCCGCACACCACGCAATCGAACGACAGGTCCATCACCGTCGCGATGTCGCCACGCTTGGCGGCCTGGATGTAGTCCATGACCTGCAGTCCCTGCGGACAGGATTTTGTGCAGGTGTTGCATGCAACGCAGCGGAAAACCGACGGGTACATCTGCTGGATGGCGGTGACGTTGGGCTTGAGTTTCTCGATATCGTAGATGGCTTTTTCGGCCGGAACATAAGGCACCTGGGTCAGCGTCATGCCCTCTTCGACCATGGTCATGCAGGCCAGGCCAGTGTAGATTTTGTAGTCGCCGGGCAGACGGTAGATGGTGGCGCAAGCGCCGCAATAACCCTCGCGGCAACCTGCGCCGCGGATAATCTGGTGTCCGGCATATTCAATAGCGCCCATGATGGTCGCATCGGCCGGCACCTCATAGGCCTTGCCCATGATGGAAATCGGAATCAGACGCTGCGCTGCCTTGCCTTGTTTTCCATCAACCTGTGAAGCCGACGAAGTTTTCGCCGCCCCTGCCGTCACGCTTGTCATATAGATAACCTTTATCTTAATTACCGCATCAGAACCCCTGGCCGCAATGCGGTCATGGCCAACATCTTGAATTAGGGGAGGACATCTTTGAGTGAGGTGAGCCTATCAGCTCCGACACTTCGGTTTTTCACTTCGGTTTTTTCGGTTTTTCAATGTCCGGCGAATTATAAAGATGTTTGTCAAAAATTGACAAGAGGTTTTCGAGAAATTTTCCATACGCCCGGTTCCATTCTGCAGCTCAAAGCTTGCCATGACAATGCTTGCATTTTCCGCCTAACCCGCGCGGAATCGTGAAACTCTTAATCCGCTTCCGCCCCGGTCGCGGCATCCCCACTCCTGGCCTTGCGCGGCACGGTCTTCGGGTCGCAGGTGATGGGGCGGTAAATTTCGACGCGGTCGCCATCATTGAGCACGGCGTCCAGCTTGCTGACCTTGCCATATATGCCGACCTTCTGTTTTTCAAGATCGATCTCGGGAAATTGCTTGAGGATGCCAGAACGTTCGATGGCATCCTTAATGGTGGCGCCATCGGGCAGTTCGACGTCGAACCAGACTTGGCGTTGCGGCAGGGCGTAGGTGATTCCGATTTTCATGCTTGTTCCTTATGCGGCACTGGTGGCAGCACTGACCTGAGCGGCCTTGCTGGAACGCTCGTCTATCATGCGCTTGGCCACCAGCAGCAGGCCGGTGACCAGGAATGCACCGGGCGGCAGGATCATCATCAATATCCCGGTATCGGGAGGCAATACGCGCATCTCCAGAAACTTAAAGGCAGGGCCGAGCAGCAGCGACGCATCGGCGAACAGGGTGCCGGAGCCGCTTATTTCGCGCACCGCGCCGATGACGGTAAGTGCGAGGGTGAAGCCAACGCCCATGAAAAAACCATCCGCCATTGACGGCAATGGCGAATTTTTCGCGGAGAACATTTCGAAGCGGGCAAACGGCAGGCAATTGACCACGATCAGCGGGATGAACAGGCCCAACACCTTGTACAGTTCGTGCATCCACGCATTCATGCACATATCCACTATCGTAACCATAGTCGCGATGATCAGCACAAAGACGGGAATGCGCACCTCCTGAGAGAAGTGGTTGCGAAACAGGGACACCAGCAGGGTGGAAGCAGTCATCACCGCTGCTGTCGCCAGCCCCATGCCCAGGCCGTTGGTGGCGCTGTTGGTCATGGCCATGGTCGGGCACAGTCCCAGCATCATGCTGAGCACGCCGTTGTTTGTCCATAATCCCTCGCGGGCGAGGGCGCGGTAATCAGTCGTCATTAGCTGCCTCCTTGGCGGGAGCCTTGCCGGCTTCAGCATCTTTCGTTTCTGTTTTGAACTCCATGATTTTCGTTTTGTTGGCGTCGAAGAATTGCAGTCCTTCGCGGATGGCCTTTACCACTGCGCGCGGCGTGATGGTGGCGCCGGCAAACTGGTCAAATTGACCGCCGTCTTTTTTCACCTTCCATTTGTCGAGCGGCGGGTTGCCAAGGCTCAAGCCGGTGAAGCGTAATATCCAGTCGCCTTTTTTCACTTCGATCTTGTCGCCCAGGCCGGGGGTTTCCTTATGGGACAGAACGCGCGCGCCGAGTATTTTTCCCTCGAGATCCACACCCAGCATGACCTTGATCGCACCGGAATACCCCGGGCTGGAGGTCTCGAAGGCCGCGCCGGTCACCTTGCCCTCCTTGGTGGCGAGATAGACAACGACCTCGTTGCCCTGATCGTTCTTCAGGGTGAGGGTATCCGTAGCCAGATTATTGTCATGGATACTTTCCGGGATCACCTGTGCGAGCGAATTCTGCCGGTCTTCCACGGCGCGCAAGGCAATATCGTCCTTGGTGTAGCCATTGGTCATGACGAGCAACGTTCCGAAGCCCAAGCAGAAGGCTCCGAGAATCAGCCCATGTATCAGGGTGCGTTGCGAGCTCATGGCTTCCCCTCCAGAGGCAGCGGTTCGCCTTTGCGGCTGCGTCCGAAAGCGCGCGGACGGGTATATTGGTCGATGATCGGGGTCAGCGAATTCATCAACAGCACCGCGAAGGCCACGCCTTCAGGATAGCCGGCGAAGTTACGGATGCTCCAGGTGAGCAGGCCGACGCCGATGCCAAAGATGAGTTGCCCCGGCTTGGATACCGGCGAGGTCACGTAATCGGTGGCGATGAAAAACGCGCCGAGGAAAGTGGCGCCGGACATCAAATGGAATGTGCCCGAGGTAAAGCGGGCAGGGTCGATGGCATGAAACAGCGCCGCTATCAGGAACAGCGAGCCCATCATGCTGACCGGGATATGCCAGGAGATGATGCGCTTCGCCATCAGGAACAGGCCACCGGCCAGAATCAGTATCGCCGAGGTCTCGCCGAGGCTACCGGCACGAAAGCCCAGCGCCATGTCCATCAGGTCGGGCATCTGCGCCATCGATTGTGTCACCGGAATGCCGCGCGACAACTCGGTTTTGACGTAGCCCAGTGCCGAAGCTGCGCTCATCGCATCTGGCATGTGGCCGCCGAAGGTGATGGCGATGGCTTCGAGGAGCCCCGGCGCACCCGCCGAAAACAGCGGGTGCGGCGCGACCCAGACGGTCATCGCCACGGGAAAAGAGATCAGCATCACCGTACGCCCGACCATGGCCGGGTTGAATACATTCTGGCCAAGGCCGCCGAAAGCATGTTTGGCCAGCGCGATGGCGAAAATCGCAGCCAGCACGCCGATCCACCAGGGCGCCCAAGGGGGCAGGCTCA
>Ga0209211_10008867_pt1 | contig 13611 bp, 11 predicted proteins | sample RifGroA2_FD_183992 | JGI IMG/M metagenome (GOLD analysis project Ga0209211, IMG submission 183992) | Groundwater microbial communities from Rifle, Colorado, USA - Groundwater A2 (SPAdes) (version 2) | ecosystem: Environmental > Aquatic > Deep subsurface > Groundwater | place: Rifle, Colorado...
TACTGATTATGATCCTGTTTTGTTTGAGGTAATAAACAGCGCCTATCTGAGCAAGAGCAGGATGGGCAATCTCTTCATGGCAATTGAAAAATCAATTGGTTTTGATGACAAAAAGAACACTTTTAAGATTGACCCGTCAAAATCCGATTTGATAATTGATGCATTGAAAAAAGACAGGATACTTGAAGGAATGGCCTTATTTGAGCTTAACCCAAAATCAAATGTTCATTTTGATTTTCTTGAAAGCCTTGGAGCTATAATTCCTGAATACGTGAAGAACAAGTCAATTGCGATAAGCGGAAGCGATGCAATAAAGCTGAAGAACTTTGAAAACCTTGTCGCTGAAAAATTTGACATCACATTCAGTAATGGCCTGATGGACGAAAACTCTGGAATTAAGTATGAAAGTCATTCAGGAACTTTCTCAGGTTTTGAATTATACGCGATCTTCGCAAACATCACGAAGAAAAACGGCTTCAGCATCCACTCCAATGGAAACATAATCAGCAGCCTTTATGAGACATATTTCCAGTTCATCGGCTTCAAGGTTATGGAATATTTCAGAAACTCTGACGGCAACATCAACTTCACAATGATAATGAAGAAGATAAACGAAAAATCCACAAATTACGATGAATTCTTTTATCTTTACAAGGAGCTTAAGTCAAGGTGGCCGACTAGGTATGGGAACTGATTTTGCAAACTAAACCTTTAAATACGTTTATTTTTTCTTGAAAACAATGGAAAACCAGGATTTTCATTATGCAACGCAGAGGTATGTGGACAAGATTGTCACGGGCCAGGAAACTGGATTGAAAACAAAGTACCTCATGAATTATGTCAAAATTGTGAAAAGATACGTCCCAAATGGCTCAAAAGTCCTTGACCTTGGATGCGGTGCAGGAATGTCGACTAATCTTTTAGGTGAGAATTACAATGTTCTTGGCGCTGATTTGTCAGGGCCTGTCCTGGACTACGCAAAAAAGACGTACAAGAAAGTTAAATTCCAGAATGAGGATGCAAGGAAACTTTCATTCAAGAATGGGACTTTTGACGCTGCGCTTGCATGCGGCTTTATTGAGCACATAAATGAAGTCGATGAAGTCCTTGATGAAATGGTCAGGGTCACAAAAAAAGGAGGTTTTATTATTTTTGTAAGCCCTAACTGGTTTTCACCACTCAGGGCAATAAGGGCATTCATAAGCCCGAAGGGATACGAAACAATAGGCAGGAACAGGCTGCAAGTTATGGGCTGGTTTTTCAAGAGCCTTTATTACACTGTGCAAAAACCCATCAATGCAAAGTACGTTTTCAGGAATCCAGACATTTTTGGAGAAGAGCTTGTCGGCAATGACATAGACATGGTCTATATCGCCAACCAGTATGACATAAAAAAGGCCCTGAAGAAGAGAAACTGCAAAGTCTTACAAATCAAAGCTGATACTTTTGATTATTGTTCAATCCCTTTCCTTGCACCGTGGCTTGGCGTGGTTGCGAAGAAGCAATGAAATAGTCTTTGGCAAAAGCATTATATATACCTATTACAGACTTGGATCTGGTGATTCTTTGCAATGGACACTGTCAGAAGGATAAGCAGAAACATCTTTTTTCAGGGGATTTCTGAGATAGTCACAAGAGCTGTACAGATTTTTATTCTTATTTACATCGCGCGATTCTTCAGGGAAGTCGAATTCGGGAAGCTCAACTTTGCAATTGCGTTCACTGCAATTTCCATGATTTTTCTTGACCTTGGAATGCAGCCCCTCCTTGTCAAGGAAATCAGCAGGAGGAAAGAGCTTGCAAGCAAGTACCTGTCCCATGCAGTTATTATCAAGTCAATATTGTCTGTTGCCGGATATTTTGTCGTGGTAGTAATTATGAACGCAATGAATTACCAGAAAGATGTGAGATATTTAGTCTATGCTATGATCATCTCGACGATATTCAAGTCGCTTTGTGACATTTTGGGAACCTTTTTTCTGGCGTATGAGCAAATGCATTGGGACTCTTTTCTAAAAATAGCAAAGGCGGTCCTCCTTTTTGGGTCAGTGGCAACTGTTTTGTACCTTAACCTCTCAATTATGTATGTAGCGCTGGCGTATGCAATTATAGACATGATGATATTTTTCTTCTACTTTGGGATAATTTTTACAAAACATATCAAATTCACCTCAGTTATCCAAAAGGAAACGGTCAAGTTCCTGACTCTTGAATCTATGCCATATGCGCTCACTGTCCTCTTCTACAGCATATATTTTTACATTGACTCAGTGATGCTTTCAAAGATGAGGGGTCTGGCTGAGGTCGGAATCTACAGTGCTGCCTATAACATAACAATTGCGCTTGTCTCAATTCCATACATTTATGTCCAGTCAATTTTCCCGACTCTGTCAAGATTTTTTGTAAAGTCAAAATCGTCAATTGAAGTCACTTATAACAAGTCTTTGAAGTACCTGTCAATTTTGGCAATACCAATCACTTCAGTCCTTTTTTTCCTGAGCGATAACATTGTTCACTTCCTTTATGGGTCAGGATTCCATAATTCTTCCATGGTGCTGAAGATCATTGCAATTACAATATTTTTCAGGTTTGTCACATTTGTCAACGGCATCGTCATAATTTCAATCGACAGGCAGAAGCAGAGATTGTATTACCAGGGATTGACGGCGCTAATCAACATCGTGCTGAACATAGTCCTTATCCCATATTACGGCTACATAGGGGCTGCAATCGCAACAGTTGTGACAGAGTTCTTTCTTTTTGTCACTTATTTTATACCTGTTTCAGAATATTTTAAGACAATATCAAACTCCTATGTCCTCATTAAGCCGTTTTTGATTGCAGCCTTTTCTTCAATCATCTTTTATATTGAAATTGGAACGTATTTGCAGATAATAATATTCTTGGGAGCTTATGGCCTTGGCCTGCTGGCGTTGAAGACCTTTGATAGGCAGGACTGGAACATAATGAGGCGGCTGACAAAGTTTTATAAGAATTGATTCTTGCTCAATTAGCAGCCATAGCTGTCTTTTGCGATTTCATCGATTTAAGCAACTGCTGGACTTTTCTGTAAAATCTTAATTCAGGGACAAAAGCATTTCCGAGGAATCTTCTTCTGTATGCCCTATACGCGCGCAATTCAGGGGCAAAACTGACCATCTGGTGCTTCCACCTGAATTCAAGCCATTTCAATAATGGCCAGCCTCCAATTTTTAGCCATTTTGGAGCAGTATACTTAAACCAGTCGCTCGTAAGGTAAGAAAGGTCCTGCACGTCATCAATGAATTTCCTTGGGACAGCTGAAAGGCTTTTTTCCAGGAATTTGCTTCCCCAGTAGACTTTGGACCAGCCCTCAAGAGTATCTGGAGGGACAAAACCATTCTGGATTGCGAGCTCGTAAAGAGGAGTTCCAGGATAAGGAGTGTATACAGAAATTGCGTGATGCTGTGCTATTGGGTTTTCTTTCTTGAGGTGCCTCATCAGCCTCATCGTATCAAATATTTCCTCTTTTGTTTCTGTTGGAAATCCAATCATCCACGAATAAACCGGAGTTATTCCAAGCCTTTTCGTATCCTTGTTGACATCATAAACCTGTTCAAGGGTGTTTGGCTTGTTCATCAGGCTGATAATCCTTGGATTTCCGGACTCGATGCCGAACCTGAACGAGTCGCACCCGGATCTGTGGATTTTCTTTTTTAGCTCATCCTGCATTTTTGCATAGGAAAACACAGTTATTCCCGTGGAAGTCCACTTTACATCCATCTTGTCTTCAATCATCCAGGTTGAGACTTCATCCACTCTTTTTTGATCAACAAAATAATTGTCGTCATGTATCATAAATGAGTCAAGCTTGAAATCATCAACGCACTGCTTAATGAATTCGTAAGTTTTCCTTGCAGGCATTGCCCTCCAATACATCTTGTTGAAATTTAGATTGTAGCAGAAGCCGCACCTGTGCGGGCATCCTTTGCTCGAGACCCCAATATCAAGCATCCTCTTTGTCCCTTCAAAAAACATTGAACCATCATTGATATAGTCTTCTACATCGACAAGGTGCCATGGAACTGGCTTTGCCTCTGATAGCTTGAAATCTTTCTGGTCGGGATTATGGATTTTTTTCCCTTCCTTGTCCTTGAATGATATGCCGTTTATGCTCTTGAGATCTTCTCTTTTTCTCAGTGCATTGACAACATTCCTGAAAGTATTTTCTCCGTCTCCCCTGACAATGATGTCTACCAAAGGATTGTCAAGGGTTTGGTCAGCAAGCATTGTGGCATGCACCCCTCCCCAGACCAATGGGAGGTCTTTTCCTGCGATGTCTCTGATGAATTTTGCTGTTGCAAGAGCAGAAGTTATGTGCTGCCCAGTCATCAAGGAAAGGCCGACACACACAGGGTTTGAGTTAATGTAAGATTTCAGCTTTGATTTTGAATTCGGGTCAATTCTTTCGTCAATCAGCTTCACATTGTATTCGTCAAGAAGATCGGCAGCCACTGCCAGCAGGGCATGAGGCGGAAAATGCACCACTTTTAGAGTCTCCCCCCCATGAGGAAAGACTAGCACAACATCGGGACGTTCCATTGAAAAAATAATGTAGAACGCCGTATTTAAAGTTTTCCCTAGAAATTCCTAAACCACTCTATCGTTCTTTGCAGCCCATCCTTCAGGCTCACTTTTGGCTGCCATCCAAGGACTTTCTTTGCCCTTAAAATATCAGGGCACCTTACATGAGGATCGTCAACAGGGAGCTCTTTAAAAATAATCTTGCTTTTGCTTTTTGTCAGCTCTTTGATAATCTCAGCAAATTCTTTTATTGTGTGCTCTTCAGGATTCCCAAGGTTTATCGGATCGTTTGTCTTTGAGTTCATCATCCTATAAATGCCGTCTATTAGGTCACTTACATAGCAAAAGCTCCTTGTCTGCTTCCCTTTCCCGTACACAGTAATAGGTTTATTTCTCAATGCCTGGTTTATGAAATTCGGCACGACCCTTCCGTCGTCTTTTCTCATCCTTGGGCCGTATGTGTTGAAAATCCTCACGATTTTTGTGTCGAGCTTGTGTATTCTTTGGTATGCTGTCACAAGGGCTTCTGAAAATCGTTTTGCTTCATCGTAGCAACCTCGGCACCAGATTGCACTCCCGTTTCTGCGGACATAGATTATATGATTTTCTACATTAACGCAATGCACCGTTCCATTGTATTTTACAATTTTTGGCTGCGGGTATTGTGGGCTTAGAAAATTCTTGCGCAAATTGCTCTTGCCATTGTATCTTATGTTCACGTAATATACCTTCCTATTTTTTGGTTTGCTTATTTTGCCGGTTAATCCGATTTTTAGCGCTATTTCTTGGACATCACTCGCTAATCTAAAGGATTTTGTATAGTATTTTGTCATTTTTTTGTTTCCATCGCCTAACATCAATGCCTTAAACAGCAACGTCAACTGTCTGCTGGAAAGTTGCTTTAATTCTTGCGGAATGTATTTTTCAGATGATTTGCCGAATTGTCTAAGGTGCTTCCCCAATTGCATACTTACTATTCTAAACTGATGGTCGTCAGAATGAAAGAAATTGAAAGGCAATTTTTCCAGGCATTGCCTGATTTTGGCACAATTAACCTTATTTTTTTTGTCTTGTGCTATCAGTATATTGTAAGAATCATTAATGTAGACTTTATTTTTTATTATCTGTTTTCTCTTTCGTATATGAGTACATCCTTCTGAGATGTAATATCCAAAAAACTCCAGCCAAACATCCATCGGAATTGACTTAACATTCTTAATTCTGTTATTATTCAATTGAGGCAGATTAAAACTTTCAATTTCTTTGCCATTCCATTTGCAGTCTGTCTTTGCCCGTGCACCTTTCCAAAATATTTTCTCTTGAGCCTCAATAAGTGAGTAATCAAGCTTATGCTTCTTTTGCACATATATCTTGTGGTTAGGCGTGACAAAAACATCCATTTTGGAATTTTGAAATAAGTACATATCCCCATCATACTCGTAACGCATTATCTCTCGAGGATTTTTATATTCTAAATTAAAATTGCTTGGATTTAATGTTGCCAAAAAGTCTTTTTCTGAAAGTTGTCTGAAATTCTTCCAGCCGTCAATTGTCAGTACATCAGTATCTTCTGAAAAGCATCCTCTTATCCCAATAGGATTTACATTTCCCCAGTAAGACTCTGGCTGGGGGTTCACAAGAGGATCACCATAAACTTCTGAAGTTGAAGCCAGGACATATGTTGCCTTGTTTGCCAGCGCAAGCCCAAGAGTGTTATGGGTTCCCAAGCTTCCGACTTTCAATGTTTGAATTGGTATTTTTTGGTAATCAACAGGGCTCGCAGGGCTCGCAAAATGAAGCAGAAAATCAATCTTTTCACCGACAACTATGTGGTCGCTGACGTTGTGATGAATAAACGAAAAGTTCCTGTCGCTTCTTAAGTGGTTGACATTCTTTATATCTCCTGTGACAAGATTGTCCATTGCAATAACCCTAAATTTCTTGTCCAGAAGAAACTCGCACAAGTGGCTTCCAATGAAGCCCGCGCCTCCTGTGATGAGAATTGTTTTCATTTTGCCCTGTATTTTTTGTCTGCTTCTGCCAATTGCTCTTTTGTCCCAATGTCATACCATGTTTTTTCTGTGACAAAGGCAAGGACTTTTTCCCTCTTGTAAAGCCACTCAATGAAACTTCCTGTCTTGTCGGGATTGTTGCCCTGTGAGATATATTCTTCAATGAGCTCTACATTTTTTCTTGTAAAAAGATAGATTCCAGTCGAAGCCAGTGTCGATTTTGGCTCTGCCGGCTTTTCAACAAAGTTTGATATCATGCAATTGCTTTGCTCAATAATGCCGTATTGCTTTGCAAGCTCTGGATTTTTTACATCGTAAGCAACTATGACACTAGATTCTTTTTTTCTGAAAAAACTTTCGACTTCATCCAGTTCAAAGTCAAAAAGATTGTCTCCTGCAACAACGAGAAGGTCATCGTCGATTTTTTTCTGTTTCAGGACGAAGTTAATGTCTCCCATCGCTCCAAGCCTATTATCGTTGCTTGTTGTGCCATCATCTATAATCTCGATAGGCCTGTCGAAAATGAAATCACCCAACCATTTGCTGAAATGAGCATGAAATTTGCTGTTAGTGACAATGTAAATTTTTTTGATGTCATTTATTTTTCTGATTTTTGCAAGGATGTGTGCAATAATTGGCACGTTTGCCACTTTCAGAAGGGGTTTTGGAGTATCTTTGGTCAATGGATAAAGCCGTGTTGCATATCCTGCTGCAAGGATTATTACCTCCATTTTAATGAATCTCCTTCCTGCCCATACTTACATACATGAAGCCGAGCTTTTTCATCTCATCGGGACTGTAAATGTTCCTTCCGTCAACAACAAGCGGATGCTTCATGGACGCCTTTATTTTCTTCAGGTCAAGCTTTTTGAATTCATCCCACTCAGTCAAAATAAGAATAGCATCTGCGCCCCTGGCAGCTTCATAAGGCCCATTTGCATAGGAAATTCCTTTGAATAATGCTTTGCTTTTTTCCATTGCTTCCGGGTCATATACCTTTATGATTGCACCTTCCTTTTGGAGCTCATTGACAATATCAATCGAAGGCGCAAATCTCATGTCATCTGTATTTGGCTTGAAAGCCAGGCCGAGAATGCCTATATTTTTCCCTTTGACTACCCACATTGACTTCTCAACCTTCTTGACGAAGTGTTTTACCTGGTCTTTGTTTATTTCCTGCGTTGCCTTGAGAAGCCTGAAATCATAGCCTAATTTTTCCGCTATCCTGATGAATGCTTCAGAATCCTTTGGAAAGCAAAAGCCTCCATAGCCGATGCCTGCGTTGAGGAATGGCCTTCCGATTCTTTTGTCAAGACCCATCCCTTCTGCTACTTTCTCAACGTCAGCTCCAGCCAGCTCGCAAATGTTTGAGATTGAATTTATGAAAGATATTTTTGTGGCCAGGAAAGAATTTGAGGCGTGCTTGATGATTTCAGCGCTCTTTATGTCGGTAAAAATTATCGTAGCTTTCAAAGGGGCATATAATTTCTTCATGATTTTCCTTGCTTTTTCTGACTCGCATCCAACAACTATCCTGTCAGGCTTCATGAAGTCGCTAATTGCGCTTCCTTCCCTCAAGAATTCAGGGTTGCTCACAACATCAAACTCAGCTTTGTCACGGCCGTATGCCTTTATAGTCTTGAACAGCTTCTCTCCTGTTTGCACTGGAACAGTGCTTTTTTCAACAATCACTTTATAGGAATCCATAACCTCTGCAACAGTCCTTGCAACTTCCTCAACATAACTTAAGTCAGCTTCTCCATTTTCCCTTGGAGGAGTTCCTACGCAGATAAAAACAACTTCACTTGCCCTGACAGCGCTTTTCAGGTCCATTGTGAAGCTCATCCTTTTTTTCTTCCTGTTCTTTTCAATCAGCTCCTTCAGTCCAGGCTCATAGAAAGGAATTTGACTGCTGTTCAGCTTTGTAATCTTTGACTCGTCAATGTCAACGCAAATTACTTCATTCCCCATTTCTGCAAAACACGCGGCTGTCACAAGTCCGACATACCCTGCGCCTGCAATTGCGATTTTCATATACATCCGGTCAGGAAACATATTTAAATATCTTACCTTTATCCTACTTTATACTACCAATAAAATGAAACTGATTGAGTTTTTTGAACTGGAGGGGCTTTTCCTAATTTACATGTTTGTGCAGTTTGTTTCCCTCCTGATATGGAGCTTTTATCTGACTGCAAATCTCAATGCTGATTTGGCTGCGGCTAGCCCTATGGTATACTTCTTGTCCGCAATTATAGCTGATTTCCTGCTGTGCATTGTAATCTTCCTTGTTGCGACCTATTTTTACATCAGAAACGAGGAAAAGCTTGTCTTCTGGCTGGTCTACAGCACTTTTACAATAGTACTTTTGATGTTCTCCATTAAGGCTTACATGGAAATTACATCAACAATAATACAATGACAAAGAGAAAAATATCCATAACCCTGAATGAGAAGCTCCTTAATGACGTCGATTCTTTAGTTGACAATATTTTCATCAGGAACAGGAGCCAGGCAATTGAGCATCTTGTCTCGAATGGCATCAAGGAAAACAAGGCTGCAGTCATCCTTCTTGGGGGGAATGAAGATGAACTAAGAATATCAAAAACTGAATTCTGCGCGACAGCAATGTCCAAGGGCAGCACTTTGATTGAGCTGGCAGTCAGGAAATTAAGAGAGAACAATTTCAAGACAATTTTCATCATTTCGAGGCAATTACTGCTTACAAAACTGTTTGAAATACTGAAAGACGGCACCGAGCAAAACGTCAAAATTACTTATGTTGAGGAAAAGAACTCAAAAGGCAGCGCAGACTCATTAAAACTCCTTAAGGGAAAGATCAACTCCAGCTTTCTTGTCGTGTATGGAGATATTTATTTCAGCAAGATAAAGATTGAGGAGCTCTGGAATGACCACATCAGGGGAAACAGCGTATCAACAATAATGCTGACAACTTCTCCTAAGCCGAGCGAAAAGGGAACTGTAAAAGTGGAGGGCAACAAAGTGCTTTCATTCGCCCAAAAACCAAAAAAATCAGACATATATCTTGTTTTCTCTCCAATATTTGCTGCAGTGCCGCAGATACTTGATTATGCAGGCTCAAGCCTTGAGATGGACATTTTCCCATCTTTGGCTGAGAAAGGCCTTTTGAACGGGCATTTCAGCAGCGAAAAGGAAATACACATACATGAAAAAAAGGATATAGAGAAGATATGACTATTTGTCCTCGCTTAGCTCTTTCAATGTATCAAGTCGCATAGTGACTATGTGATATATCAATCTTCTTGAGAATTCAACTGAAATTAGCATTTTCATAAGCTGATGATTATCGTTTTCAATCTGTATTGTTATCATGGATGATATTTCCTTGTTCATTCGAAGAACAGAATTTGCCTTGTTTTTGTCTGGAGTATAAAAAAATTCGTAGCTTAATCTGAACATTTCATTCAGCTTGTTTAGCATCTGCAATGCATCATTGTCAGGCTTTGTTTTTGAAAGAATTTTTCCGAGGTCCTTTAATTCATCTCCCAAATCTTCCAGGCTCTCTATAAGATAATATAATATTGACCTTCCAAAAGTCATGACTTTTCTGCTTTTGTTTAGATAGCGGAGGCAAAAATAAAGAAATCTGTTCACATCAAAATCTTGGTGATATATGTTCTCCAATGATACCTTATCGTTTGACTTCCAAGAATTCTGGCAAGTTTTAGCCATGTCCATCAATATGAGGAAAGCCCTTCTTAGAATTGTGTCAAAATCCAGATCGAGCTGAGAAGATATTATTTGTATCTCCATTTCTTGCTTACTGATATTCAATATTTCAAAACCCATAAGTTCCGGAACCTTATTTTTTATTGCAAGCATCAATTCAGGAGTGTCAAAATTAATCGTAATCTTGTCGTATCCCTTTTGATATGCCCTTGCAATAAATCTGTCTGCTAGTCTCGGCATCAGCCCTCTGATGTCCACATTTATTTCTTTAGTTGCCTGTATTTTCTCCGTTGAAATTGTAAGCGCATCGTCAACTTCCAAAAGGTCAATGTCATCACCTTGCTTGAGATTATTCTTTTCCACCCAGGAAGAAGGTAGCGTTATAGTCAATGCCCTCTGCCCCTGCTTGACAAGTTTTCTTTTCATAATCATAGGTAAAAGAAGGGTTTATTTAAATATTTTGATTTGCTATATATGGCATATTATGCTCTATCTTGAATATATTTAATATAAATAAAATATATATAATTCTTGGCACACACTAATCACATAAGGATTTGAGGTGACAAGATGGAAATAAAAAATTTTGAAGAATTGGCAAAAACGCTTTTTGCAGTGGACCTATGCAGCCACTGTGATGAGTTAGATTGGAAGTAGGTGGTTGAAATGCAAAGGAGAATAAAACACATCTGGCCCGGAACAACACAATTGAATCTCAAAAAACCAACATAGCAGCCGGCTGTTTGGCAGCAGTCAAACGGCATCAACTACTTTAGAGTGATAAATTTTATAAATAAAATAGGGTAACCTTGGAAAATGGCTGCACCAAATCCAAATGCAAGGCTTAATGTGCTGGTTTGTGACAATGGAAATCCCGGAAGATATTCAAGCCCTGAATACGTTGCTGCAAATGCAGTTGACCGCGTCCTTAGAGGCAGGATAGATATAACCAGAGTTGATGACTTTGACTCTGTTATAAGGGAAATCAGGACCAAAAACAGTCCGTATTACTCACTTTTTGTCATTGCAGCACATCACATTAACGACTCAAAAGGCGGCCTTAAGCTGAAGGCAATAATGGATTTTAATCCTTATCTTCCTGAAGTGATTTATGGTAAAGACATTACTAGGCGAAACCTCGCTAAAGGAATGAGGAGGGGAGTAAGATACTATGCTGAAAATGATGAAGACCTTCGTAAGGACACTGAGGCAATTTTTTATGCACCTTCCCACATTAAAGGACTCGTGGTTGTGAAATTTGGAGGGAGCTCGTTTGATTTTGACAGGCAATATAAAGAGAGCTCAAATTTGCTAAATGCCGCACAGGCGGTTGTTGATGTCAGCAAAAGAATCCCTACAAAGAAACTTGACCCAAGACAGAGAATTATTGGAACAGTCGGGGCAGGCCAGCTTGGAGAAGTTATAAAGGATTTTGCCAAAAGTCATCCAGAATCTGGAGAAAAGTTTGGCAGTCTTATTGCTGATGCCCTTGCTTTGAATCTGGCTAAATTGGCATGTTTAATGCCACATGGCTCATATAATTTATACCGAAGTGAAGATTTTTATTTTATTAATTTTAACAACACAACGAAACCAGCATTAATGTCTGCAGCACCACATTACATTCTTGCAAGAGATGGAATCCCGCTGCAGGATTCTGACACGCACACAATTGCTATAGCAGAACTTTATGGCGCAAAGAGAGTCGTACTTGTAAAAAGAGCTGACGGAATTTATGACTTTGACCCAAACATCGGAGGATTTACAAAAGATATTGGCAGATGGAAGGAAGCGCAAAAAAATAATAGCAGGCATTCTGTCTTAAGAGTTGAAGATTTGCTGAATGGAAACCTTTCAAGGGAAGGCACAGATGCACAAGGTGTTAGGGACGGCAGCCTAGGTCATTTGATGGAGGATTCCGCCCTTGAATATTTTGCCAAATGCAATACTGTCGAGGAAATTCTTGTTGTTCACATTGCTCCTGAAGAGATGTATATATCCCTTGGCAATAACGAATTTGAACATGCGGTTGTTCCAGAAGATAAGATAATTGTTGATCCTGCATCAGGATGGAAAGGAGTTCTGGAACAGAGAATAAATGACGCATTTAATGGAATTGCAAACAGCAAGATTGTAAGAGGATAAACCACATTTTAAAATTCAATGGTTATCTATCCATAAAATTTAATAATCAGCTTTGATTTTCATAAATCATGGGAGCATTTCAAAGAAGCTGGGACTTAACAAAGATTTCGTTTTCGGTAATCGGCAAGGACAAGGAACTGATTTTGTTTCCGATACTTGCGGGCATTTTTTCGCTTCTTTTTATGGCTGCAATGATACTTCCTGCCTTTTTTGTGAGCCCTTTTCTTGATTATCAAAGGATGCAGATAATGGGATATGTGTACCTGTTTCTTGTTTATCTTGGGCTGGATTTCATCAGCACTTTTTTCAACGTGTGCGTTGTTTATACTGTAAAGAAAAGATTTGAGAATGGAAACTCCACTTTTTTTGAAAGCCTTGCTTTTGCTGCCTCAAGAATTCACCTTATATTCTCATGGAGCTTGTTGTCAGCCACTATCGGCATAATTCTTAGAATTATTGAAAACCTTTCAAGAAGGCTTGGATTTGTCGGGCAAATTATCGTCAACATAGCCACAGGAATCATAGGCATGGCGTGGAGCATCGCAACAATTTTTGTTGTTCCTGGAATGGTCTATAACAATCTTGGCCCTGTTGAAGCGATTAAGAGATCTGTGGAAACCCTCAAGAAGACATGGGGAGAAAGCCTGATAAGATATCTGGGATTCGGCTTAGTTGAAGGACTGCTCCTTGTTGCCGGCATTGTTAGTGGTGTGATACTGGTTATTGTCTCAATGAGCTTTGGAATTATTGCAGTCGGAATTGCCATATTGCTTTCAGTCATTTACATTCTTGGAGTAATCATCATGTTCAGCGTCGCAACAACAGTCTTTAACACAGCACTTTATGTGTATGCCAATACTGGAAAAATACCTGCAGGCTTTGATAAGGAAATGTTATTGAATGCATTCCAGAAGAAAAAAGCAAAAATTTAGAAAAAAAAGGTGGACAGCTTTTCCAGGATCCCGCACAGAGTGCAGTACTGCTGGAAACGTAGGCTTTCTTAACTTCCGAGATCGAAACGGGATCGGGTGAACCAAGCCACTCTGGCCGTCCATTACAGAGGATTCAAAAACCATTTAAAAAGCTTGCGCTGTTTTCAGCTCTGCCGAAACCCTCTGACTTAGAATTCTTTAATAAGTAAAGCCCTACTGAGTTTATAGAGAAGAAACAGGGTTTGAGT
>Ga0209211_10008869_pt1 | contig 13608 bp, 13 predicted proteins | sample RifGroA2_FD_183992 | JGI IMG/M metagenome (GOLD analysis project Ga0209211, IMG submission 183992) | Groundwater microbial communities from Rifle, Colorado, USA - Groundwater A2 (SPAdes) (version 2) | ecosystem: Environmental > Aquatic > Deep subsurface > Groundwater | place: Rifle, Colorado...
CAGCGGCGAGCCGTTCGTTGCGGCCAGCCATTGCTGCAAATCCCCGACGCGCAGTGACGCCTGCAGCGTGGTGGGTTCGCGCGTTACCAGCAGCGACACGGGATCGCTGAAATCCGGCTTGCCGGCGTAGGAAATGCGCACGGGCAGGTTCTTGCTGTCCGCCGCCAGTGGCGTCGGCAGCGCCGGCCAGGTCTTCGGCCAATCCAGGAGCAGGCCGTCGAAGTCCAGGCGTGTTTGTTCGGAAACGGCAAGTTTGCCCTTGCCGGCGATGTTGGGCAGCGGCGAAGCGCCGTCGAACTTCAGTTCGCGCGCCTCGACAGAAAAACCGGCATCGTCGGAAATGTAACGGCCGTTCGAGCGCAGTTGAAAATTCAGCGGCTCCGGCTGCTGCAGCAATTGGCCGCTGCCCTGCACGGTGAAATCCGATGCCAGCCCCGGCGTTTCGGCGCCGAGCTCCAGCTGGAAATCGACCGTCGTCTCGCCCTGCGCGAACCTTCCTTGCGCTTCCACGCTGGCGGGCTCGCCAGTTTTCAGTCGCGGCAAGTCCAGGCCCAGCTTGCTGATCGCGTAACCGTCGTCGGTGACTGTGCCATCGGATACTGCCAGGCCTTTGTTCAAGGTCGGCAATTCGAACGGCGCTTCCGGACGCGTTGCCAGCCAGCGGCGCAGGCCGGGCAGGGCGAGCACCGGCTGGTCGAGCTCGACGCGCGTGATGACCGGCTCATCGCCGGTGAGGGTCGACCAGGGCAAGGAAATCTCGGCGCGCTTGGCGGACAGGAACACCCGGCCGTCGGCGCCGCTGACCGAAAGATTCGGAATCAGCAAGCGCGGTTCCGGCTTCAGCGCGTACTCGGGTTGCCCTTCGAAACGCAGGTTCAACTGCAGCGACTCGCCGGCCTTTTGCAATACGGTTGCGGTGAGTCGATCGGGCTCGAGCTGGCGATTGATCCACCAGCCGGCGATCACCAGCAGCACGCCAAGTACCGACAGCACCCATGGCCAACGGCGAGGGCGTCGGCTCTCCGACATCAGGCGCCCATCGTGGCCGGCAGCAGTGCGTCGACGAAGGCTTCGGGATCGAACACGCGCAGGTCCTCCAGCTTTTCGCCCAGGCCGATAAAGCGAATCGGGATTCCGAACTCGCGCGCCAGCGCGAACAACACGCCGCCCTTCGCGCTGCCGTCGAGCTTGGTCACCACCAGACCGGTCACGTTTACCGCCTGGTGGAAGGCGCGCAACTGGCTCAGCGCGTTCTGGCCGGTGGTGCCATCGATCACCATCAGCACTTCCTGTGGCGCACTCTCATCGACCTTGCCCAGCACGCGGCGAATCTTGCCCAGCTCGGCCATCAGTCCGGCCTGGGTGTGCAAGCGCCCGGCGGTATCGGCGATCAGGATGTCGAAGCCGCGCGATTTCGCCGCCTGCAATGCGTCGAAGGTTACCGACGCGGCATCGGCGTTCTGGCCTTGCGCGATGACGACCACGTTGTTGCGCTCGCCCCACACTTTCAACTGTTCGACGGCGGCGGCGCGGAAGGTGTCGCCGGCAGCCAGCATCAGGCTGTAGCCGTCTTGCTGGAAGCGGCGGGCAAGTTTGCCGATGGTCGTGGTCTTGCCGACGCCGTTGACGCCGACAGTGAGGATGACGAAGGGTTTTTGCGCCGGATCGATCTCCAGCGGTTTGGCGATCGGCAACAAGATCGCCAGCAAATCGGCGCGCAAGGCGTCGTGCAAAGCCCTGGCATCGGCGAACTCGCGCACCTTCATGCGCTTGCGCAGTGAATTGACCAGTTCGGCGGTGGCAGTCACGCCGACGTCGGCGCTGATCAGGGCCGTTTCGATCTCGTCGAGCAAATCCTCGTCCAGGCGCGGGTTGCCGGAGAACAGGCCACCCAGGCTACGTGCGAGCAGGCTGCTGCCCAGGGTTTCGCGAACCGCTTCGCGCGCCTGCGCTTTCTCGGCTTCGATGCGCGCTGCTTTTTCCACCTGGTAATCGGTGAAGGCGCTGGCGAGCTCATCCGGGCTCCAGCCGGTCCGGGCGGGAGTTTCGGCGGCAGCGGTAGCTTCCGGCGGCGGAGCATCGCCTTTCGGCGGAACGGCGGCGCCCGGCTTTTTCTTCAGGAATTCGAACATCGACGGCTAAATTGGGGACAATAAGAGAATGTTATCACCCGCCCATGGCAGGCCCCGATGAACAAGACCCCGCCGGGGCAGGTGCGCATCATTGCCGGCACCTTGCGCGGCTCCAAATTGCCCGTGCTCGACATGCCCGGCCTTCGCCCCAGCGCCGACCGGGCGCGCGAGACGCTGTTCAACTGGTTGCAGCACGAGGTTGCCGGCAAGCGAGTGCTCGACCTGTTTGCCGGATCCGGCGCGCTGGGTTTCGAAGCCGCTTCGCGTGGCGCCGCGGACGTGTTGCTGCTCGAGCGCGATGGACTGCTCGCCCAGAGCCTGCGCGACAGCGCCAAGCGTCTGAAGGTGGAGACGGTCCGTGTGGAGTATGCGGACGCCCTGACCTGGCTGGCGCGGACACCGGACAGCCAGTTCGATCTGGCATTCCTGGACCCGCCGTTCCAGGCCGGGCTGTGGGATGCGGCGGCGCGCGCGCTGGCGCCGTGGCTCGCCGATCGCGCCTGGGTCTACGTGGAGCTCGCACGGACCGCCGCGTTCGATCCGCCGGCGGGCTGGACGCTGCATCGGCAAGGACAGACAAAGGAAGTTCGGCACCTGCTGTATCGGGCGGAAAGGCTTTCCGGCGCTGCTACACTAAGCGCTAATTCCCTGGGGGCAGGAATCGTGCAGGCATGACCGCATCGCGCAACCGGATTGCCGTGTATCCCGGCACCTTCGATCCGATCACCAACGGCCACGTGGACCTGGTCAGCCGGGCCGCCAACCTGTTCGACAAGATCATCGTCGGCGTGGCCGAAAGCCCCGGCAAGAGTCCCGCCCTGTCGCTCGATGAGCGGGTCAGGCTGGCGCGAGTCGCGCTGTCGGGGGTTGCCAACGTGGAAGTGCGCGGTTTCGACTCGCTGCTCGCCCACTTCGTCCATGAGCTGGGCGCCGGCGTGCTCTTGCGCGGCCTGCGCGCCGTGTCGGATTTCGAATACGAGTTCCAGCTCGCCAGCATGAACCGGCATTTGATCCCCAATGTCGAAACCTTGTTCCTGACCCCCGCCGAACAACACAGTTTCCTGTCGTCGACGCTGATACGCGAAATTGCCCGCCTGGGCGGCGACGTTTCCGGTTTCGTGCATCCCCAGGTTGCCGCCGCATTGTCGGCGCGCTGGGGGCACAGTTTCCCCAAGCTTCACCAGTAAATCCAACAATTGATAAAGAGGCCAGCCATGTCCCGCCATTTGATCGCCCTGCTCAGCCTCGCCCTGTGCCTCGCCCTGTCGGCATGCACGACCGGCGAGCCGGAAGAGAAAGCCAAGGTCGAAGCCGCCCCCGAAGTCCTGCATGCTCCCGCCACCAGCGACGACAAGGAGTGGAAGATCTATTTGCAGAAAGTCGTCAGCCAGAACATGGCCGGCGTCACCGACCGCGTGTTTCCGTACTATCTGCCGGCCAACAGCACCGTGCCTTCGCCGGACGACCCCGAGAACCGCAGTCAGTACGACCGCCAGCTGGACAACGTGGCCAGCGTGCTCGCGCGCACGGTGTATCCCGGGAACATGCTGGTGTTTGGCTCCCCGGACAGCGCCAAGATGGCCGACTTGCTGGTCGCTGCGGTTTCCACCGGCAAGCCGGATGCGCTGAAGGGCTCGCAGATCCTGTTCATCGGCAAGGCCGAGGACAACGCCCGAGTGAAGGCCGCAGCCGAAGCCGTTGGCGCGAAGTACATCTTCGTCGAAGCAAAATAATTCTTTAGATCGAGGCGAAGTGGCGGCCCGGACCCGGCGTCCGGGTCGCCTGAACATCCGATGGCGCTGCGCATCAACGAACTCTGCGTGAACTGCGATGTCTGCGAGCCGGCGTGCCCGAACCAGGCCATCAGTCAGGGCGAGACGATCTATCTGATCGATCCCGCTCGCTGCACCGAGTGCGTGGGTCATTTCGACGAGCCGCAATGCGTGGTGGTCTGTCCGGTCGAGTGCATCGACACGGATCCGGCGCACCCCGAAAACGAAACGCAGCTACTGGCGAAACTGCTGGCGCTGCAACAGGAGTCGACATGATGGGAATCGATGGCGGTCGCGGCGCCTTGGTTGCCGCGCAGGGAGCAAAGTTTTGCTGCCTCGCGCTGTGCCTCCTGCTTCTCGTCCAGCCGGCGCTGGCGAAAGAAGCGCCAGCCGCGCACCGGCCCAATGGCGCGGTCATCACGTCGGCGCACCATCTGGCGACCGCTGCCGGACACGAAATCCTGGCCAGGGGCGGCAACGCCTTCGATGCTGCGGTAGCGGTGTCCTCGGTGCTCTCGGTGGTGGAGCCGGTCAGCTCGGGCATCGGTGGCGGTGGCTTCTTCCTGTTGCACGACGCCCGCACCGGGCGCGACGTGATGATCGACGCGCGCGAGACCGCGCCGGCCTCGGCGACGCCGGCCATGTATCTGGACGCCAGCGGCGAACTCGATCGCGACAAGGCCGAAAACGGGCCGACGTCGGCTGGCATTCCGGGCCTGCCGGCGGGCCTGGTGCACCTGGCAAAAAAATACGGTCGCCTGCCGCTTTCGGTCAGCCTGGCGCCGGCCATGCGCCATGCCCGCGGCGGCTTCGATCTGTTCCCGCGCCTGGTCGACTCCTACGCCGCGCGCAGAGAGGTGATGGAGCGCTACGCCGGCACGCGCAAGGTTTATCTGGCCGATGGCGATGCTCCCCAGCTGGGCGAACGGCTGCTGCAGCCGGAGTTGGCGCACACGCTGGAGCTGCTGGCGGCGCGCGGCTTCGATGGTTTCTATCGTGGCGAGATCGCGCAAAAGATGATCGCCGACGTGAACAAATACGGCGGCGACTGGCGCGCGGCGGACCTGACCGGCTACTCGATCAAGGAGCGCGAGCCGATTCGCATCAGGTATCGCGACTGGGACATCGTTACTGCGCCACCACCCTCATCGGGTGGCGTGGCGCTGGCCGAGATCCTGCAGATTCTTGAAGCCTGGGATCTGTCCAGACTCGATGAAGCACACCGCACTCACTTGATCGTCGAGGCCATGCGTCGCGCCTTTCGCGATCGTGGCTTGTATCTGGGCGATCCGGATTTCGTGAAGATGCCGATCGCGCGCTTGACCAGCGACGATTACGCCTCCGGACTGCGCGCAGGTATCCACCTGGAAAAGGCCACTCCGAGCGATTCCCTGCCGGGTGAAAAGGCCCCGCTTGAACCCGACAACACAACGCATTTCTCGATCATCGATGGCGACGGAAACCTCGTCGCGGCGACCCAGACAGTGAACCTGGCCTACGGGTCGGGCATGGTCGTCGATGGCGGTGGCTTCATGTTGAACGACGAGATGGACGATTTTGCGCTCCGGCCCGGCACGCCAAATGCCTTTGGCGTGCTGGGCTTCGACGCCAACGCCGTGGCGCCGGGCCGGCGCATGCTCAGCTCGATGACGCCCAGTTTCATGATCGGCAAGGACAAGATCGCCACGCTTGGCGCCAAGGGCGGCAGCCGCATCATCACCATGGTGCTGCTGGGCATGCTTGGCATCGAACAGGGAATGAGCCCGGCCCAGATCGCGGCGATGCCGCGTTTTCATCACCAGTATCTGCCGGACACGATTTTCATGGAGCCCGGCGCATTGTCCCCGGCAACGGTGACGGCGCTCGAAGCGATGGGTCACAAGTTCACGCAAAGCACAGGGCCCTGGACGTATTATCTGCACGCGGCGGACTGGGATCGGCGCAGCGATACCTTGCGTGGCGGCGCCGATCCGCGCAACGCGCCGGGTTCGGCCACGGTGGTGGAAAAGGAAGCGAGTGCAGCGAAATGAAACTCTGGTCGATCGTCGGCAATTCGCAGAAGCTCGACGGCGGAGCCATGTTCGGCAACGTCCCGAAAGGGATGTGGGAAAAATGGATCCAGCCCGATGCCGAGAATCGTATTCCCCTGGCCTGCAGGGCGCTGCTTGCCGATGACGTGAATGGCAAGCGGGTGTTGTTCGAGACCGGGATCGGCGCCTTCTTCGAGCCGAAGCTGCGCCAGCGCTACGGCGTCGTCGAAGACGAGCACGTCCTGCTCAAGAGCCTGGCCGCAGTCGGCTTTTCCCATGAGGACATCGACGTAGTGGTGCTCTCGCACCTGCACTTCGACCATGCCGGCGGCCTGTTGTCGCCCTGGCAGGAAGGGCAGCCGCCATCTTTGCTGTTTCCCAACGCCACCTACGTAGTCAGCGCGGCCTGCTGGGATCGCGCGCGCAATCCGCACCCACGCGATCGCGCCAGCTTCATACCGGAGCTGCTGCCTTTGCTTGAGGCCAGCGGCCGCGTGGAGATCGTCGACGGCGACCATTGCCGCGTGCTTGGCGACGCCGTGCGCTTCCATTACAGCGAGGGCCACACGCCGGGCCTGATGCTGGCGGAAATCGTCGGCGCCCACGGTCATGGCGGCGTGGTGTTCTGCGCCGACCTGATTCCCGGCCGGCCGTGGGTGCACCTGCCGGTGACGATGGGCTACGACCGCTATCCGGAAATGCTGATCGACGAGAAGAACGATTTTCTCGACGACAAGCTGGCGCGCGGTGTGCGCCTGTTCTTCACCCACGACGTCGGCTGCGCCATGGCCGCCGTGCAACGTGACGAGAAGGGCCGTTATTCCACCAACCAGGAAGCAGCCGAGCTTCTCGCGTCGCCACTACCGGCCTGAGCCACGCCGGATCACTGATACATCCAAGGAAGATTTCCAATGATCACCATGTTGTACGCCGGACTGTGCACGATCCTCGTGGTTTTTCTTGCCGTGCGCGTAGCCCGGTGGCGTCTGCGGCAGAAGATCGGCATCGGTCACGGCGGCGACCGGCAACTGCAGATGCGCGTGCGCGCGCATGCCAACGCCGTCGAGAACATGCCGCTGGCGTTGCTCCTGCTGGGCGGCATGGAGTTGAACGGCTACAACGCCAGCCTGATCCATGGCTTCGGCAGCGTGCTTTTCATTTCGCGCGTTGCGCACTCCTGGGGCCTGAGCCACAGCAGCGGCACCTCGAAGGGCCGACTGCTTGGATCGCTGTTCACCTGGTTGCTGATGGTGACGATGGCGGTGTTCGCCATTGCCGGCTTCATCGGCCAGTACTCAGTCGCCTAGCTGCACTTCGTCGGCGCCAAGCAGGCGCTCGAGTTCGACCAGCAACAGCCGCAGCGGTGGCGCCAGGTCGGGCGCGTACAGCCGGCCGCGATCCACGCTTTCGATGCGACCGAACAGGCTCTGCCGGATTTGTTCTTCGCTGCGCGCGTGGTGCATGAGGTCGGAAACCAGGTGGGCGAATTCGCTCGGCGTCGGCGCGGCTTCAAGGGCGATGCAGACGGTGGCGATCGCGGCAAACAGTCCCTGCGCTTCCAGTCCGAGTCCGTAATCGGCCGGACGAAAGTCGAGAAAGGCGCGCTGCGCATCGGTCCACACGCGATAGCTGCACTTGGCCAGCGAGTGGTAGAGCGGTTGCTCGGAAATCAGTGCGAGCACGATGTTCCTGGCGTTCGCCGTGGTGGTTCCGGCGCCGCTGTTCCATTCGCGCTTCATGACGAAATGGTAAAGCCGGGCCTGGTCGGTGAAATGCGCGGCCTGCAGCTGGTCGAGGATCAACAGGGTCGGCGTGGCCTCGGAATAGGCGCAGGCTTCAGTCATCACGCGCTCGAAGCCCGATGGCGCCGCTTCGGGCACGCCAAGGCTGCCGTCGTCCAACACGATGGGATGCGCGGCCGGCGGCGGCTCATCGGCGCTGAAATCGTGGTACAGCACTTGCGGATAGTCCAGCGCGCGGCCGAGCGCTTGGGCAAATGCGGTCTTGCGCCGACCCGCCGTGCCGTCGACATGCAGGACGCGAAGATGGGTTTGCTCCTGCCCGAACAGGCAGCGTAACGCATGGTCGTAATCGTCGTTGGATTCGAAGCCGAATTCGGCGAGTCGTGTGCGCAGGCTCATGCGGCAAGTGTAGCCCGGCTGTTTGCCGGCGCCAGCGGCATCAGCCCGTGTGGACCGGCGGAACCGCGCGCATCGCCAGCGCCATAAGGGCAGTGAGCACGGCCAGGCCGGCGCCGGCAACGAAGGTCGCCGTCGGACCCTGCCAGGTCCACAGGCCGCCAGCCAGAACGCTGGCGAGCAGGAGCATGACGCCGCGGGCGAGGTTGACGATGCCGAAGGCGGTGCCGCGCAAGGTTTTCGGCGCGTAGTCGGCGGTCAGCGCGGCGATCAGCCCTTCGGTCAGCCCCATGTGGATGCCCCACAGGGCGATGCCGACCATGACCCAGGGCAACGAGGGCGCGAATGCCAGCACCAGGTCGGCGACCAGCATGACGGCGCAGCCGACGGCCAGAAGCAGGTGTCGCGAAATGCGATCGGACAGTTTGCCGGCGGGGTAGGCGGTCAACAGGTAAGTGGCGCTCATCACCACCAAGGTCAGCGGAATCCAGCTGGTGGAAAGTCCGGCGCCCTGCGCGCGCAACACCAGGAACGCTTCGGAAAATCGCATCAGCGTGAACATCAGCACCAGGGCGACCAGGGCCCAGAACGCCTTCGGGTAGTCCTTTGCGCGAAACCCGGCGAACGGATGGCCCGCCGTCTTTTGCCTGGGCACATTGGCCGGCTCGCTTACGCCGAAAAACAACACGACCACGGTGAGCAGGGCGGGAATACAGGCGACCCAGAACACCTGCCGGACATCGAACGCCAGTCCGGCCATCAATGCGATGGCGATCAGGGGGCCGGCGAAGGCGCCGGCAGTGTCGAGCGATTGCCGCAGGCCGAAGGCCGCGCCGCGTTGCGCCGCCGGCGTCACATCGGCAATCAGTGCATCGCGTGGTGAACCGCGAATGCCCTTGCCGATGCGATCGACGAAGCGCGCCGCGAACACGGTAAGCGCTGAATCGGCCAAGGGAAACAAGGGCTTGCTCAGCGCAGCCATGCCGTAGCCAAGCAGTATCAGCGGCTTGCGCTTGGCGCTGCGGTCCGACCAGGCGCCCGAGAAAATCTTGGCGATCGACGCCGTCGCTTCGGCAATGCCTTCGATCAGTCCGAGCGTGAACGCGCTAACGCCGAGGGTGCCGACCAGGAAGATCGGCAGCAAGCCATGGATCATCTCCGAAGAGGTGTCCATGAACATGCTGACCAGGCCCAGCGCCCAGACATTCCTGGGCAGGTTCCATCGCGATTTTTCGCCGGACGCCTTCATGGGATCCGGCTTTCAGGTTTTGCTCGCCGGCGCGAGCGACCGGCGACTCAGGCGGCCTCGGCCTGCGACTTGCGCGGACCGTTGAGCAGCGCATGGCGCACGTGCGCAATCATCAGGTCCACTTCGTCCGACGTGATGGCGAAATGCGGCGTGAAGCGCAGCGAGTTGGTGCCGCCATGGATCACGCCCAGGCCGTGCTCGCGCAGGTATTCCTCGGTGGAGCCGGCGCCAAAGCACTTGAAGCCGGGATCGAGCTCGCAGGAAAACAGCAGGCCGGTACCCTGGACCTTGGTGATCAAGCCGGGGAGTTCGTCCTTGAGCTTGTTGAGCTTGTCGAGGAATTCCTTGCCCTTGGCGCGAATGTTCGCGCGCAGTTCCGGCGTCAGCGATTCCAGCACCACCGAGGCGATATCCAGCGCCCGCGGATTGGTGGTCATCGTGTTGCCGTAAATGCCCTTGCGGTACAGACCGCCGGCGCGCTCGCTGACTGCCAGGACCGACAGCGGATACTGGCCGCCGTTGAGCGCCTTCGAATAGGTTTCCATGTCCGGCGCTTCCTGGCCTTCAAAGCCCGGATAATCGACGATCGACAGCACACCATGGGCGCGCAGGCCGGCCTGGATGGAGTCGACCAGCAGCAGGGCGCCGTGCGCCTTGGTCAGTTCGCGTGCGGCGGCGTAGAACGCCGGCGGCACGGCGCGGCCAGGATCGCCTTCGCCCATCACCGGCTCCAGGAACATGGCCTCGATGAACCAGCCATTGGCATCGGCATCGGCGAAAGCTTTCTTCAGCGCGTCGATGGAATACGGCTCGACGGTGATCAGGCTGGTTTCATCGCGGAAGCTGGCCAGGTGCTGGGCATAGGCCTTGCGGCTGGAATCGGAGTAGATGGCCGGACGCTCGGTGCGGCCGTGGAAGGCGCCCTTGACCGCCAGGCGCTTGATGATGCGACCCGCGTGCGCGCCACCGGCATCGGTCTGGATTTTTGCGTTGACGTCAGTAATGCGACAGGCCAGGGAAACCGCTTCCGAACCCGAATTCAACCAAAGGAATTTCGGGAACGGACAACCGCCGCCGGTGTGGCCGATTTCAGCGCGCAAGGCGCGGGTCACGCGCAATTGCGAAAGGTTGGGCGACATCACGTTGGCCATCACCTGCGGCTTGGCCATCGCTTCCAGGACATTGGCCGGCGTGTGGCCGAAGCCGAGCATGCCGTAGCCGCCGGAGTCGTGCAGCACGCGTCCTTTCAAGGTGACGATCCACGGGCCGCGCGCGGCGAGGGCCACGTACGGGCTCACTGCGTCGTCGGCGTAGAAATTGATGAAGCCGCCTTGCACGGCGTCGATCTGCGCTTGCTCGTCGGCTTCCATCAGCTCCGGAAATTCGGACTTGATCGCGGCGTATTCCGCCGCCGCCGCGCGCGCGGCAGCCGTAAGGTCCGGGAATTTTTCGGCCAGGCGCAGCAAGGTGGCGTCGTCAAGGCCGGGAGTGCGGACCGCGCCGGCATGGTTGCGCAGCGGCTTCAAAAGGTCGATCAGGTTCATGCTGTTCTCCAAGACCTGGAACAGGTCCGCGAGGGCGGTGCGAATTGCCCGCCGAATTTAATAAAAACAACTACTTACGGCAATATTACCATCCCGCCAAGGCGGGCGTAACCCCCGTCGTTTGAAATCCAGGCCTGCGGTTGCCGCCAAAGCGTCCGGATTTGTTGTCGGCCGACCCAGGCCGGATAATGCGCGCCCGTCCCGTTGCCGCCCGTCTTGAAAAAATCCGACTTCCATTTCGACCTGCCGCCTGAACTGGTGGCGCAGGCCCCGCTTTCCGAGCGCTCCGCAAGTCGAATGCTGGTGGTGCCTCCAGGCGCGGCCGAATTCAGCGATCGCATGGTCCGCGACCTGCCCGAGTTCCTGCGCCCCGGGGATTTGCTGGTGTTCAACGACACCCGGGTCATCCCGGCGCGCTTGTTCGGCGCCAAGGAGTCGGGCGGCCGGGTGGAAATCCTGCTCGAACGCATTACCGCCACCGACGAGGTGCGGGCCCAGATCGGCGCCAGCAAGTCGCCGAAACCGAATTCGCGCATCCGGCTCGACGACGGTACCGAGCTGACCGTGCTCGGGCGCGAGGACGAGTTCTATAAGCTGCGCTTCGACAGCGACGAACCGCTGGAGCAAATACTGCTGCGCGCGGGCCGCATGCCGTTGCCGCCATACATTCGGCGGCAAGCCGACATCAGCGATGACGAGCGCTACCAGACTGTCTTTGCCCGGCACACCGGCGCGGTGGCGGCGCCCACGGCCGGTCTGCATTTCGACGAGTCGCTGTTGCAGGCGCTGGGCGAGCGGGGCATTGAATTCGGGCACGTCACACTGCACGTGGGCGCCGGCACGTTCCAGCCGATGCGCAGCGAAAAGCTCGGCGACCATGTGATGCATCGCGAATGGCTCAATGTCGGCGCCGGCTTGTGTTCGCAAGTGGCGCGAGTGAAAGCGGCGGGCGGCCGGGTCATCGCCGTGGGCACGACGGTGGTGCGTTCGCTGGAAACGGCGATGCGCGAGGGCGAGCTGAGACCGTTCACCGGCGATACCCAGATATTCATCTTCCCCGGTTACCGGATCCGTTCGGTGGACGCGCTGCTGACCAATTTCCACTTGCCGGAAAGCACGCTGCTGATGCTGGTTTCCGCCTTTGCCGGCCGCGAGCGGATTCTGGCGGCGTATCGGCACGCGGTGGCCGAGCGTTACCGGTTCTTTTCCTATGGAGACGCAATGTTGCTCTACCCCGAGCTGTCCGCATGAGTCGCATGCGCTTCGAAAAGCTCGGCGAGGACGGCGGCGCGCGCCGCGGCCGGCTGACTTTCCCGCGCGGCACGATCGAAACGCCGGCGTTCATGCCGGTCGGCACGTACGGGTCGGTCAAGGCCATGAAGCCGGTGGACATCGAAGCCACCGGCGCAGAAATCATCCTGGGCAATACGTTCCATCTGTTCCTGCGCCCCGGCCTGGAGGTTATTGCCGCGCACGAGGGGTTGCATCGGTTCACCGGCTGGAAGCGGCCGATCCTGACCGACTCCGGCGGCTTCCAGGTGTGGTCGCTGGCCAAGCGTCGCAAAATCACCGAGCAGGGCGTGACGTTCGCCTCACCGGTCGACGGCGCCAAAGTTTTCCTCGGGCCGGAGGAGAGCATGCACATCCAGCGTGTACTCGGCTCGGACATCGTGATGATCTTCGACGAGTGCACGCCCTATCCGGCAACGGAACAACAGGCGCGCGACTCGATGGAGTTGTCGCTGCGCTGGGCGGCGCGCTCGAAGGCCGCGCACGCGGGCAACGATGCCGCCTTGTTCGGCATCGTGCAGGGTGGAACCTATGCGGATCTGCGCGCGCGTTCGGCCCAGGGGCTACAGGAGATCGGGTTCGACGGGTATGCCGTCGGCGGCCTGGCGGTTGGCGAGCCGGCGGCCGAGCGCGAGCACACGCTCGAAGCAATCTGCCCGCAGTTGCCCGACGACAAGCCGCGCTACCTGATGGGCGTCGGAAAACCTGAGGACATCGTCGAGGCCGTCGCCCGCGGCATCGACATGTTCGATTGCGTGATGCCGACGCGCAATGCGCGCAACGGCCACTACTTCACCCATTTCGGCCAGGTCCGCATCCGCAACGCAAAGAACGAGAAGGACCTGCGCCCGATCGAACCGGGTTGCACCTGCCATACCTGCGCCAACGGCTTCACGCGTGCCTACCTGCGCCACCTGGACCGCTGCAACGAAATTCTGGCCTCGATGCTGGCAACCATCCACAACCTGCACTACTACCAGCAACTGATGCGCGAAATCCGCGAAGCCATCACCGCCGGCCGCTTCGCCGAGTTCCGCCAAGACTTCTACGCCCAACGCGCCGCCGGCACCGACAACCCGTAGGAGCGGCTTCAGCCGCGAAGCTCTGGGCTCTTCTTCCTCTTCGACTCGCCGCCCAGAACCAGCGCACGGCCGCCGGCCCCGGGGAGTGATTGCTTTTCGGGCATGGGAAACATCCTGTTTCCATGCCCGCGCCGGCCATCCCTGGCCGGCTCGTCGCAATCACTCCCCGGGTCCGACGTCCACTCTGTGAGATCGGGCTTGTTCAATTCGAAGGAGCAATGAGCCCGCGGCACGGCGAGTCAAACCCAACCGAGCAATGCTTTGGTTGTTGCTCCATGAGACAGAGACGATCCGTGGCAGGGGACGCCGGGGGTGGGCATCCTCCGCCGAGCGGGGCAGGACGCCAGGAGCGGCGGCCACTGGAAAACAGG
>Ga0209211_10008870_pt1 | contig 13606 bp, 12 predicted proteins | sample RifGroA2_FD_183992 | JGI IMG/M metagenome (GOLD analysis project Ga0209211, IMG submission 183992) | Groundwater microbial communities from Rifle, Colorado, USA - Groundwater A2 (SPAdes) (version 2) | ecosystem: Environmental > Aquatic > Deep subsurface > Groundwater | place: Rifle, Colorado...
CGGCACAGGGATTGTCGGTCAGGCCATGATCGCGCATCAGGTAAGTGAAAAAACCGCGCCACGCCGACAGCATGCGCGCCAGCGAACGGCCGCCCAGTCCCTTGCTGTGCAGTTGTGCAATGTAGCGGCGGATATGGTGAATACTGAGATTGGCCAGCGGCGTCTCGGCAGCCAGCTCGAACAGATGGCGCAGGTCGCGCGCGTAATTCTCGGCGGTCAACTCGGAGTACTGCTTCTCGTTGCGCAGCCACGCCAGATAGCCGTGTAAATATTTCCGATTAGGCCTTTCGGCCGGGTTCAGGGCAGGCGTGGCGGCCTCGGTCATGCTTGCGCGATATGCGGGTGCAGCGCAGCACTCACCGCCTCGGCGATGCGTTGCAGGAACAGCGTGCCCATTCCCGGATAGAAGCGCTGCTTGTCTTCACTGGCCATCACCAGCAGTCCGATCGATTCGCTGCCGGCGTACAGCGGCAGATAGGCGAAAGAGCGCAGTTGCTTGCCGGCCTCGCCAAACCAGTTGGCGGTGTCGTGCGCGGCCTGGTGCAGGCATACCGGCTGCGCCTGCGCATCGGTGAAAGCCAGCACTTCGGCACTGGGTGGGATGGCCTGCCACAGGTGCAACGCAGTATGCGGTATGGAGAAGATTTCGTGCAGCAGGTGCGGAACCATTTCCTGCAGGGTGACGAGGTCGCGTGCGGCGAACAGCGTGGTTACGAACTCGTGTACCTTGTGTTGCAGCGCGTCGTTCTCCTTGGCAAACTCGATCAGCTCGTGCAGTTTCCTTTCCAGTTCCTTGTTCTTTTCGCGCAAGGAGACCAGTTGTCGTTCGCTCAGCGAGATGGTGCGCCCGCCATGCGGGTGCGGCAAGTTGATCTGCACCAACAGATCAGTGTGGTTTTCAAAAAATTGCGGGTTGTCCTGCAGATATTGTGCGACGTCTTCGGCTCTCATCATGGCTCCCTATAAATTTATTTCACCTTCGAATACCGTAATTGCCGGGCCTGTCATCAGCACCGGTGTACCTTCGCCGTTCCAGGCGATGGTGAGCAGGCCGCCGCGCGTGGCGACGCTCACCGGGCTGTCCAGCAGGCCGCGACGGATGCCTGCCACGACCGCCGCGCACGCGCCGGTGCCGCACGAAAGGGTCTCGCCGGAGCCGCGCTCGTACACGCGCAGGCGGATGTGGTTGCGATCCTTCACTTGCATGAAGCCGGCGTTGACGCGCTTGGGAAAGCGCGGGTGATGCTCGATCAGCGGCCCCAGTTTCTCCACCGGCGCGTGTTCGACATCGGCCACGACCTGCACCGCATGCGGGTTGCCCATCGACAACGCGCTGATCTCCAGCGTCTCGCCCGCCACATCCAGCGGCTCGCTCACCGCGCCGAGGCCTGCGAACGGAATGCGCTCAGGGTCGAATACCGGCGCACCCATGTTGACCGTCACGCGGCCATCATCTTCGAGGCGCGGCGATATCAGTCCGCTCCCGGTCTCCACCACGATTTCGCGCTTCGGTGTAAGTCCCTGCTCATGCACAAAGCGCACGAAACAGCGCGCGCCGTTACCGCACTGTTCAACCTCGCCGCCATCGGCGTTGAAGATGCGGTAGCGAAAATCGGCCTCCTTGTGTTGGGGTTTTTCCACCAGCAATATCTGGTCGCAGCCCACGCCGAAATGACGATCAGCCAGCAGGCGCAATTGCTCCGGCGACAAATTGACGCGCTGGCGCACACCGTCGATTACGACAAAGTCATTGCCCGTGCCGTGCATTTTGGTAAATTTCAAAATCATCTCATCAGTTCTTTGTGTCTGAAGCAATCTGTCGTGTGGTCGTTCACCATGCCGGTCGCCTGCATCAGGGCGTAGCAGATGGTGCTGCCGGCGAATTTGAAGCCGCGCCGTTTCAATTCCTTGCTCATCGCATCCGATTCCGGCGTGCTTGCCGGGATTTCCGCGAGGCTGCGCCAGGCGTTCTGTCTTGGCCTGTCATCAACGAAGCGCCAGATGAAGGCATCGAAACTGCCGAACTCTTCCTGAGTATCGAGAAACTTCTGCGCGTTGATTACTGCCGCCTCCGCCTTCAGACGGTTGCGCACGATGCCCGGATTCTGCAGCAGCGATTCTATTTTACTTGCGTCATAGCGGGCAATGCGCGCCGCATCGAAATTATCGAAAGCGACCCGGTAATTCTCGCGTTTGCGCAGGATAGTGATCCAGCTCAGTCCGGCCTGCGCGCCTTCGAGGATGAGAAATTCGAACAAAGCCCGATCGTCGTGCAGCGGCACACCCCATTCGCTATCGTGGTAGCGGCAATACAGCGGATCATCGCTGCACCAACCGCAGCGCGTTTGCTTCGTCATGCCCGCGTGCCGCACAGCTGCGCGCAGTCGCGCCAGATGCAGCGGTTCATCACCACCGTGATCCCCGCAGCCTGCGCGCGCTGCGCCGCTTCCTCGTGCACCACGCCGTCCTGCAACCACAGGCGCTTGACGCCAAGCCGGATGCAACTGTCCACGATGGCAGGCACATGCACGGACGCCCGGAACACGTCCACAATGTCCGGCAGCTCGGGCAATCTCTCCAGGTCGGGGTAGGCCTTCTCTCCCAGCACCTCGTCGACCAGTGGCCGCACCGGGACGATGCGATACCCCTTGCTCTGCAATCCGCGCGCCACATTGAAGCTGGGCCGCGATTCGTTCGGCGACAGGCCGACGATCGCTATGGTGCGCGTTTCGCGCAACAACTGGCGGATTTCTTCGATGCTTGGATTGGAGAAGGGCATGGCAGCAACCTTGCATTGGGAGGCTGACAAGATAACATTATTCGCGGTATCGCCGCGAGCGGCATGAATGTTGGACTGCACAAACAAAAAACGCTATGCTGCGCGCCTTCACGGGTTTCGGAAGCTTGTGGTCATTCGGGTGCGGTGAGGTAAAATGACCCGAAATCCTCTTTGCAGTTTTCCGCATAACGCGTCTGTAGCTCAGTTGGATAGAGTACCAGTTTCCGAAGCTGGGGGTCACAGGTTCGATTCCTGTCAGGCGCGCCAAAGACAGATAGCCCACAGTTCTTTGGTTATGTGCGAGAAAACAACCCAGTGAAATGCCGTGCCATTGAGTTAAATCAGCTACAAATCACAAAGCACATTATAAAGTGAAAAAGGCCTGCATCGGAGGGTGTCCTGGATTTTGTGTAAACGGAATTCATTAATGCTGCTGGTTTGCGCGGGTTATCTCTCCTCCGGCGTATTCCAGATCATGAAGTGGTCGAGTGCATCTGCGGTGCCGATCAACTCACGAGCGCGCTTGAGTCGGTCAAGTAACCGGTTTCGTTCCTCATCCCCAAGATTGGCAGCCCGTCGTTCAGCATCGGTGAAGAACTGCTCGAATCGGTTTGCTTCCGCCCACCGTTCGATGATCCGGTGAATATCCTCCTTGCTGTCCTTGAGAGCCTTCGCCGCCAATCGCTCAGCTTCTTCTCGACGCCACTGGGCACGCTGGGCTTCCCACTTCTCATGCTCTATCATGGCTTGGCGCTCACCTTCCTCAACAAGGCCAGCAATTTCTACGGCAGCTTGTTCCAACCCTTTCACGATTGTTTTGATTTGGCTGCCAAGATCTCGATCCTTGGTCTCGCGCCATTGATTTACCCACTTGGCTCTCGGGTACGGCGAGTAGGCCTGCAAACATAACCGACCAGTCGGAAGATCCTTTCTGGTCGTCCAGGTGTGATCCATGGCGTACCTACTTCGCTTGGGTGGAACGTAGTCCTCAACCCGAACGTATTCTCCGTTGACGTGGCGGACCTCGACCTCCTCTGACATCTCGATGATCGTCAGGCCAATGGCCAATGTCCCGACATAAACCACAGTTTCTCTTCCGGGCGACCACAGGTTGTTGTGATGGTAGCCCTTGCCAGGTTTTTCACGTTCATCGACTTCTGCACGGTGAAAGTGCTCGTCGTTCGGCGCGATCAGAACTCGATGGCCACTGGCTTCCAGGGACAAGAAGAATTGGTTGGCAAACGACAAAGCCTTGTCGAGGCCGGGCTTGGTGACGGCCAGATCGATCAGTAGCTTTTTGGCTGGTTTGAGGTACTTACCCTCGTAGGACAAGCGCCCAGTTTCGAAGTGTGCCCTGGCTCCGTGGAGCAGAGGATGCTGGTCATTCAGTAGCGTAGGTATCCTCACCGCTCGCGTCGCCCGGACAGGCGGCCTGGGTAGTGCTTTCGGGATCTGAATACTGCTCCCATCTCGCGACCAGACTAGATGATCGCCAGGTTGGGGCTCAGGTAATGGCGGTTTTTTCTGCGCTTTGCCGACCGCGAGCTTTGCCCAGTACCCACGTTCTGGTCTCGGTACGTTCAGCAAGGCGCAGACCCTGGCCATGTAACTGGATGACACACCAAATAGAGCGCCAACCCTGAGCATCGGCTCTGACCAAACAAGCGAATACAGCACCTCGCGTGTTATTGGGTGCGAAATGGGCGAATGGTTAGAATTCTCGCTGTGGTTATCTGACATAGCAGATCAACTTGTTCGATCTCGCATCAGCCACTCCTGGTCCCCGAGCATTCGCTCTCGCGTGTAACCAATCGAGGCAAGTTCGGCAACTATTTCGCGCTTCGCTCCCCTGAAGACACGGAATGGAAAGATCTGGTAGGTCTTCAACGGAGATGTGAATATCGGTTGCCAGACAAAATATCCATCCTGTGCAAGCGCGCGATCATTCCGATAAAGCGATGCAATAGTTTTTCCAATTGCATCATGGGTATCGGTAGCGCTTCTGCCGGCCGCTCGATGATATTCATGAGCAAGAATATCGAAACGATTAAGCCAGCGAACGAGGGTGTCGCGTGATGAGGTGGTTGGTTTGTGACCCATCACTCAACTCTCACAATAATGCCGTTTCCAACCGCTGCTTCCGCTTTTCCCAATCCGGCATCACATGCCCGAGCAGGCGAAAGAAACTCGCATCGTGATCGCGGTACTTGAGGTGGCAAAGCTCATGTGCCACCACGTACTCGATGCAGGTACGTGGTGCCCGAACCAGATTGGCATTCAGTGTCATCGTACCGGCCTGCGACAGGCTGCCCCAGCGCGACTGCATTGCCCGCACGATCAGGCGTGGCCGCTGATGCCCCTTGAATCGGGGTAGGAATTCATCCAGCACATCAATAAAAATCTGCCTGGCATGATCCAGATACCAGCGGTGCAGCAGTGCTTTCACTCGTTCAGGATCGGCATTACCCGACATGGTCAGCACCAGATTCCCTCGATTCATCTTCACCGATGCCGGTTCGCCGGCCACCACTTTCAGCCGATATTGCCGACCAAGGTAGAGATGTGTTTCGCCACTCACGTACTGTCGCGCCGGAGTCCTCGGGCTGTAGCGTTCAAAATTGGTCAGTTGCTTGCTGATCCAGGAGGCACGTTTGCCGACTCTGTCACGAATGGTTGCAGGATCGCAATCGGCTGGGGCACGAACGACCACGGACATATCTGGGTGTACCTCGATCCCGAGCGTGCATCGTGTCGGCAGGAAACGAATCTCGTAGCCGATGGTTTCTGTGCCGAAGACGATCTCTTGCCTCATGGTTTTCACGCGGGTATCCGGTGTCTGGCCAATTGCATCGAGCGATTGATAATTTCGTCCATTTCCTCGGTGGTCAGAGGAATGACCCGCTCACCCCGAATGATGTCATAGAGGAAATCGTCCATCTCATTCATTGCCCGGCGTTGCGCATCCAGGTTGTCCCAGAAACCTACAACCCGGTTACGCTCGACAATCGCCCAAATGCTGACTGCCGCTTCTGCTGCAATTTCCTTCGCCTGCATGGCATCAGTAACATGCCGACCGAAATACGGCTCGAGGATGCCGAAGCAGGCAATCGCGTGATCGTTGCCGTGCAGGACGGCTGGCACGTCATCGGTCTTGCGGTTGACCACCGCGTCCTTAATTTCGCTCGCCCGTTTCAGGTACTCCAGATCGGAAATCCGCCCGGCACGGTAGTCGTCGATGGCCTGCTGGATCAGTTTGGAGAATTTCTCGAAGAACGCAGGGTCTTCGTCCAGATGCTCGGTGATAGCGCGCTTGGTGGCGTGGGCAATCATGTCCGCTTTGGCGGCAGTCGGTTTGCCCTGACCTTGCTCCTCGACAACTTGCTGGAAAGCCGCGACATCGAAAATATTCACCGGCTCGTTAAGCTTCAATACCTCGCTGGCCGAGATGTGGGTGTCGAGCAATTTTTGGATTTTCGGCTCGTAGTCCCGATAGTCGATGGACTCGGCATAGCGCAATTTCACCGCAGCCTTCAGATTGGTGAAGCGCTTGAGGTCAGCCTTGTAACCCTTGAGTCGATTCTCCGGCGTGGTGGTGATGAATTCCTCGGAGGACATGGCAATGGCCAGCGTTCTGGCGTAGGCCGATAGCCGCTCGTAAAAATTCTCACGAATCTTTTCATCGGCCAGCAGTTGTTCGAAGGCTTCCTCATCCTGCCGGTTAGAAACAGTTTTGAATACGTCCCACAACTCGGCGTGGCGCTGCGGCAATTGACGCACCTCGTCGTTGATACTGGCCAGCGCCCCGCTGAGATCGCCTTCTTCGAAGCCTTCGAGTGCGCTATAGGTGGTCAGCGCCTGATCGAGCTCACCCAGAACGCCAGCGTAGTCGATGATGTAGCCGAACTCCTTGGGCTGGGTTCCTTCATCGTCATCGTAGAGCCGATTGACGCGAGCAATCGCCTGCAGCAGCGTGTGCTCCTTCAGGTTACGAGTGAGATAGAGCACGGTGTTACGCGGCGCGTCGAAGCCGGTCAGCAGCTTGCTGACCACAATGAGAATTTCCGGGTCGCTGCCGTGCTTAAAGCCATTGACGATCTGCGTTTCGTAGGCCTCAGCATCGCCGTAACGCTTCATCATGCGTTGCCAGAAGGCGACGACCTCGTCAGCCGATTCTTCGTCGTCCACGTCGTCGAAGCCTTCCCGCTCGTCGGGTGCCGAAATGATGACCTCGCTGGTCACCTCGCCAAGATCATCAAGGAAAGCTTTGTACTTCAGCGCCGCCACCTTGGAGGGGGCCACTAGCTGAGCCTTGAAACCCGTGCCCTGCCAGTTCTGGCGGAAATGCGCGCTGATGTCGAAGGCGCGCATGTAGATTACCTGATCGGTTTTGTTGAGCGTTTCCGCGCGCGCATATTTTTTCTTCAAGTCGGCCTTCTGCGCGGGCGTCAGCCCTTGCGTGTGGCGCTCGAACCAGACATCAATCGCCGCTTTGTTCTGCTCGATCTCTACCAACCGCCCCTCGTAGAGCAGCGGCACGATGGCGCCATCCGACACCGCCTGATTGATGGCATAAGTATGAATGATCCCGCCGAAGCGCATCACGTCGCTCTTCTCGCGTTTGAGCAATGGCGTGCCGGTAAAGCCGATGTAGCAGGCGTTGGGGAACATCTGCCGCATCCGCGCAGCGAACATGCCCAGTTGCGTGCGCTGCGTTTCATCTACCAGCACAAATATCTCGGTGGATTCATCCTGAAATTTGCGCGTGGACAGCGCCTTGTCGAATTTATTGATCAACGTGGTAACGATGTGTGCTTTGTTTTCGGCGACCAGTTCCACCAAGTGCCGCCCCGACTCAGCGCGATCCGGTGTCAGGCCGCAAGCCGCGAAGGTGTTGCCGAGTTGCTTATCGAGATCAACGCGGTCGGTCACGAGCACGATGCGCGGCGTGCGGATATCGAGATCCAGCACCAGCGCCTTGGCGAGCATCACCATCGTCAGCGACTTGCCTGACCCTTGGGTGTGCCAGACGATGCCGCCGGCCCGTCGTCCTGCATCGTCCCGCTGCTTCACCCGTCCGACGATGCGCTCGACCGCGAAGAACTGCTGGTAGCGGGCAATCTTGCGCCGCCCACCATCGAATACCGTAAACAGCAGCGCCATGCGTAGTAGGCGCTCGGGTCGGCACAGCGCATAAATCGTGCGGTCCTGTTCGGTCAGCGCCCGGCGCACCAGGTATTCGGCATCGGATTCGCGCACGCCGAATCCTTCGGCCAGCAACTCATAGAGCCCCGCTTTGGCCTCCTGCGGCAAGGGTTGATCCAGCACCGCCCGCAAGGCTGCACCGTCTTCATCCTTCTCTTCCCGCTCCTCGCGCCACACCGCCCAGTACTTGGCCGATGTGCCCACGGTGGCGTATTTGCAGTGGTTCTTGTTGGTGCCGATGACCAACTGGGCATAGGTGAACAGTGTCGGGATGTACTCATCACGCTGGTTGCGGATTATCTGCGACACCGCCTGCGCCACTTCGGTTTTGGGCGATTTGCACTCGATCACCGCGAAGGGTATGCCGTTGACGAACAACACAATGTCAGGCCGCGCTGTCTCGTGGCTGCGGGTGCGCTCCACCGAGAATTCGGCGGTGACGTGATAGACATTATTTTCTGGATTTTTCCAGTCGATGTAGTTGAGTGTGAAACTGCGCACCGCACCTTCCACCGACTGCTCCAGCGCCACGCCCAGTGTCAGCAGGTCATAGACAGCCTCGTTGGTTTTCAGCAGGCCGTCGTACTTCACATTCTTCAGCCGCTGAATCGCGCTCTGCAGGTTTTCCTCGCTGAACAGGTAACTGTCGCCCTTGTGCTGGATGCGGTTGATGCGCTTGAGACTGTCGCGCAACACCTCTTCCATCAGCACATTGGAAAGTCGCCCGCCGCGCATGGCCAGCGCCTCGGCCGGCGTCAGGTAGCGATAGCCGAGATTGGCCAGCAGTTGCAGGGCGGGGATTTGCGAGAGGTGTTTTTCGTCGAAACGGAAGCTGCTCATGCCGCCACCGCTTTGCTTTCCACCGGCACGCGCCACTGGCCGGTGAGGATTTTTTGCATCAGACCGCGCTTCTGTTTTTTGAATGCAATAACCTGGGCACGTAGAAGTGCGACTTCAGCCTCTGCCTCGTCAAGCACAGTCGCGATTGCCTGCTGCTCTGCAACGGAAGGAAAAGGAATCTTGATCGAACAGAAATCCTGAAAGCTAACCTGCTTACCATCGCGAATTCCAATAACTGCCACCGATAATCGCTTGATGAAATCCGCCGATCTGAAGTAATGACGAAAGAAACGTACGTCGATTTCTCTCGTCGCCCGAAGCACCGTGTAAGCAGGGCTGACAAGTCCGCGATAATTTGAGTGCTCAAGCCCGCCTTGGAACGACCGTAGGCTAATGACGAAGTTGCCAGGCTCAACGAGCTTGAAGGATGTCGTATCTCCAGATGGCATTGTCACGCGACCAGTAAGTTTGTCGCGGGGGATGACTCCATGATCTTGGGTGACTGACAGCAATGGCTCTGATCCGAAACCCTTAAGAGATACGCTGTCGAAAATTCTATCGGCGCGAAGTACATCCCACTTTTTCGAAAACCCATTGAGGCGTTTCCGTGCTGTAAGAAGTTGGTGTTCGAGGGCGTTGAGGTGGCGAATCTTTGCCGCAATTAGGCGCTCGGTTTTCTCTATGGCGCTATCCCATGTTACGAGTACATTCCGAATCAAAATCTGCTCGCCCAGTTGGGGAAGCGGAATGTAAAAGTGCTTCTTGAAAGTCGTAGGATTTAGATTGGCTTGGCTGATTGCGCGCGTGGCCAGTTGCCTGATGTCACGCTGCCCACCTTCGCTGGCCAGAATCTGGATTACATAGTCAGGATCAACGCGCTCACGATCCAGTACTAATCGCACCAGATAGGAAGCGAACACAGCCTTCCCATCACCACGGTAGATGCCGGTTTTGCCAACCAGATCGGGACTATTGGTCCGATTCAAGAGGATGTCGCCATCCGCCAAGAGGTAGTCCCGTGCCCCCTCTTCCGACATATTGACGCACACGGTCGGATCAATCCGCACGTGACCATTCTGAATGTCCTTCATTCCAACAATAGGCAGGAGACCGTCGGGATCGGCGGGAAGCGACAGCCCATATTGCGAGGAGCGGATCACCGTTCCGATAGGTACAGTTGCCCAGGTCATTTTTTCTTCTCCAGGTTCTTCTTGGCGCTCTCGATCTGCTGGATGCTTTTCTCCGGTGTCGGCAGCGCCTCGGGCATGGTGCCGCCCAACTCATCGATGGTCTGGCGCACCTGGGCGGTTACACGTTTGCGGGTCTTGGGTTTGTCCGCCGAGGATTCAGCCAGCGCGTCCGTCTGCGTTTCAACGAAAGCCGTCACTGCGATTTCCGTCGAAGTCACTCCCGGCGAAGTCAGATAGTTCTGCCGGTTGACCACCGGTACGCCGGTCTTGGCTTCGAGTTCCTTGCGGGCATTGCCGGCGACGGTGCCGCCTTCCTTCGCGGCTGTGCGGTTGTCAGCGAAGCCCTGAGCATCCTTGCGTTTGGCGATTTCGGTGGTGCCCGCTTCGCCGAGCATGGTGAAGATCAGTTCCAGGTCGGTCATGTGGTCGCGCAGGTTGGCGGATTTTGCCTGTTCCAGCCCCTTGAGCTTCTTGTGGTCGCCGGGGGTGACGCCGAAGGTGGCGCGCGCGATTTCGGCGGTGAGGATGGCGTACTCGCGTCCTTCGGCCACGCCGCGCGCTTTCCATTCGTCGGTCAGTGCGCCGCGGATGGCGATGGCGCGCATGCGCTTTTCGATCCAGTCCTTGGGGTAACCCTTGGCTTCGTAGAGTTCGCGGGCGCGGGCGCTTGCCAATTCAGGGTCTTCAATTTCCTTGACGCGCTCGTAGCCGACCTGCGCCAGCCAGCGCTTGAAGGGTTCGGCCTTGGGCGAGGGGATGGACTGGATGATGCGGAAAATGCCTTCGGTGTTGGCGCAGTTGACGCGTTGAACTCCGCCCTCTGTTTCGACCCGAAGGGGGGTGGCAATTTGCCCCCACCCTTTAGCTAACTCTTTGTCTCGGCGACGTAAGTCTTTGACGTAGCCCTCTGGCTGAACGGAATCTGTGAGTGCCGCGACAACATCGACAATGGCAAACCACCACTCTTCCCCGTGCCATGATCGACGGATGGATTTTTCCTGAAAGAGGATAATGTGATCCTCGGCGCGTACCGTAGGCATCGTGGTTTTTTTAGTCATACGCCCAACTCCTTGAGGTAGGTTTTCATCTTGGTGCGCACCTCAACCAGTTCACTTTCGAGGCGTTCGATTTCCTGCTCCACGGCAGCCACGTCAATTTCTACCTCTTCCTCGAAGGTGTCCACATAGCGCGGAATATTGAGGTTAAAGTCGTTTTCGGCGATCTCGTCCAGCGTGGCGACGTAGGCGTATTTATCAACATTGGCGCGCGCGTCGAAGGTGGCGACGATTTTGTCCAAGTGCGAGTCGAACAGGGCATTCTGGGTTTTGGCCGCCTGAAAGTCGCGACTGGCATCAATAAACAGCACGTCGCGGCAATTCTCGCGTTCACCGCCTTTTTCCCGCGAGCGGTCAAACACCAGAACGGCTACCGGAATAGATGTGGTGGGGAAGAGGTTGGCCGGCAAACCGATGACGGTATCGAGCAAATTGTCCTCAATCATCTTCTGCCGGATGCGGCCTTCGGCACCCGCACGGAACAGCACGCCGTGTGGCACGACCACCGCTACGCGGCCGGCCTGCGGCAATGCGGTTTCGACCATGTGGGTGATGAAGGCGTAATCGCCCTTGGACTTGGGCGGTACGCCGCGCCAGAAGCGATTGAAGCGATCCGATTCGGCATGTTCAGAACCCCACTTATCGAGGCTGAAAGGCGGATTGGCGACCACCACATCGAAACGCATCAGGCGGTCGGCTTCCACCAGTGCTGGGCTGTTGAGGGTGTCACCCCATTCGATCCGGGCGGAATCCTTGCCGTGCAGGAACATGTTCATGCGCGCCAGCGCCCAAGTGCTGCCATTCACTTCCTGACCAAAGAGGGCGAAATCGCGGCTGCCGGTTTCTTCAACCAGTGCCGCCGCTTCGATCAACAAACCGGCAGAACCGCAGGCCGGGTCGCAGATGCGGTTGCCGGGTTTGGGTTTGGCTAGTCTAGCGAGCAAGCGCGACACCTGCTTGGGCGTGTAGAACTCGCCTGCCTTCTTGCCTGCGTCAGAGGCGAAGCGCTCAATTAAATAGATGTAGGCATTGCCGATGAGGTCCTCGGAAACAAGCGAGGGGCGCAGGTCGAGCTTGGCGAAATCTTCCAGCAGATTTTTCAGGCGACGGTTGCGATCCTTGGTCTGGCCGAGGTTGGCTTCGGAGTTGAAATCGATGTTGCGAAATACGCGATCGAGCTTGGCCTTGTTGGCATCCTCGATGCCATCCAGCACGATGTTGATCAACTCGCCGATATTGGCCGCGTTGCGGCGCTCGTACAGGCTATTGAAATCGCCGGCAAAGCGCTCAATGACTTCACCGGTTTTTTCGTCTTTGAATTCGACGAATGGCAGCGTGAAGCGCTCGCGATCCAGCTTGCGACGGATACGCTCATCGTCGTCGCCATACTGCTTGCGATAGTTGTCATAGTGGTCTTGCCACAGGTCGCTGATGTATTTCAGGAACAGCATGACGAGGATGTAGTCCTTGTACTGCGCCGGGTCGACGACGCCACGGAAGGTGTCGCAGGCAGCCCATGCAGTGCTGTTGACATCTTGCTGGGTGACTTGATTGCTCATATATTTCCCTTATCCTTAAACTCGTTGGTCCGGCGACTGCCGGATATTTTTTGCGTAACGTACCAAGACTCCATCAGCGAGACGCTTTCTTTCTTGTGCGATCTGCTCCAGCAACCTTTGCTCAGCCGTGGCCAAATCTGATACTTCAACAATTAGTCGTTGCTTGCGCTGACTTGGTACCGGTATTTCCAATGCTTCCAGCGCAGCTTTGCTGATCATTCGAACTGCAGTACCCTCAGCCTGTGCTGCCAACCCTGCCTGAATTGCTGGCAGATTGATGTACCAGAGTAGATAAGCTGGCAACACCTCGACGGGCCGAATCAAGAGCATTGGAGCAGCAAGGACTGCTGGCCCAATGTCTGCCGACACTAGCGCCACAGAATTTGTCCGCCCACGGGAGCGAAAAACTAGGTCGCCTAATCTGATTAAGTGATGCTCTTTAATGCCTGTCAGATTTACACGAACCGCATCTTCAACGTGCAGCAAGTTGGCATCATCAATATCTTTCATCTGAACAACAGCAAGGCTTCCCCTTGCGTCGTGCTCAAGGCGCGAACGGAATGGGTAACCCATGCGAATACTTGCTACTCGACCCAATTTTTTCATATCTGTAGAAAACGCATTTCTGGCGACAGGAAGAATTGTAGGTGGTGTGATTGCGATTGTCAATAGGTAGTAATATCGTTTCTGTAAAATATAATTGCTTTTGTAATCGAACAGAGCGTTCATATCACCGTCATCAGCAACAACGCAGGAGCACAAAATGAACACCATTGGGCTTCAAGCGGACAAAGAAAAAGCCCGACATAACATCGAGCTTTTAAGGTGGTGGGTCGTGAAGGACTTGAACCTTCGACCAAAGGATTATGAGTCCTCTGCTCTAACCAACTGAGCTAACGACCCGTAAAGGATTAGCCTTCGCTGTCGAGGAAGCTTTTGAGTTTCTCGGAACGCGACGGATGACGAAGTTTGCGCAGCGCC
>Ga0209211_10008871_pt1 | contig 13605 bp, 18 predicted proteins | sample RifGroA2_FD_183992 | JGI IMG/M metagenome (GOLD analysis project Ga0209211, IMG submission 183992) | Groundwater microbial communities from Rifle, Colorado, USA - Groundwater A2 (SPAdes) (version 2) | ecosystem: Environmental > Aquatic > Deep subsurface > Groundwater | place: Rifle, Colorado...
ACACCGAGCCTTGCTGCACAGATCATTTTTAAACGAAAACCCCGAAGAGTTAGAGTCAAACGAGCGTCTGGAGTTTTTAGGAGACGCCATTCTTGAATTTATTGTTTCCGAGCATTTATATGAAAGGTTTCCCTCAGAAGACGAGGGTCACCTGACAGCGCTGCGATCAAAACTAGTAAATACAACCTCCCTTGCAACTGTCGCAACTGAGCTTGGATTGGGCGAGAGCTTGTATTTATCACGAGGCGAAGAAAAAAGTGGGGGTAGGCAAAATACAGGACTTTTAGCCAACACAACTGAAGCAATTATAGGAGCAATATATCTTGACCAAGGATTAGAAAGCACTAAAAAATTCGTATTTGATTACATTACGCGCAAAGTTCCGCAAGTAGTACAAAAATCTCTAAAAGACGCAAAAAGTTTACTTCAAGAGTATGTTCAGGCAAGTGGATTTGCAGCTCCAGTTTACCGAACAGTTTCAGAAACAGGCCCGGATCACGCTAAGAATTTCCTTGTTGAAGTTATAGTCGGCAAGAATCCATTTGCTCAAGGTTCAGGCCTAAGCAAACAAGTAGCTGCACAAAACGCAGCAGAGGAAGCGCTTGCGAAATGGAAAAAGGAACCACACTAAGTCTTCGGCACTGAGGCTTGTAACCGAAGTGTTGCCTCAAAGCCAAACTTTGTGCTAAAATACCAGGATGCTAAAAATAAGACTCGCGCGAATTGGTAAAAAACATGAACCCCACTATAGAATTGTAGTGGGGGAGGTGCGGTCAAAAAGAAATGGAAAAATTGTTGATCAAATCGGTCATTGGCACCCTGGGGAAGGCAAAATAGTAATAAATCAAAAACTTTATAAAGAGTGGATGGAAAAGGGCGCAAGACCCACAGAATCCGCAAGAAAATTAGTTGAGTCAAACAAATGATAAGCTTACTTGAATATTTAATTAAAGAAATTACGGGCAATGAAGATATTTCTATTAACGAGGAAACATCAAGTGACGTCCAGGTTTACTACATTAAAGCTCCGTCAAGTGTTATTGGTTCAATAATAGGAAAGAACGGGCGTACAATTCGCGCAATAAGATCAATTTGTCGCGCGCGAGCCATTAAAGACCAGGTTAATATTGCAATTCGAGTTGAGGAAAGTGCTTCTTAATAACTAAAGGGGTTCTCTCTCCCCTGGGGTTGTAAAACCGTGTAGGTTAAACTCGCTGGTTTCTTAAGTTCCCCCAATCTTGTTAATAATTGTTGGTCCGAAGAACGCAAATTTTGTAACGGTGTGTCTGTTGAAGAAATGGTTGTTGGCAGGGGACTCCAGTAGGAATCGATGGAGAAATCAGACCGAACCTTATTTTGGCTAACCGTAAAACCTAATTTTGATATTCTCATTAGTGGATAGGAACTTTTTAAGGAGTCTATGAAAGATAATGTTGATGTTAAACTGCCAGAAATTGAAACTCCAATTTTAATCGGTCTTGCGCTACTTGCTTTCCGATCGCCAGGAGCAAGATTAAAGTCAGATACGGATACGTTGCTTGAATTTGCCAAGCTTTTTAGAGACGCGAGAAGTAGCATCGTTGATTCCTCCGCGGGAATTGCAGAAGTTGCCACCTCTGATTGCTTTGATAATTCATCCTGGCTCAAGGTTGCTAGATAATCTCTTTTTTCCTCTAAATTTCTGTTCGATTGTTCAAAATTGTTAATTTTAGAACGCACCTCTTGCAACTTATCAAAAGCAGTCATCCCTACAGTAAACGTCGAAGCCAAGATTACGACAATTACCCCTAAAGGAAATAATAATGGCTTATATTTTCTGGGCAAATTGATATTAATGTTTTTCATAATTAACGTCTAGCGTATATCAAGAGAAAAGTTGTATCCCTCTTCGCCAAGCGAAAAGTTTTGCAGCCAAGCTTCATTGAACTGCTTTCCTTTGATCCTGTCCAATGTCTCCTTTAAGGCCGTAGAGCTAGAAGTTCTCCCCGCAACAACAATCCCAGAGCCACTCTGTTTTGATCCCACACTTGCCACCTCAACGCCAGACGGAAAAAGAGACATAATGTCATTCACCATTTCAATCGACCCTGTGTTTGATAAGCCATATATGCTTTTTGATAAACCAACTCGATCAGCAATCGTTAACAAAAGACCTTCTTTGTTTCTGTACTGATCAACCTCTTGTTTTAATGACTCATTCATGCTTGCCAATTTGGACTCTGTTTGGAAAAAATAAAACGTTACACCTAACAAAGCGAATAGTAAGAACAGGTAAACACCCAGGACTAAAAAACTTGTTTTTTTAAGAAACCTGAGTTTTTCAGAATACTCAACATCTTTGGGTAATAAATTTATTCTCTTCTTCTGAACCATAAATTATTTCCTTTGTTGCATACCCGCAACGCTCTCGACGGCGCCGCGGGCTGGTTTGTCGTCTGTCGTACTCTAAATTTGCGCTAACCCTACTGCAATACCGTAATATGGCGCCCATGTAGTTAAAGCCTTATTTGCTTGTTCATCTTTAATAACTTTAGCAAAAGGATCCCCAATTATTATTTCCAAGCCCAAGTTTTGGCTTAATGCAGTCGTAACATCCGACATACTAGCTCCACCACCACTTACAACAACAAGACCTACTTGATCATCCTTATCAACTTCATTTTTATAGTACTGAATAATCTTTTTCATTTCGTCAATTACCAACCTAAAGGCAGGCTCGATCACAGACTTTACTTTACCTTCAAGCTGATCTCCCCTTAATCCATAAGCTTTTTTATATTCTTCAGCTTGATTTAAACTCAAAGAAAGACCTGACGAAACCGCTCGAGTTATGACATCTCCTCCTGTTGGGATTGACCTACTCAAAACCAACTGCCCCTTTTTTACAATTGCTAAATCTGTTGAAGAAGTTCCTAGATCTACTAATAGTATTGTTTGGTCAACAGGCGCAATTGACCGGGATAATGAAATTAACTCTGTTTCTACGCTCGTAACGTCTAGACCTGCTAAATTCACTGTTTTAATGTAAGTTTCAACCAAAGTCTTTGGCGCTGCTACCAACAAAACTTCAGTCTTCCCCGGATCGTTAGTACCTGGGTCTTTTCTCGCCACAACTTGGTAGTCAATTACAGCCTCAGAAATTGGAATAGGAATGTATGGCTCTGCTTGCCAAGAAATTGCTGACGCAACTTCTTCATCTGTTAAAAGGGGAAGCTGGATAAGTCTTGTGAATACAAGGCTTTCAGAAAGTGAAATATTTACTTGCTTTGCTTGGATTTTACTATCAGAAATTAACTTCTTAATCGCCGTTGAAACTGAGTTTATACTTTTTTCATTTCCTGAAATCAATCCACCAGGGGGAGCGGGGGTAATTCCAGCAGCTAAGATTACGAAGTTTTCACCTTGTTTTTCAAGTTGAATAGCTTTAATTGTTTGAGAGCCGATATCAAGACCAAAGGCAGACATATTTTATTTTACCAGATTTCCACTCCCAGAGAAAAGACCAAAATCAAAGACAGATGGAAGGTCGGAATAAAGTTGATTTGCCTCGATTTTCCTTGTTGAATCCTTCGTGTCCGCTGATGACCAACCCGTTGACTCGATAACCTGACCCTGGCTTGGCAAAGTACCTGAACTTATTTTAACTCCCACTGGGTGAGCCGTACCTGTATTATAAAACAACTTTATCCTGGCCAATTGTAAACCACCTGCGTTGCCTAAAACAGTAGATGAAATATTCATATCAGTTTCAAGATTAATGGCCTTACTAAAAGCAAAGTTCTGGCCCTCAATATTTGGCGTGCAACCACCCATTACTGTGTCAAAACTATTATTTGCTCTCCTAGTCGCATTCGGGTCGTAAGCTTTCCTAGCTATCTTGTAATTACCACTATCAACAAAAATAACTGAAACTTCAATGGCGGGAGTATCCGCTCTACTCGCATCAGTTCCGCTAGCTCCCCAACAAACGGTTAACGTTTGCGGGGAACCGTTTGTACATGCTAAACCGCTACACGATAGATTCCCTGAAGCATCATGGGAAACAAACCAAACAGTGGCTGACTCTCCCGATACTATAGTAGCAGGGTAAGCATACTCTGTTCCACCCGCAACAAGCTGACTTGAAATAACTGAAAAAGATCCTCCACTTGACAGGCTATCACTTGCTACTATTCCTTTTAACGCTCGTTCTATTCCTGCCTCTGCAGCAGAAAATGCTCGCGCTGCTTCCTCTTCTTTTCTTGATATCGAAATGTCAGTTACAGACCTTGAGACAACAGAAAGAGCAATGGTCAGTATGACTGCCATTACAAGTAAAATAATGAGCACTGCCTGACCTGATTGTTTGTTTATTACCACCACTTCAATTTACAGTTTTTCCTTGCATTATTCAAGTTCGTCTAATTTCTGAAACGTACTTGCGTAGTTATACTAATCCTTGCTTTCTCCTCAGCCCTTAACCCGGTGTCATCTCCGGTTTGCGATAAAGTTAGGTTCAAACTACAAGTTTGGAACCCTCCGGCTGGCTGACAGCTTACAGTACAAATGTCCACTTTTGAACTTGAAGAAATTAATGACGTGGTATTTTGCGTAATGGCACCATTCAAACCACTTGAAGCGACTATGCAAGAAAACGAAACTGGATTTCCGACTTCATCTCTAAACGATATGCTGCTGTTTGTGGAAGTAACAAAAGCCGAGGCGGAGTGGACAGACCTTTCCAATATAGAAACAACGTAATTTGCGTCTTGTTTAACCTTGGTAGTGGTTTTACTTTTACTACTGCCTTTTATTGTGACAAATAAACCCTGTCCAGCAATTGATGTAACTACCAAAAATAATGCAATAATTATAAGAAGTTCAAATAAGGACATGCCTTTTGAAACTTTTGAAATTTTCATATTAGTTTCTATTGGAAAGTTGTATCGAGACCTTTGAGTTGTGCGTAATGTTGCCATCCGGCCAATCTACAACTACTGTTGCCTCAATAAGATCCACGTTAGAATTAGACGTTTTGACTAAAGTTAGTTTACGAGAAAAGATGGTGCTAGAGATAGTACTTGAACACACAGAATGAGTATTCCAATTTAAAGTATTAATACACCAAGTTGGATTAGCGTCGTCCGACGAGTAAGTAAGTAGTGTACTCCAACTTACATCTCTTTGTCCCCTGATCCATTCAATTCCTTCTTGAGCATACCTTGTTGCTAGAGACTGATTTTTAGCAAAAGTCGTATTCTTTATCGAAACTGTGATCAGTTTTACCAAAGACGTCATAACTAAAACTCCTATCCCCATTGCAACAACAAGTTCAAAAAGCCCTTGACCTAACATTCTGTTTGATTTATTGTGATTATTATTTTTCATTATTGAACTACACCTTGTGTATTTACTGTCAATGTAAAATTATTTCCAGTTGAAGTTTGATTAAGAATAATACTTGAAGAACCGGTTATGCTCACACCCTTCCCCAATACGTTGTATTTTATTTCGGTCGGGTTAGTTGTAAATCGAACTGTTTCTGCCAAATTTATAACTGTTCTTGCACTTGGCGAAGTAGTACTGCAAACTGCTGTAATTGAATAAGAAGTAGATGTAAACGTTACTTTGTACGCAAGTAGTGTTTCTAGTCGAGGACAAACTCCCTCCTTTTCTCCAGAAAGTGCGAGCTGGCGCGCAAGATTTAAATTTGACCTTAACTCATCGGCAGCATTTGACAACATCTGTCTTCTCGAAAAATCTCTGTACTGGGTAAACCCTCCAACAAACAAAAAGGACATAATAATTATAACAATCATTATCTCCACTAAACTGTACCCCTGATGTTTTGTGACTTTTAGCAGTTTCATGCTTCCAATTTTTCAATATTTAAGAAGAATTAAAAATTAGGGATTAATTGCTGTATATCTACAGCCGTTGGCAACACCACAATTTTTGCTCGCGTCCCCTCCACAAACAGAACCTGTACTATTGCCGTTTTCCAAGGTTGAACAAAGAGTATACGTTCTATAGGAAGCTCCTGCCTTATACTCATATAGGTATCCCTTACTTGATTGGGGATCTGCTGGAATTTGAGACATGTACGTATTACTTGTTAAGCAAGTACCAGTAGCTGAAGTACCGACCAAAGCAACTCCTGCCACAGGAAGTGTAGCCGGGTAACTTCCACAATCAGACCGATAAATTTCCAAAGCTGTTCTTAAGTCTTCAATGTCCGCTTTTCTTCGTGCATCGCGAGACGAAGCACGAGCACCCTGGTAACCAATTGTTGATAGCCCTGCCAACATCCCGATTATGGAAATCACTATCATTAGTTCTATCAATGTAAATCCTTTTGCTTTTTTTCTCATTTTACTACAAGGGGCAATTTGCCCCAGTAACAATAAGGCCAGTAGATGCCTTTTCTCCAACTTTTCCGTTCGAGCAAACAACCCAATATTTACTGCCTACTTCTAGTTTTGCCCAAAGAACCCATTTCGTTGCCTCAGCACTACCCATTGTCCCACCACCACTTCTACTTTGCGCTTGATAATTATAATCAAAAGAGGAATCCCTTAAATTAAAGATATCCTGAAAACAACCCTGAATATAATTTGTTAAATAACTGCTGCAAAAAGATGAGATAGAGGAAGTTGTTGTCGAAGCTGGATATAGCATGCTGTTGGAGTTTGCAAAGCTATTAAGAGCAACTTGGTATTGTTTTAAATCGTTTTTTCGTTGAACATCGCGCGCTCTTTTTAGATATATTGGATAGCCTACAATGCCCATCGCAGAAATTATTGCAATTATACTAACAACAACAATTAACTCAATAAAAGTGAAAGCTTTTTGGCTATTCATTTAGCAGGCTACTTTTTGTTGCCTCGTTTACTTTAAAAACCGATAACTCCCGGTCAAGTGGAATGTTTCCATTAACTACTCCAAAATTACACTCCACCTTCCCGCAGTTAAGTTTTCTTTGAGCAACACTTTCATTGTATTCTTCATCTTGTTTTCTTTCAAGATGCGCAAAAAGTTGAAACTCGCGAGAATTAGAAAAGTAAAGGTATGAATACTCTTTTGAGGAGGCAAGCGGATCTTGAGGAATTAAATCCATAATCCCCTCGATTTTATCAGCTGCCCAACGGCAAGGCTTCAAATCGAGCGGGGTTCCACAAGCAACCATTTTCCCATCAAGTGCCTGGGGATATTCCCCATATTTTTTGAAAAATTCACCTAATGCCGTTGCAACATGTTTAAGATCGTTCTTTCGTTGGATATCGCGAGCCAACACCTCTGCATTCCTTAAATTGAAAAACGAAAGCAAGCCGATTACCAAAAGAGTGACAATAACAACTCGCGATTCGATCTTGGTCATTTTGAAGTCTTTTGAAAATATTGCCATGTCTTAATTGTATACTAAATACCACCCCAAGATCATATCTCCAAAGAAAAAAGTAATCCAAGCACTAATCAATAAAAATGGTCCAAAGGGTATAGATTTACCAAAACTAGCTTTTTTTATTGCGATAAGAAATAACCCTACTACAGCCCCAGAAAGAAAGGATAAAAAAAGCCAAATTAATATGTTTGGAAACCCTAACAATGAAGATAAAATAAATGACATTTTAACGTCTCCAAATCCCATTCCTCGTTTTTGTGTCAAAAGATAAATTGCAAGAAAAAAGATAAAGACAGAGAAGCCAACAAATAAATTAAATAACACAGTAGGGGAGGGAGAAAGTAGTAACACCAGTGTTGTCAGTAACATCAGTAAGAATAAAATTTTGTCGGGGAGAATTTGAAATTCAAAATCGATAATGGTTAATAGTAAAAAGAAAATAGTTAATAGAAAGAAAAAAGGTAAGGACATATTGCCTAAAAGTGCATTCCACACAACAACGAGGTTGCTACCGGACAAGCCCCATAAATAGGCGCTGATTAAAAAAAACAAGGCTGTTATTATCTCAACTAGCGGATACCTTAAAGAAATAGCTTCTTTGCAGAACCCACATTTACCCCCTGAGAGAATAAAATAAAATACAGGAATATTTTGATACCAACTAATCTGTTTGTGGCACAGAGGACAAACTGAGCGCCCCAGAATTGATAAACCACGCGGCAGACGATAGGAGAGCATGGTCAGGAAAGAACCAACAACAAGACCAAGAAGAGAAAGTAAAAAATATAAAATCAACATTTAAATTTGAAATTCGAAACAAATTCAAAACTGCTTCGAATTTATTTTGACACGCATTTCCAACAAGCATCGTCTTCCTTCCAAGTAACAGAGTCATCACAAGATTCAGGTCCTAAATTTGAAACAGATGCGCCAGGTGAGAGTTTATATAGCTGACCCGTGCTTTTTCTCAACTTTTTAGACGAGGGAATAAAGCAAACATATGTTTGACTCTGGGTACTTGATCCTTTTCCTACGTATAAATCTTCACCAATCTTTTCTTTTACAAAGTTATCTAAATACCCGTCAGGCAAATAGGTCTTTCTTTGAGTCTCTGGATCGCCGGGAACAATAACATAATAATCTTCCGTCAAATATGATCCCTTTGTGCATTTGTCATTTGCGCATATTCCAACTTTTTCCTGATTAGCTTGGGTCCAAGAAAGTGGAGGAGAAGTCAGTTTGGAGCCAGTTATGTTCGCCCAAGGCAATACTCCTTTGTTGTCAAAATATGCGTATATGGCCTTTAATATGGTTGACGCTTCGGTTGACAGCTTTTCATCTTTTTTGGCATTCATCATATCCACGGGATCAATAACAAAAAATCCTGCAGTGGCAACTACAATTAAAAATGCGATTGTAAATATAAAGTTTAAAGCTGAATTTTCCCTGTCAAACCCCATACTACTATTTAACCATAAATTTAATTAATATGCTCCCTTTCCTTGAACAACGAGAGGAATTGTTTTGTAGATGATTACTAGATCAAGCAAAAACGAGTGGTGAGCAACATAATAAAAATCATATTCAAGATTCTCTCTTAAGGGTAAATCTTTTCTTCCCAACACCTGCCAAAGCCCAGTTAATCCGGGTTTAACCATCAATCTAATTTTTTCCCATTCTTTGTATTTTTTTACAACATATGGCATCTCAGGCCTAGGACCGACTAAACTCATCTCACCTTTAATAACATTTATAAGTTGAGGTAGTTCGTCCAAACTTGTTCTTCTTAAAAATCCACCGACTCTTGTGACTCTGCCATCTTTTTTAGATTTAGGCGAACTACGATATAAAGAAGTTTCTTTTTTCATCGTTCTAAATTTGTACATCTCAAAAACTTTCCCTTCAGCACCCACTCTTTTCTGCTTAATCAGTGTAGGGCCATTTGAGTCAAGTTTGACTGCCAAGGAGATTATGCCCCAAAATGGCAAGGTAAAAATAAAGCTGGGAAGAGAAATAATAATATCTACAATCCTTTTATAAATTTTTTGCCACAAATTAAAACCAATTCTTTCCAAATTTACAAACGAGAAATCGTTGAAATACCCAACATTGACTCTACCTGTAACTAAGTCAAATAAGTTTGATGATAATTTAAACTGTACTTCCTCTCCCCAACAAGCTACAACCATTCCCAATACTTCTTCCTTTGACATTTTCTTGTCAGTCACAAATATTTCATCAACAGAAAACTTGCTTATTAATCTAGGGAAGCTGTTAGTATATCCAATTATCTTTCTGCCTTTGCTCTTTGTTCTCGCCACAAATCCCAAAAAGTTGTAGTCAGCCTCCTGTGATTCAAGCAAAAATGTCGCAACTCTTTTTGAATACTGATCGTACCCCACAACAATTACATTTGCTTTGGGTTTAAAGTATCCTTGAAATCTAAAAATTAAAAAATAAACTAGCGATCTTCCAATGAGTAAAAACAGGGGAGAAAGTATCAATAAAAATAATACTAGTAATCGAGAATAATTAAATTTGTAAATGTAGGCTCCCGACATTAAAATCACAATCCAAATCAACTGAGCGCGCAGTAATTTATACGATTCAAATATATTTCCATTTGATTTAGGACTATAAAGATCTGATATGGCAAATAAGAAAAGAATCAGGATTAAAATAAATGGAAAAACTTTTATGTAAACTTCAACAGGTTGAATTTCTGAAAGTAGAAGCCCAAGTATGTCATTGCGAATGTAGTAAGAAGCGAAGACTGATAAAAAAACGGCAAGTGTGTCAAAAGCGACAAGAAGAAATACTGTATATAACTTATTGTTTTTTAATCCTTTTTTGATTCTTGGCATGTTCAAGTACCTGGTCAAGCTTATTTGCAACGACACCCAAACTATACTCTTTTTGGACAAGTTTTCTACCCGCTAATGAAAGTTTTTTATAGCGCTCATTATCTTTTAACAAAATTACCACCTTCTTTGCAAATTCTTCTGAGCTGTTAGCAATTTCAATATTCTCGCCGGCTTTATAATTTAAACCTTCGGCGCCAATTGAAGTTGAAACAACAGGCCTGCCAGCAGCCCAGGATTGTAAAATTTTATGACGAGTGCCAGTTCCAATTCGTATTGGACATACTGAAATGGTTGAACTCTCCAGACACTGCCGCATGTCATTTACAAAACCTTCAACAAAAATATTTTTCCTATCTTCTAATTTTCTGACGACTCTCGTTGGAAATGGACCAACAATTCTCAATTTAGCTTTCGGAATTTTTCTTTTTATTAGCGGAAAAATCCTTGAAACAAAATAAATTGCCGCATCAATATTTACTTGCTTATCCATCAAACCCCTGAGCAACAGCACATCACCTTTTGGTCTTATTGGAGAAAACTTAAAATATCCGGTGTCTACTGGATTTGGCACCACGTTAGTGTTAACATTCATAATTTTCTTCAAATAATCAGCGTCGTTCTCCGAACAAACAATCCAACTTTTTATTTTCCCAGCTGTATCTTTTTCAAATTTCTTATACTTAGCACCTTCAAGGAAATAATAAATATTCCTTGGGAAACTGGTGTTTGAGTACATACGTTTGTAAAACAAACTCATCGCATCAGTTGAGTCTAAAACGACTGGAACTTCCCAGTCAGAAAAATATATCGCGCTTCTTAGTCTTTTCAAATAAACAACATCAATCTTTTCCTTTCTAACAATGTGTTTAATTTTTTTAGAAACCTCCTCAAAATTACAATAAGAAACCTCAAGAGGTAAAGTAGGAGAGAGTAAGCAATTTTTAAAAGCTTTAAATTTGCTAAATTTAATTACAGTTGAAGACTTAACTTCCTTTTTGATTTCCTTAAAGTCCTTGATGCCATCTTTTTTTGTAATTACCGACAATAAATGAACTTCATGTTTCTTTGCTAAAATCCTCAGTAACTCAAATGCCCTAATTCTATGTAATCTGTTGGGCAAATATGGCGGGGGAGTAACAAACAAAATTTTCATTTCAAAACTCTAACAAAATTATTTACCATTCTGTCCAATGTAAAGTTTTCTAAAACACGTTCTCTGCAATTTTTACCCATTAAGGCATAAAGTTTACTGTCGTTCTTCAAGCAAGTTATTGCCTTAATGTAATGTTCAGGCTTTAACGGAACAGTAAAACCATGAACGCCATTTTTAAAGATGGCTGAAACGCCCGGAAACGAGAAGGTAATTGGAGGAACTTTCATCGCCATTGCTTCTAAAACAACAAGCGGCATACCTTCCAGAGGAGATGTAATAAGGAGTGTATCACAAGCTGCCAAAACCAAATGCATGTCTTTTTGATAATCAAGTTGCAAAACTTTGTCTTGCAACTTATATTTTTTTATCTGTTGTTTTAACTCACTTTCTAGAAAACCATTCCCTACAACAATAAAAACAATATTTTCATCCTTGATTTGCCGCGCTATTTCAATGATAAATAATGGGTTCTTGTCGAAATACAATCGTCCAATGAATGCACAAACAAACTTTTTTAACGGAATATTTAACCTCTTTTTAGCGTCACGTTTCTTAATCGTTTCCGGATCGAACAATCTTTCGTCGACACCATTAGGCAAAATTGTTACATTTCTTACACCCATTTTCAAAAGTTTATTTTTGAAATAATCATTTAGCACAATTGTTTGATCAATGTATCCCTGAAATTTTGCAATCATCTTCAGATTTAGATCCATTGGATAGTGACCGTGTATCCAACAAATAATTTTGATATTAGGGTTATTTTTTTTAATGTATGGTAACGCCTCTGCACCAAAAGGCATGTTTTCCAAACACAGAACATCAAAATTCTTACTCGAAATATTTATAATTTTTCTAATCTGTCTGAGCCACTCGAATATTCCTGAAACTGTTGTACCCAAATGGTTGAGCTTAACTCCGCATTTTTTGAACTCACTAAGAAGATATTGTTCACTATCGGTAGAAGTATAAAGAAGATAAACTTGATGTGATCTGCCAATTGCTTTACATAAACTCAGAGTCGCTTTTTCTAGTCCTCCAAAATTTGCCATGTACATCAGAAAAGCTACGTATTTTGTTCCGCTTATTTTTATTCGGCTAGATTTAGGAATTCGCGAAGCACGCAAAGGCCAGAAAACAAAGACAATACGAAGAAGAAGTAAGCCTGCTTTTGTCTTAATGAATGCTTTAAATTTCCTCGGGAGCAATTTTTTAGATCTCCTATAAAATATTAGAAACATAGCGAGCTCGTATATTAGTTTGCTTTCAATTCATCTTTCAACAAAAATGACCAGCCTTTTTAACTTAAAAACAATAGAGATAGCAACGTTGAAAGCAGAATGTCTTGTTAAGACTCCGATTATTCCTCTGTTTTTGCTAAGCTCCAGGATCTTTTTTTCTTTTTCAAAAACAATAAAATCTATATACTTTTGAAAAATTTTTTTATGATTCCTAGCTATTTGACTTACAAGCAATGCATGTTTCCTTATATTTTCGACATTTCTAGAAGTATCCGAAAACCGATAAAAGAAAAGCACATCAGGGATTGAATAAACTCTCCAACCTTTACTTGTAACCAATATCCAAAAATCCCAATCTTCATACCCTTCCAAAAGTGTCTCATTATACCCACCTGTCATTTCCCAACATTCTTTTCGGAACAAAGCACCGCTGCAACAATTGTTTTCAATTAAAAAATCTTTTACATTTCCACCTCGGGGATTCCACATTTTATTTCGCTCGCCAAATTCTTGAAGAATGCAAGTAACAACGCCAATATCTTTATTATTTTCCAATATTTTGACCGCCTTTTTTAAAAAACTTGGATGAAATTTGTCATCCGCGTCAAGTGTCAGCATATACTTTCCACGAGCATTCTTAATACCCACATTTCGAGCTTTAGACGGACCACCATTTTTTATACTAATTACTTTAGTTTTTGGCTTATTGTAATTTTTTAATTTAGAAATACTAAATTTATCGTTTGATCCGTCGTTAACTATAATAATTTCAAAATCCTGGAATGTTTGATTTAAGATGCTGTCTACTGCTTCATCAATAAACTTACCGTGATTGTAACAAGGGATAACAACTGATACTTTTGGGCAATTTGCAGTTTTGCTACCTAGATTGTTCATAAAGTAAATATCTTTGGATAACGTTCTTTGCTATATCCTCAAATCTTTTTTGCGCTTTGTGAATCCAGA